>Ga0247609_10007531_pt1 | contig 10358 bp, 18 predicted proteins | sample 172DNAGHGlowgp2_FD_193487 | JGI IMG/M metagenome (GOLD analysis project Ga0247609, IMG submission 193487) | Sheep rumen microbial communities from Palmerston North, Manawatu-Wanganui, New Zealand - 1728 DNA GHGlow gp2 | ecosystem: Host-associated > Mammals > Digestive system > Stomach > Rumen ...
CGTTTATATCTTAGTAATTCTTCTCTAGTGAAATCATCTAAAGATTCTAAGAATTTTCGTTCTTTTTCTTCTTTAGTTTCTAATTGTACACCTGTAGAAGTCTTACCGTCTTTTCCAGTCTTTGTTGAATTCATTGCTAATAATTTAGGTAGACTAAGACTAATACCGGCAGCTCTAACATCAACTCCGACATTAAAGAAGTTTTCACCAGTACCAATTTCCAAGAAGTAGGTATCATTTTTAACACCTCCAATTGGAACAGTAACCCATTTATTTCCTTCCTTTACTCTCTTTACGTCTGGATCTATAAAGAAACCTCCACTAAACTCTACTCCAGTTAATTGAGGACCTACATCTTTAACAGTGCCCGCACTTCTAATAACAGTACCATCCTCTCCAACTATTTCATCATTTAATCTGTGAATATCTTCAGTAGTTCCATGGAAGGCTAATCCAAACATATCAAGTAGAGTATTGTCTACTTCATTACTATCAATTTCACCATCGCTAAACCAATCTCCCACTGACATTTCAGCTATAGGTTCAGCAGACCTTCTACCGTCTTCATTTATTTTCCATATCTTAGCAATTTCATCTTCTGCACCAGTAGCTGTATCAGACAACTGTATAGCATGGACTTTTCTTGCTACATGAGTAATAAATCCGGAAATAAATGACCAGTTATTTTCATTTGTATATATAAGTTCAGGATTCTTCTTATCTTTAGAAATACTTAATCCTTCATCCTTACTATAATGTAAAAGACCTGATAAGGTATTTTTATGATTAGAGTTCTCTAAACTAATTAACTTATCTTCAGTCCAAGTTTCACCTGTTGAAGGGTCTTTTAATTCTAAGTTAAGAGACTTCTGGTCAGCATTTTCATTAGGAACAAGCGCAGACATAATGTCGTTAACTAATCTATAATATGTTCTAGCCTTACTTGGAGAAATAACTAACAGATTAGCTCTAGCTGTCTTGTGAGTATCATCATTGTATGCCTTACTTTCAGATACATCAAATTCTTGAATATGGTGTCCTTTACCATTTCTTGAATGTCCTAACCTAAACATAAACACATCTTTCAGATTTTCCTCGTTAAATTTCTTTAAATTTTCTAAATCCTTAGATGTAATTCCATATTTAGCAATTGCTTCGTCTTCGAAAGCTTTTAATTCATCTGCAGTAGCATTACGTTTAGCAGCTTTCTCTAATTCCTATTTCTTTTGATAAATGTCATCCTGTGCCTGAGTTATTTTAGTTACATAGTCTTCATTGTAACTATTATCAGTTAACCAAGTATCGTAAGCATTATTAAACTGGTATAAACCAGCTCTAAAGTTCCATAAGCTCGTAAACATATGTAAACCCTTTAGATTTTGTCTAAGAGGTTTCATTTCTGTATTGCCCACCTAATCATCAAAGAATTCTTGATTCATTAATTGACGGAAAGTTAATCCGTAATTATCAAGGACAATCATACGAACACTTGGTTTGAATCTATCAGGCTCTTCTTTTTGAGAGATATATCTAGTGATAAGTTCATCAGGTTTTAGTAAAGTATCAGAACTTACAAACACTACAGCCCTACCTTTTATTGAAGGGTCAAGGTTTTCTAGATTATCTTTTTTACTAGCATAAGTGTATACTTTAGATACAACTAAATGAGGATTCCTAGTTCTGAAACTTCTACTATCTTTAATTTCATTATCACCAGTTTCTTTTATCATTTCTCCGCCGAGACGTATATTTACGTTATTTTTGCCTCTTCTCTTGAACCAAGTGGTTTGATTAAGTTCTACAGCGTCATCTACAACCATAGAAAATTCACCATTTTTCTCATAGGCATCAATCCATTCTTTGAATTGTTTTTCATAGAGGTCTACCTATCCATCTATGGTACCAAGTATATTATCAAAGAAATCACGTTTTTCTTTAGTATCGGCAGTTTCTCTCTTAGTTAAAAGATTATCTTTTATTTCTTTTAAATTCTTTCTTAATGTAGCTGGATTATTAAGAGCAGCTAAATCAATAACCTTTTCTCTACCATCTTTATCAACCATCCTATAGGCAAGACTTACAAGGTATTGTTTACCATTGTATTCCATACCTATATCACCTTCTTGATGTAATGGTTTTACTTGCTCTTCATCAGCATTACGTATTTCTAATATAATTTTACCATTGTCGTATTCATCTTCAGTTATAAATTCCGGAACTTCGGAACCAGAATTTACAAGATCACGATAATCATGGTTGAATATAACAGCAGAGCGTAAATCATATAAACGTCTTTGTAGACGCATCTTTGACATACCTGTTTTACTGTCAAACCAGAACGCTTCTTCACCTTCAGGATCTACTAATGCTTGTAGATTTCTAATAACACCAGTTTTAGGAGGAACAATCTTCCATACTTCGTTAGTATATTCTCTACCTTTATAACCCTTACGTGTCTCTGTTTGATGGTCAGTAATACTTAACCAAGCAAAGTTACCAAAAGAAGGAATAGTAAACAAACTATCATTAATATCAGCAAGCGTCTAAGATACATAGTCATTACTATCTTCATCTTCAACTTCTGAATCATTTTCTTTTATAACTTTTTCAACGAGATCAACATCAGTATCTTCATCCTATTTATGTCTTAGCATTTCATAGAATGCTGCTTGTGTATCAGCTACTGTCGTCTTTGGTTTATCAACCTCTGGATTATCTAACTGGATAGGATTTTGAAGATCGTACATATTTAAGATTTCAAGCTTTAAAGCACGAAGTTTATCAACAGCACTAACTTCATTGATTTTATCAGTAATACTAGGTGCCTTTGCAGTATAGTCAGAAAATCTGTTTTTACCTATTACTGCAGACAATGCTTTATTTTCTCCAGCCACAGTATTGTCAATAATGATTGATGCTGATCTACCACGACTCATCATAGTATAAATGTCTTTAACAAATTGTTGTACTGACATTAACTTAGTTTTTTCGAGACCTAGAGGTTTATCAACAATAACATAATCAAATTCTTGACCCTGTACTTCTTGTGGATTTAAAGCCACAAAGTCTTCATTTTCCTTTAATCCAGCTTCTATTAAGGCTTTGTAAGCAGCGGAGTTATCCTTGTTTCCTACAAATCCAATTAAAGGAGCTTCATCAGCTTTTTTCTTATTTGCCTTTTCTTTTAATTTTAATACGACGTCCTAACTTAAATTAGGAGTAATTAAATCACCATTTAACTCATCTCCTGCATGTATTCTAAAGTTCAATTTTGATAAAATGTTCATAGCCATAGGAATATATGAATCATCATCCTATTCTATGTGTTCATCAATTTGATCAATAAGAGCTCTAACAGCAGATAAGTTTGCTTGCTTATGAATATTATTATCTCTTAAAGAGATAGATAATTCCGGAGCACGTGCAGCAAATAATTCATTAGGTTCAATACTTCTAATAGTATTTTGTCCATCCCAATAACCATTCTGAGCGGTATCTCCAATCAATATTAATTGACCATTATTTTGGCGCATATATAAATCCAATATTTGTAATATAGGAGTTGGTATATGTGTTGCTTCATCAATAACTATTGTCTTTGGGATGTCTTCAATTTCTTTAAATTCTATAGCAGTTCTTTTATCTCCTTCTACAGAAATTAATTTATCATCTTCTACATTAATAGAAGTATTAGTAAATGCAGATTCATTATGGTTTTGAATTGTGAAATACTTATGATTATCCTTTGAAGGATTTTTAATATCAGCCATGATATCGTTATAAGTAGTTTCACCTAAGATCTTTTTAGCAAAATCCTAAACAGTAGCACCATTAGTTATGCCTAAAGATCTAGCTAAACCACTAGATTGTCTTGTAGTAGGACCTAAGGCAATTACTTTCTTAGGATCTTCTCCTTCTACAGCAATCTTAGCTTCTGCCGAAGTTTTACCAGCACCAGCTGCACCAGTCAATACAATTGTGTTAAATGAACCATAATAAGGTAATCCTGCTCTTTTATGAGCATATCTCAATATATCTCTAAACTGTTGATTCTTATGAGCCATTACCAACATTTGTCCATATTCCTAAGCAGTAATAGGAGCAGTTTTAGCATCTGCCTTTACTCTTGCTTTTATAAGATTATAGAAAGTATGTGGATTCATAGTAAAGGCAATAGCCATATACTATAATGTATCATAATCTGTTAACTTATCAGCAGTGATATCAGAGTTTAATTTAGCTACCTTTTGATTAGCTATCTAATCTAGATCAGCAATTTGGTCCATTATGCCTGTCTTCTCTAAGAAAGCAGGTAATTCTAATCCAGATGCATATAAAGCATCTTGGAAATTCTTATATATTATTCTATTTAATTGATATAAAGGTACTCCGACTTTATCAGTATCCTTGAGTTGTCTATCAATTTGCGAACCAGCACCTTTTAATAAATTAAATTCTTTATCATCAACATTAATAACAAAAGCTTTATCATTTTCTAATTGCTCGATTTTGTCATAAAGACTTTTACCAAAAGCTTTATCAGTTTTCATGAATTGCTATTGTTTATTAATTTGATTGTCCATAGCATAACTTACCCAGTTACGTATAGTTTGAGAATACCTTTGAGCCTCGCGAGTATATATAGTTAAATAATCAACATCTATCTCTGGAAGCTCCTCAAAACTCTCAACCACGTCTTGATGATTCTTTACAAATTCATTAATAGCTTTATTATGACCTATTGGATTAACAGTATCAGCGTTTTTAGAAGCAGCATATAAGAAAGTCTACATTATATTAATTAAGTCAGCAGCTTTCTACATTGCTTGAATTTGAGTATCATCCAAAGTGAAATCATTAGTGTCCTATATATTGCTAAAGTCTGTCATAGCACTTTCAAGAACTTGCTCAACGTCGGATAGTTCTTTTCCATCAAATACTTTTCCAGCTAATCCTTTAACCATTTCGACAAGAGGATTTTTAACTCCTGTTTTAACCTTTTGATTAAATTGATAAATAGGATTATTAGCAATATTAGATATAGTAGACCTTATAGTATTTTGTAAAGGATCAAATGTCTTACTTGCAAAATCATTTATTTCATAATCGAAATAAGTTCTAAGAATATTAAGAGCATTAGGACTGTCTAAAGCATTAAAAGATTCTACTTCAGTTCCAGTCATATCATCAAAGTCTTTTCTGTCTAATTCAAAATCGGGTCCGAAATAACTTTGAAGTTCCTGTAATCCTTCAACTAAATGACTAACTACATCTTTAGGTAACTAACTTAAAGTATTAGCAAATTGTACTAAATCAGGATCAGTAGCCTTTTCCTCATCAGAAGCATTAGCATAATCATCAAATGCTTGTAGAATAGCACTAGGAGTCATAGCAATATTCATAGGAAGTTTATCCTGTAAATAATTTATGATTTGCCATCCACTTAATTCCTCTACTTTATCGTTACCTTCATCATTCTTAACAGTATTACCCTCTTCGTCTTTTTCAGTAACTGTAGCTTTCATATCAAAGAATCTATTAAGAACTTCTAAGAATTTCTTCTCAGTTTGTTGCTTATGATAATCTTTTAGATTCTTTAGTAAATCATCGGCATTAGACAAATCAGTATTTAACTTTAACATCATTGCTAATTCTGCTGGATTTTCATGTAAAGCTCTTACAAGTTGTTGTTTAATAACATCTCTAGTACGTAAAGGAAGTAATCCTCTAGGTCCGAATAAATCACGATAAGTCATTGGATCTACATTATATCCAACTGCTTGTAATTTTTCATCAATACCTGCAACCCATTGCTCATCAAGTTGATCGTTTAACTGAGCAATACGCATTTTTCTGTTATTAACTCTTTCAGCAAAAGCTTGTTTACCGTTTTCTTCATCAGCTTCTTCTTCAGGAGTCATACTTAAACGGAATTTATATTCATCCTCAGTTTCGTCAGGTAAATGAGAATCATCATTATAACGACTCTTAGCATATTCCTCATATTTCTCTGCATCGTATAATTTAGAAAATACATCGAAGTATCTCTTATAGTTATCAGAGTTTAATTGAAAATCTTGAATAATAGGTAATACCTATTGCTCTATTTTTAAGAATCTATCAAAAGCGTCTGTACCTAGATTCTTTATAGATTCCGCTTTTCTTTTCTTTAATTCAGCATAATACTTAACCCAGTCTTCATCTGTCCATTCTTCTTTTTTCTTATCTCCGAATAAATCCTTAGCTATTTGATTCTCATCAATAGGTAAGAATGGAGCATGAAGAATTGGATCCATGAAGAAGTTAAGTTTACGCATATAATAGACTGAATTATCTCCAGACAAGAAAGCATTTTTCTTATCTCTTAATAATTGTACTTTATTAGCAAGTTCCTATAAGTCTTCTTGTCTTATAGCCTTAGCTTCATCAGTCATACCAGCTGTTGGATTCTAATCACCATCAGCTATTCTTCCATTAACTCTATTAGCAGCATCACGATATTCAACTTCTGCATTAGCAAGTTGTCTTACTATATCTGCAAAATCCTGATAATAATTAGTTAACTTAGAAATATCTTGATAACGATAATATCTCTGTTCACTTAAAACCATTTGTCTAAACAAAGCATCGTCGTCAAGATTCACTTGATTATTATTAAGAACTTCTTCCAGAATATTAATTTTATTAGCAACTTGATCAGCAATAAAATCATTCTAAGATTGTTCTTTACTTTCAGCAGTTAAGAAGGCTTTGGAATCTCCAGAAGTAGTAAGATCTGCACTTAGTTTAGTATCACCTGCCTTACCATCTTCTTTCATTTTTTGTAAGGTACTTTTTAAGTCAGCTACGTGACCATTTCTAATAAGAGTAATTAATTCATCATCACTCTTATCAACTTTAAAAGTTCCTTTATCCCATACTTCTTTTCCGTAGAATATACCACCACCAAGAGCACCTCCTAAGAAGTTCATGGTATATCTTTCAAGCATATTATTCCAAGCACCTACATCTTGCACAGATGTATCCATTCCTAATTTGCCAGCTAATTCATAAATAGACTTAGCAGTATCAGTAACTAATTCTTCGGAAACTTCTTCTACACCTTCACCTATCATCTTTTGTGTAAAGTTTGTAGTATGATATTTGATATCGTCAGAGAATTCATCCAAGAATCTCTTACCTATTTTTGCAGCTTGGTTTATTATACTTAAATATCCGCTAGCAGGAGTAGTACCTTCTTTCTTAGCATTTTTAAATATAGTTTCCTTTGCTTTTTTAAATTCATCCTTTAAAGCACGTCTTGCCATTTTAACACTTTCTTCAGTAGCCTCATCAAACATAAGTTCACCGAGTCCTGTCTTATCTACAGCAAACATACCAAGAGTAGAACCTAAAGCGACAGCAGCAGCTTCTGCTTTAGTAGCACCTGCTTGTAACATATCATTGTAAACATCAGAATTGGAAATAATTGCCATATAAGCAAGAGATAAATCTCTTCCTAATTTACCTGCTTCTACAACAGCCTTTTCTGCTTCTGGTTTATATTTTTTAATAGCAGCTTGTCCTAAAATACTATTTTCCCAACTAACACCTTCTGAAGCAGCCTAGGCTCCAAAAGTATTTTTCTTAGCTTCATATAGGTTATGTGCTTTTTCCATAGCCTCATCAATATACTTATCACTTCCACGAAGTTTGTTCATTGCTTTAGCTATAACTTTCTATTGTCCCCATTGTAAAGCAACATCAGAAACTAAGTTACCTATATTTTCAAAACTAAATGTATGTTGTTTAGCATAGTCAGATGTTCCACCACTAAATTTTTCGCTATATGCAGCTATAGAATTTATCCATTTAGGAGTATCATCATCATTAAATAAACCAGTTAATATACCATGTAACATTGGTAATGATTTACCCATTTCTCTAGCTATAAGAGCAGATGAATAAATACCAGCTACTGTTGGTCCCATAAATAATGGGGCTAATGCAGCTACATTTTTAGCAATAACACCTCCTGTGCTTTTCTTAACATCATCCATATCAAAAAGATCATATTTATTCACACCAGTACCATCAATTGTAATAGTATTAAATTGTGATAATATGTTCTTTCCCATTGGTGATCTATCTCCTAATGTTTCATAGTAATAAGAACCTTCGTCATTAAGTTTATAATCACCTTTCTTATGTTTTACCATTTGACCCGTAATAGGATCTTTATGTTCTCCTTCTTCATCATATACTGCCATAACTAATGGATCATCCCAAAATGATGAAATCCATCCCCAACCATAATCATGCTTACCATTAAATAGGGCACGATCATTCGGACTATAATTACGGTATTCACCTTTATCATAGTCATATATTTTACTCATTTGAGCTAACTCAGATTTACTAAATTCTGGTTCACTCCAAGTATTTATTCCTTCAATTCCGATTTTTTGTCTATCAGGATTAGAAAATAATCTTCCATATTTGAATCCTATATCTTTAATTTCAGAATCCTTTGTACGATTAGTATCAAACATATCTAAAGCAGGTCCGGTAGGATAAGGACTTGTCTAAAATTCTTGGAATGATTTTAATTTCTAATCATAATATTTATCAAATAAATCTTTAGAGAATTTTCCATTCTCGTCTTGAAATAAAGGATTCTTTGTAATAAATTCGGATTTTAAGTATCTGTCCTTCGATAACATTTGGGTATTGTTAATATCCATATCTGCTATATCATGAAAGTCAGATACTGTAAAATCCTAATTATTTATATTTGCTACTATCCAATCATTCATATTCCTAACACGCTTGCGTCAGTTGTACTCTAATTAGCACGTTTTTCAAATGTCTAATATTTCTATTCTAAACTTAGAGCTTCATCATAATCGATATGTTGATTAGCTGCTGTAACAGCAGTTAGCTAGTTATTAGTTATTGGTATATAAATAGCTGCTTTATATAAATTATCGACTAATCCGAACCAATCAAATGGGTTCCACATACCATCATAAGTATCCATATCTGGAACCTCTTTATCTTTTCCTGTACCAATAGTTAAACTACGTTTATACATTTGTATTTGTTGTTCTGTAGGATCTTTAATTTTCTTCACAAACTCGGAATCTTTAATTCCATTAGTATCAAGAGTATATCCTTCAGTTACAATGAATGGAGCAAACTTACTTACATCAGGCTTACCATCTTCTCTTAATAATTGAGATAAGCCATGATTATCTAATATCTTACCTGCAACTTCTGGAGTAAGTTTATCTCCATACTGTTTCATTTCAGCTTCAGCCTACTAATACTCTTCAAGTATTGCAAGGTTAACAGTACCGTCAGGCTTTACAGGTAAGTTTGCTCTAACGACTCCACTACCATTATATGTAATATTTCTTAATTGTTCTGGAGTAATAGTTTGGTCACCAAAAGTAATAGCTTGATTACTCTTAACTAAACTACCTATTCCAGATTTTTGTAACATTTCATATAAAGAAGTATCTCCAATAGCTTCACCATTTGGTGTAGTTATACGGTTATAAGTAGAACCATTAACCGTCATCTGTATTCCGTCTCCTCTATCAATTTGTAATTGTGTATCAGTACCTCCAATAGATTGCATAATATTATGTAATAGAGAAGTTTCCTGTTCTGTAGTGTCTTTAGTTGAATTAGCACTTTTTCCTACGCTTTGAGCAGTTTTACCAGCTTTAAGTTCTACATCATAATGTGCAGTCTAATCTATTTGAGAAGCAATAATTGTCGCAATTAACTTTTGAGCATCCTGAGCTGTACCACTTGGAGTTCTAACTTTCAATAATGATTTAGCATTCTCTGGTAACATTCTATATATATAAGATAAAGCAGCATCTGCCTAATCTTTCTAAGATTTATCAAGTATTTTATATTGATACAAATCCTAAGTGGTTCCGTCAAACTTTATACCCTATTGAGCAGCTGTCTATATAGCTTGCGTTAAAGTAGTTAGACCATCAATTACTCTACCTTGCTAAGTGATAGCATATCCTTGTTGACTTTTATCAGAAGTTCCTAAGTTAGTAATAAATTGCTGAATATATTTAGTAACTCCTTCAATACCTATACCATTAGCAACTACTCCAAGAATTTTATTATCATTTGCTAATTCTGGACTGTAAGCACGAAATCTTAATAATTCAGAATTAGTTAAAGGTTTATATCCTTCTAATTGAGATAATTCTTCCGGCCTTATATATTTAAAGTCTCCCTTATCATTTGCACAAATAAGTTGACCTTTTTCATTAACTGCTAATTCATTAATACCTCCGTTATTACTTACAATTTCATATGCTTCATCATACTGTTTTCTATTAAAGTTA
>Ga0247609_10007532_pt1 | contig 10358 bp, 9 predicted proteins | sample 172DNAGHGlowgp2_FD_193487 | JGI IMG/M metagenome (GOLD analysis project Ga0247609, IMG submission 193487) | Sheep rumen microbial communities from Palmerston North, Manawatu-Wanganui, New Zealand - 1728 DNA GHGlow gp2 | ecosystem: Host-associated > Mammals > Digestive system > Stomach > Rumen ...
AATGCATAGATATGGAAAACGAGAAATATTCTAACTATCCTCTTTCCATCAGTGCCATACTTGGACTGATAGAAGCGAATGATATTGCCATCCCTGAAATTCAGAGACCATTTGTGTGGAGGAAAACTCAGGTGAGGGATTTGATAGACTCTCTGTATAAGGGTTACCCAACGGGGTATCTCATTCTGTGGAAAAATCCCAATGTGAAATTGAAAGATGGAACAATCTCTTCAGGGAAGAAAGTGTTGATAGATGGACAACAGCGTATCACAGCGTTGATGACAGCAGTTGCAGGTAGAACGGTGTTCAATAGCGATTATCAAGAAGAACGCGTCAAAATAGCATTTGACCCTATAGCGGCACTAAGCGAAGAACCTGATGCTGAGATTTTTGCTGTGGCAACTCCAGCCATTAGGAAAAGTAAGAGATGGATACCTGACATTGCAGAATTGTTCACGCCTTCCTATTCACCGTTTGATTTTATTCCACAGTATTGTGAGGCAAATCCAGAGATAGACCCAAGAAAGTTAGATAAGATTATCACAAAGCTTAAGAGCATCGCCAATAGAATGATAGGTGTTATTGAACTATCTGAAAATTTGGACATTGATATAGTTACGGATATCTTCATCCGCATCAACTCCAAAGGAACGGCATTAAGTCAAGGAGATTTTGTGATGTCGAAGATTGCTGCTGATGAAAAGCATGGCGGCAACATGCTTAGAAAGGTGATTGACTACTTTAGTCATTTAGCTGTAGTACCATCTTTCTATGACTATTTAGCTTCTCATGACACCACATTTGCTGCAACGCCTTATTTGCAGAAGTTGAAATGGTTGAAAGATGATACGGAAACTGTTTATGACCCTGAGTGTGACGATGTGATACGTGTGGCTTTTATGCATAAGTTAAAGAGAGCCAAGTTGTCTGACCTTGTCAGCCTGTTGTCGGGAAGAAATTTTGAGACACGTGAGTTTAACGAGGAAATAGTGGAACGCACGTATGCGGAGTTTACAGAAGGTGTGATGAACGTGATTAGTGAGTATAACTTCAAGCAGTTCATGATAGCCATAAAGTCTGCTGGTTTCATCTCTTCCAGACTCGTCAACTCAAATATGGCACTTGATTTTGCTTATACCATCTATCTGTTGTTAAGAGAGTCAAATGAAGTGCCAGTAGAGGATATCAAACGCTATGTGCAGAAGTGGTATGTACTCTCTGTGTTGACAGGGCGGTATAGCAGTTCTCCCGAATCAGCTTTTGCCAGAGATATTAGACGTATCAATGAATCGGGTGTGCTTGCCATTCTCAAAGAGATAGAAGATGCCCAGCTGTCGGAGAACTTTTGGAATGTAGCGCTGGTTCAGAACTTGTCATATACATCGACAAATAATCCAACCTATCTTGTGTTCTTGGCGGCGCAGATATTCTTTAACGATGTCTCATTCTTGTCGAACAATGTGCCTGTCAGGGAATTGATTGCCTTAGGTGGAGATGTCCACCACATTTTCCCCAAGCAATACTTGATAGAACACCATTTCGATAAATCGCTCTACAATCAAGATGCAAACTTTGTCTTCTTGGATCGTCCTGTGAATATCTCTATCGGAAAGAAAGCTCCAAATGTTTATCTGAAAGAGGCAAAGGAACGTTGTCTGAATGGGGGTGCAGAGCAAGCGGGTTTAATCAACAACATAGACAAATTCTATGCCAATCTTGAAACTAACTGTGTACCTCTTGAAGCAATGGAAATGGATTATAATTCCTATGATGAGTTCCTTGACAAGCGCAGAAAAATGATGGCTGCAAAGATAAAGAAGTATTATTACAGTTTGTAGTTACAGAATATGGAAGTTGGGACGCTAAAAATGTGGGTAAAGCTTCCATATTTTTTCGTATGAAAGTATATACCAAGAAGGATGATTTTGCTTATTATCAAAAAAAGTTCAAACCTGTACCGTGATTTGGAACAACATGCGTGTAACTTTGCATCGTGAAATCGAAAAAACATATTTAATCGTTAAAATGTAAGAGACGATGAAAACATGTAGCACTTCCAGCCTTGACATTGCACCTGATGACCTTGTAATGGGCGATGATGTGAGTGTGACTTGGGAATTGAAGAGTCTTTGAATTTGTTAATCAGAAAGGAGGAACAACTGTATGTTAGGAGCAATAATTGGTGATATAGCTGGTAGCAGATTTGAGTTCAATCCTACCAATGATTACAACTTTGAGTTGTTCACAGACGAGTGTGGGTTTACAGATGACACCATTTGTACTTGCGCTGTTGCAGATGCATTGTTGAATGATAGGGATTATGGTGATGCTCTTCACGAATGGTGTCGCAAATATCCTCATCCAATGGGAGGCTATGGAGGACGATTTGCACAATGGGTGAGGAGCGAGAATCCTCAGCCATACGGGAGCTATGGTAATGGTTCTGCGATGCGAGTAAGTCCTGTAGGGTGGTTCTGCAAAAGACGCCAAGATGTGTTGGAGGAAGCCAAAAAGACGGCACTCTGTACTCATGACCATCCCGAAGGTGTCAAAGGGGCTCAAACTGTTGCACTGGCTATCTATGTGGCCAATCAGCATCGTAGGTGTCATGAACAGACAAAGGATGTCATCAAAAGTGTGATGGATGCATGTGTCGCTTTTTCCGGTTATGACATCGATATACGTAAGGAAGATGTTGAAAACAGATTCGATGAAACCTGTCAAGGCACAGTTCCTGTTGCCTTATGGGTAATCAATCAGAGCACCGGTTTTGAGGATGCTGTTCGTCGTGCCGTTTGTCTTGGTGCAGATGCTGATACACTTGGTGCTATAGTGGGTAGTATAGCAGAAGCTGTCTGGGGGATTCCAGAAGAGATGAAAGCCGCTGCACTTTCCTATTTGGACGATAGAATGAAGAAAGTGTTGACCCGTTGGAAAGAAAGCGTGATTGCTGAGGATGATTAGAATCTCCCTTTGTCTATCAAATTCCAATTAAAACTTTCCAAATTCTAAAGAAGATCGTCGTTTCCACAGAACTTTCGGGTTTTCTTTTTTCCTACTCTTTATCATCTTGTTTAGACATTCATAACTAAAAAACTGTTTTTTATTTGTCATGTGACAAATGTTTGTTATCTTTGCAAAAAATATCATAGTATGGAATACGATTTCGACAAAAATGAGGAACTTTCACAGGTGAATGAACCTGCTTTGGCGTATGAGGGAAGCTGCTCTTCTGTGGAGGAACGTGTTGCCTATATGAAGAAGAATCTGCATCCTGCAACTGTGGAGTTTCTTGAACAACATGACTTCATGGTGGACAAACCATTCCCTTACGATGAGGTTGATGAGCGTTGGTTTGATGAAGCAGACCACGAGAATCCTGCTGTATCGAACGACATCGTCTTGCATGATAAGGAGGTATGGCTGCACGCATAATCATCATTCATGAGAAAGCGGAGAATTCTTTCTGAAAGAAAGCCGCGTGGTACTACATTCATCGCGGAACAGATTTTAAGATAGTCGGTGAATCGTACCCCTCGACTATACAATGCCGTACCCCTCGACTACGGTGAGGTGTAGTCGAGGGGTACGGTGTATAAAGACATTTGTATTTACAGAGTTATTGGTATATATAATATGTGCCGCCACTGCTCTGGGCATATTTGCGGAAGAAGAAAGATGCTTATGAAAAAAACACTCTTCAAAAAACTTGGAGGAGTGTTTTTTTATTTGTAACTTTGTAGTCGAAATAGAATAAGAAATGGCACAAAGAAAAGAAATAAGAAATAGCACAGCCGAGTTCCTGATCTTTCAGGTAGAAGGGAAAGAACAAGGAGTGGAGGTGTTTTACAAGGATAAAACGGTATGGTGTACCCAGAAGGCTATGGGTATGCTGTTTGATTGCTCAACGGACAACATCAGCCTACATTTGAAGAATATTTTTGCAAGTGGAGAATTGGTCAAGGAATCAGTTACCGAGAAAATCTCGGCAACTGCTTCTGATGGCAAGAAGTATTTGACTCAATTTTATAATCTTGATGCCGTCATCAGTGTCGGTTATCGTGTAAACTCCATTCGTGCTACACAGTTCCGTCAATGGGCTACGAGCGTATTGCGAGAGTTTGCCATTCGTGGTTATGTGCTTGACAGGAAACGTATGGAAAATGGTACTTTCTTGGATGAAGATTACTTTGAGCATCTGTTGGCGGAAATCAGGGAGATACGTCTGTCGGAACGCCGTTTCTATCAGAAACTGACGGACATCTATGCTACAGCTGTCGACTATAATCGGGATGCTCCAACGACCACGCTGTTTTTCAAGATGATGCAGAATAAGATGCATTATGCTGTGCATGGACGTACTGCAGCAGAACTGATTGTGGAACGTGCAGATGCTGACAAGGAGCACATGGGGCTTACTACTTGGGAAAATGCACCAGACGGTAAGATTGTGAAGACAGATGTGTCGATAGCGAAGAATTATCTGAAGGAGGTGGAACTTGCAGACATGGGGCAACTGGTGAATGGCGTTCTTGAATTGGCAGAGCGGATGGCCAAACGTCACATCCCTATGACGATGGAGGACTGGGCAAAGCAGATTGATGTCATTTTGGCGGCAGGCGGGAATGAAGTGCTGCAAACAGCAGGAAGTGTAACAGCAGAAGAGGCGAAAGAACACGCAGAAACTGAATTTGAGAAATATCGCATCATTCAGGATCGATTGTTCCAAAGTGATTTCGATAAATATATCGGAGAATTGCCTTTCATTGAAGATTTGGAAAAATCTTGATTGTTGTTCACCCAATTCTTAGGTGATGGCATTTTATTTTGAAAAGGACTAAACTTATGAATACTCCAACTTTATTTAAGGAATATATATGGCTGGTGAATACGATTTACCATGCGGGAAGGATTTCGTTGGTGGACATCAACAAGCGATGGGTGCGGACGGATATGAGTGGGGGTGTGTCGCTGTCGCGCACGACGTTTAACCGCCATAAGGATGCGATAGAGGATATCTTTGGCATCTATATTGATTGTGACAGGAGGGATGGCTACCGTTATTACATCGGCAATGAGGAGGTGCTGCGGGAGGATTCTGTGCAGAACTGGATGCTCTCGACACTGACGGTCAACAATCTGGTGGGGGAGAGCATGAGCCTGCAACACCGTATCTTGTTGGAGAATATCCCTTCGGATGGGGATAATCTGGAGGTGGTGGTGAAGGCGATGAAAGAGAGCAAGAGGGTGACTGTCTGCTACAGGCGCTATCAGGCTACAGAGGCGAAGACGTTCACCTTGTCGCCTTACTGCATCAAGCTGTTCCGCCAACGCTGGTACCTGTTGGGAAAGTTTGATGATGGAGGTTTTGCCATCTTCTCGTTTGACAGAATGGAGGACATCAGCATGACGGATGAGTCTTTCAAGATGGACAAGGATTTCAGTGCCACTGACTTTTTCAGCGAGTGTTACGGTGTGGTGATTGGTGATGGCACGCAGGCGGAAAGGATTGTCATCAGGGCGTATGGCAGGGAGAAGTATTATCTGCGCGACTTGCCCATGCATCACACGCAGAAGGAACTGGTGTCATTGAATACTTCTGGGGGGAATGATTATACAGACTTCGAATTTTTCATGCGACCCACTGCTGACGTGAAAGCCCAAATCATGTCGAGAGGGGCTTGGCAGAAGGTGCTGCAACCGGCATGGCTGGCTGACGAGATCAGGGAGTGGCATGAGCAGGCGATAAAGAATTACAATTGACGTTTCGCATGTGCTTAACTCCAACGGGATAAAGATGTGGAACTGAAATGCAACTTAAAATGAATTGGTGATTATGAGGAAAGCATTGTGTGTGATGTGGGTGATGCTGTGCAGTGTGGCGGCATCGGCTCAGAATGTGACGATACAGGTGAGGGTGACCAACAGCTGGAAGGAAGACAAGGCTGACGAACCTGTGGCGGTGAAGTTTGGCGACATGAAGAAGGTGGACTTTGAGGTGAAGAGTGCCACTGTGAAGTGCAAGGGCAAGGATGTGCCGTGCCAGTTGGACGATATGGATGGGGACCTTCTTCCCGACGAGGTGTTCTTCCTTGCCGACATCAAAGGGAAAGACTCCAAGACGTATGAGGTGAAGCTGTCTGCCAAGGATGAGAAATCGAAGAGGGTGGTGGAGCCCCGCATCTATACGGCTTTGCAGTTCAGAGACAGGAAGGACTTGCATCCTGATGTGCTGCGTGTGGAGGCTCCTGGCACAACAGACCTCTTCAACGACATCTACATGCACGGCGTCACCATCGAGTCGGATATGGTGGGATACCGCATCTATTTTGACAAACGCCAGAACATTGACCTCTACGGCAAGAAGCATCGCCGCATTGAGTTGCCGCAAACGCAGTTCTACACGTCGGAGAGCCAATTGAAAGATGGCTATGGTGTGGATGTGCTATGGGCTGGCGATGCCATCGGATGTGGCACATTCAAGGATTGGCAGAAGGGAAAGCCCGTGAACTGGACAGACGTGGGTGTGAGAGGGCAGCGCGTGGTGACCACAGGAGCGTTGCGCACAGTGGTGGAGCTGTATGACCTTGGTGTGAGAGACGAGGATGAACTTATGTACGACATGCGCCAGCGCTATTCGCTCTATGCCGGTCATCGTGACTTGAAGGTTGATGTGACGTTCAGACCTCTTCTGGGCAAGAAGCCTTTCGGAAAGAAACTGTTTTGCACGGGTGTGCAGAAAGTGGGTGTGACAGCTGACGAAAAGGCCCGCAAGGGACACAAGCCGCAAGGACTCGTGAAGAAGGAGGGACTGGCTGCTTCGTGGGGTTGTGATTATCCCGACATGGGCAAGAAGGAGATGTGGGCACCGGAAGCTGTCGGATTGGCTGTGTATGTGCCAAAGGAATATGTTTCAGACACGAGGGAGGATGACTTGAACTATCTCTTGGTGGTGAAGCCCGATGAGGAATCGTCGCTCCAGTATTTCGTCACGTTTTGTGCTGACAAGGAAGAGAATGGCTATCATTCTGCCAAGGAGTGGTTTGCCTCGCTGGAGGACTGGCAAGAGAATGTGAGTCGCCCTGTGGAGGTGAAGGTGGAGTGAATTTGAGGATGTGAAAAATGAAAACGGGGGTGTCAGAGGTGATTTTATCATCTGTAAGCCATCTTTTTTCTCGGTTTCATTTCTCTTTTTTCAATTATAATCCTTATCTTTGTGGCAGAAATTTGTTATTCCATCTTTTTGAATGAAGTGAGTGCCTTATGCGAAACAGTATCAAGCAATGGTTTTTTAAGCTGAAATATGTGATTGCCTTGCTGGTTTTCATCGTGGCAATTGGTTTTGTGGGTGAAAGCAGCATCGTGAACCGTATTGGTCAGCAACGAGAGATTTCCCGCCTGAAAGGGGAAATTGACGAGTACAACCGTAAATTCGAGAAGGACAGACAGACGCTCCATGCGTTGAAGAATGATGTTGATGCCATCAAGGAGGTGGCTCGCAGTCGCTATTTCATGAAGACGGATAAGGAGGACATCTTTATTGTAGAAGAGGACGAGTGAGGTAATTCATAATTCACAATTCATGATTCACAATTCATAATTCACAATTCACAATTCACAATTCACAATTCACAATTCACAATTCATAATTGATAATTCACAATTCATAATTCATAATTGATAATTCACAATTCATAATTCACAATTCACAATTGATAATTCATAATTCATAATTTGAACTAGGGGGTAAAAAGAAAAGAGATGCAGAAGATTTTGGGTATCATAGAAGTGGTGGGATTGACGCTGGTGGTTGTGGCAGCGGCTCTTTGGGCATTCCCGATGGAGAACTTGCGTTCACTGTCTTTGTGGGGCATGTCGTTAGGCACTGTGACACTGGTTGTCGGAAGGTTCATGCAGACTCCTTTCTACTTGAAATATCCTGTGACTGACCCTCGTGAATTGACGTTGCGACGCTTGTATCACCAAAGGGTATTCGGTATCGTTGCCTTGATTTTGGCAACAGTGATGATGTGGCTTCCTGTGGGTTTTTATGCTGGGATGTATTTGGGAAAAACTTCGTGGCTGATACCGTTTGTTTTCTTTGTCGTTGTGGAGGTGTACACCGTATTTCGCATTTCGGCAGTGGAAAAGGGTTAAAAATACAAAAAATGGGGCAGAAAGATGAAGTTTCTGCCTCTTGTATTTATATATTGGTAAAAAAGCCGTATCTTTGCAGTGTTAAAGTTGTAAAAGCAAAGACAACAAATTGATTGTATAGATTATTCGGATATTTTTTATTTAGAAGATAGAAGATTGGATAAGCGTCTCGGTGACGCATATTAAAAACAAAACAGTAGAAAGCAACAGATATGGAACTGAATGCACTCACGGCTGTCTCGCCTATTGACGGTCGTTACAGAAGCAAGACTCAGGACTTGGCTTCCTATTTCTCAGAATACGCATTGATCAAGTATCGTGTACGTGTTGAAATCGAATATTTCATCACACTTTGTGAGTTGCCCCTTCCGCAACTGAAAGGTTTTGACCACTCTCTTTTTGAACGTCTGCGTGACATCTACCGTAATTTCTCAGAGGCAGATGCACAGCGTGTGAAGGACATCGAGAAGGTGACCAATCACGACGTGAAGGCTGTGGAGTACTTCATCAAGGAAGAACTGGACAAGATTGGCAACTTCGAGGATTACAAGGAATTCATTCATTTTGGCTTGACCAGCCAGGACATCAACAATACGTCCGTGCCGCTCACCATCAAGGATGCCCTCAATGAGGTGTATTATCCACAGGTGGAGGAGCTGATTGCACAGCTGCAGGAATATGCTGACGAGTGGAAGGACATCCCCATGTTGGCAAAGACTCACGGACAACCTGCTTCACCAACCCGTCTTGGCAAGGAGGTGATGGTGTATGTGTATCGCCTCACCGAGCAGCTGAACCAGCTGAAGGCTTGCAAGATTACAGCTAAGTTTGGTGGTGCTACGGGCAACTACAATGCGCACCATATCGCTTATCCTGAATATGACTGGAAGGCATTTGGCAACAAGTTTGTGAGCGAGAAACTGGGTTTGGAGCGTGAGCAGTGGACAACGCAGATCAGCAACTATGACAACATGGGTGCCATCTTCGATGCCATGAAGCGCATCAACACCATCATCATCGACCTTGACAGGGACTTCTGGATGTATGTGTCGATGGAATATTTCAAGCAGAAAATCAAGGCTGGCGAAGTGGGTTCTTCAGCAATGCCTCACAAGGTGAACCCGATTGACTTTGAGAATTCGGAGGGCAACCTTGGCATGGCGAATGCCATTCTGGCTTTCTTGAGCCAGAAACTGCCAGTGAGCCGTCTGCAGCGCGACTTGACCGACTCTACCGTGCTCCGCAATGTGGGTGTGCCAATGGGTCACATGGTCATCTCCATCCAATCTACTTTGAAGGGCTTGCGCAAGCTGTTGCTCAATCAGGATGCCATCAACCGCGACCTTGACAATTGCTGGGCTGTGTGTGCAGAGGGCATTCAGACGATTCTCCGTCGTGAGGCTTATCCACACCCTTATGAGGCTCTGAAAGCACTGACACGCACGAATGCAGCCATCACAGCTGAAAGCATCAGAGGCTTCATCGATGGTCTGGAGGTGTCGGAGAGCGTAAAGGAGGAGCTGAGGGCTATCACTCCTCACACATACACAGGTTTGTAAAAAAAGATTGTTAAACCTATATTTATGCAATCGCAAAATAATAGTAAAAGAAAGCATTAATTTGTAAAATTGAAAACTGGATTATGTCTGAATTAGAAGAATGGCAGGGCAATGCACCTGCATCAGACGAAAAGTCTGAACATGGCGGTGACCGTGAGGGCTTCCGTCCATCTTACAACCGTGAAGGTAATTTTGGTGGTCGTCCACAGTTCAATCGTGGTGACCGTCCTCAGCGCCCTCGTTTCAATCGTAACGAGCGTGCGGCTTACAGTTCAAATGGCGTACAGAATGAGCGCGGTTTCCGTCCCGCTGGCTTTGGTGGTTCCTCTTCTTCTGAAGGAAATGAGAATGAGGGTGGCTATCAGTCACATGGCTATCAGCAGCGTGGTGGTTATCAGCAGCGATCTTATAATAATGGTGGTTACCAGCGTGGTGGTTATCAGCAGCGCGGTGGCTATCAGCAGCGTGGTGGTTATCAACAGCGTGGCGGCGGCTACAATCGTGGCTATCAGCAGCAGAATGGTGAGGAGGGCAACTTCGAACAGCAGGGTGGTTATCAGCCACGTCAGGGCGGTTACCAGCAGCGTGGTGGCTACCAACAGCGTGGTGGCTACCAACAGCGTGGTGGTTATCAGCAGCGTG
>Ga0247609_10007536_pt1 | contig 10354 bp, 4 predicted proteins | sample 172DNAGHGlowgp2_FD_193487 | JGI IMG/M metagenome (GOLD analysis project Ga0247609, IMG submission 193487) | Sheep rumen microbial communities from Palmerston North, Manawatu-Wanganui, New Zealand - 1728 DNA GHGlow gp2 | ecosystem: Host-associated > Mammals > Digestive system > Stomach > Rumen ...
CCCAATCCCCAATCCCCAATCCCCAATCCCCAATCCCCAATCCCCCAATTTATAATTATTGATTTAAATAAGAATTTAATTTTTAATAAATTCATTCAATATGTATTATTTTTATAATTTAATTATTTTTTTTTGAAAATGCTAATTTAAAATTAATTTCTATTGCCTTTGATATATCTTTAAAAGCACTGACTAAAGTAGGTAAAGAATCAGAAGTTTTATAAATTCCTGTTCCTCCTAATTCAGATATTTTTTGGAGAGTATCTCTAGGGTCTTCGTCACAATTATATTCTTTATTTTCAAAATAAATACAATATATTCTAGCACCTTTCGCTTGATCTATTTCGCCTTTCATTAACTATATTGAAAATTTAAATAAATTATAACTTACTTCATCATGAATGTAATTAATAGTATTTTGTGGTTCAAAATCTATTCCATCAGTTAAAAGAATTATCACAGGAATATAATTTCTATTCTTTAATTGATCCACTATTTCCTTTGCTTTTTCAAAAGCATACTTAAAATAAGTACATCCATATGCATCTAATTTATTTACACATTTTTCCTTTATAATTTCTATTTCTTTAATTTCAATATCTTCAAAAATACATTTAGTATTATCCATATCTGAATATCCAATTAAAGCGCATTTTTCGTTAGGATTTATTTCAGCTCTTGTTTGACAGTAATTAAGTATTGCCTCGATTACTGCTCCAAGTACATTATCATGTTTAAGATCCTTTCTAATTGGTTTTTCAGCACTTGAACTCATAGAGCCTGATTGATCAACTAAAAAAATTGTATAAACCCCATTAGAATGACTGCATTTAAATATATGTTCCTTAGTTTTATGCCACAAAGGAAGTGTGCAATATACTTTTTCCCCATTTTTTATAACTTTATTGTCATTTTCATGATTTCCATCACAATAATGATTACATTTCGATGATTTTTCATCATCAATATTTCCTTTAAATTTAAGAAATTTTGTCCAAAAATATGTGCATTTGCATTCATAATAATGCTTATTGTTTTGATTTAATTCTCTTACATTTTCATCATCAAAAAAGGGAATTTCTGTCAATAAATGTGTATGACCTTGATCTTGCTCTCTACAGTATTCATCACATACAAAAACTTCGACATTTTCATCATTTTTAAATGAATAAACAATATTTTTTTTTTTAATATGTGCTTCTGTTGAATCAGAAACGTAAACTCTAGAATTTTTTATATTTCCATGAGTACAAATATGTAAGAGTTCTTGATGGTTATGGTCCAAACCGCAAAAATGGCCACATTGCTGACATTCAAATCCACATTTATGTTTGACTTCTTCTTCATTATCTTTATAACATTTATGAATTCCATTATGACTTGTTCTATTTGGAGGAATTTTTATTTTACATGGTAATTCATTTTGTCTAATTTGGATATCATAAACTTCATAACTTATTTGCTTAGAATTTATATTATATACATCCATTTTTTTTGTTACAGAACTAATTAAACAAAAGCCTGGTATTTCGCATTTGCCTTTGCAATCATGTTCTTCTCCACATAAATGAGTATTTCCACTAAAAAAAATGCTTTGGATTAATGCACAATCATTATTTCCACATTTATTACAAATTATATGGTTTTTATTTATATGACCATATGCATGTCCACATTTTTTATCACATAATTGGCATTTTTCAAGACAAGAATGCAAATTTTTTGGAAGTTTACATAAATGCTCATTTGAATGGCCCTTTGGTTTGGCGCATACACCACTACATTTCCCATCTCTTGCAATACATGGTTCATTGCAATAATGTTTTATTGCGAACCTACAGTTTCCCCCATGTTGATAAGATAAATAGCATCTTTCTTCACAATAAGGACATTTTTCATTACATAAGTGTTCCTCTTTACTTAAACGACAATTATGTATTTGATGAGGTTTATTTAGAGGAGTTACACAAATTTTTTCACATCCTCGAGAACAAGAAGCATATTGACAAATAAGATGGCAAATATGAAAAGTGCTTCCACAATTACAATCTTCATTACGATTACGATGATCATGTTGTAAAGAGCAAATTTCATTACATATTACGCTTTGATTATTTACTAATTTATATTTTTGGCAAGTTTGTTTGCATAAATGAAGGTTAGAACTGAATTTGCATATATGCTCACCTATATGAGTTCCTATATTTTTGTCAAAATTATTTGCTTTTATTAATATTTTGCAATCTTCATCACAATTCCTTGAGCAATTAAAAAGATGACAAGGTATATTACATTTATGGTTATCTTTAGTTTCGCATACATGCTGACTTTCATTATTTTTATGTTGACCGCTTTCGTTAACTTCTATGAAACATTTTTCACGGCAATTTTTACTATGACCAAAAATCAAACAAGTTCCTTTGCATCGGTGAACCCCAGGACAAACATGTCTATTATGATTTGGTTCTATTTCAAGAATAATTTTGCATTTTTCTAAACAATCTCTTGAATTGCCATTATATATACATTTTTCATTACAATAATGTTGTAAGGCACTACATAAATGAATTTTAGATTCTCCTTCTTTAAATTCATGTCCTGCTTTTAATTTGCAAGTTTGACTACAGTTTTTGAAATGACAAATTTCTTTACAATTGCAAGTTCCACATGCACATTTTCCTTCTTCATGTCCAATTTTCAAGATACAATCATTATTGCAATTTGGCCCACTACATTTTTTATTACAAATATGAGAATCAATACTTTTTAATTTGCATATGCAATCACCTTCATGACCAAATGTTCTACAGCATTTTTTTTCACAATTTTTTGATATAGATAAGAAGGGACAAGGTTTATTACATAAATGATCTAGTTTACCACAGTCATGATCTTCTCCATGATTATTATATAGTTTTATACATTTATCTTTACAATTTTTTATGCAAGTTTTATTGCAAAAGTGCTTTCTTCCACAATCATGATGTTCTCCTTCATGACCAAATACTTCTTTGCAAAATTCTTCTTCTCCATCTTCCAATTTAACTATAGCTATGTCTTTATAATCGCAATATTTAGGACATCTATGTATTTTTTTACAGTCATGATCTTTGGAAGAATCATGATATCCTAATTCACATTTTTCACTGCAATTTCTTGCTAAACCTTTATATTTGCAAAATCCATTACATTGATGATTTTTTTCTATACACCTATGCTGACCTTTATGTGGATAAGGTATTTCACATTTTTCTTTGCAATTAGTTGTAAATGAAAAGCATTCACATTTACCATCGCATTGATGATCATGCTCACATTTATGCACACCTTCATGTCCTGATACAAGAGAACATTTTTTATTTTGGCAATTTGGAACTTTACATTTATGAAGTTTATTCTCATCATCGCAGTAAGTACAATTTTTTTCGCATTTATGATCATAATGACAGTCATGTCCATTTTAATCATTACATCTTTTATAGCAAAGATATTTACATGAATTGCAATTAACTGAACACATATTCCATATAATATTTAAAGAAGGATCTTGATCTCCTATTTTTTTTAAGTTTTCATATTTTGCTGTTATTTTTTCAAGCCAGTTTCTAACATTATCATATCTTCTTTGAATAATTGATTTTATGAATAACTTAAAATTAACTATTATCTTACTTTTTTCATCAAATGATATTTTTTTATTAATACTATCCCATAATTTAAAAAAATCATCACAAATATTATCATAACTAATCTTATTTATTAATTTTTCAGGAATTTTTAATATTAATCCATAATCTTCGAAATTTGATATTGTCATAGAAAATGAATTGTCATCTTTTTTAGTTATATTTATATTCATATTATATTCTTCTAAAGTATAATCTCCTTGCTGTATATTATCAAAATTTACTAAGTTATCTATTATTAAAGTATTAGATGCTTCAAATTTTTTATTATGCTTAAAATCAATTTCTAAATTATGTAAATAATTTTTATTAAAATAAATTTTTAATCCATTAAAATCACTGATTAAGTCGCTTATTTCTTGAACATCATCATCATCATATTCCCCAATGACTTCATAAGCTTTCTCTTCATTAGAATTAATATAATTTTTAACTATTTTTTCTTTTCTATTGGATAAAAAATCAAAATCTCCTAAATAAATACAGGAAAGAAATTCTTTTAGATTCTCATAAAAATCTTTACCAGTTTCATAAATAGGATTTCTGTGATATTTTAATGGATTTCCTATAAAGTCAATAACTAATTTATCTCTTAAAGTATCATAATATCCTTGATCAAAATAAGAAGGTGTAGGAGAAAAGAGATAATCGTCAAATAATCCAAAAATGTGATATTTAGGAATTATATTATTATTGTCTCTCCATTTTTTGAGTGATTTTTTTATTTTGGATTGAAATTCATCTCTTAGTTGCTTTTTGTTATTTTCATTTACATCTCTTGGACTAAAAACTAAAGAACCACCAAACAAATTTTTAATATCTCTTTTAATTCTTTTGCTCCCTTTTGATAAATTATCTAAAGTTTCTTCTGTAAATTTATCATAAGTATTATTAGTTCTAAATATAATGCTATTTCCCATTGCAGAGCCAATTAATGCCATTTGAATATCTTGCTCATTAGATCTTTCAAATGTTCCAAGTCCTTCAAAATCAAGACAAACACAAATAAAATTGTGTAATAAAATCGGATACCTACATAAATGCTTACAATTACATTCACAAGTGCATTTATCTTTCAATTTACAATTTTTACATATATGTTGGTGGTTATTATTTTGGCATATGCACTTGCATTTGCAAATACATTCACAATTTTCAAAAATACATTTTAATTGCTCTTCATGTCCCTTTTCCAAAGAGCATTTTAAATCACAATTAGTAAAATTTAAATCCTTCTTTTCATGATTATTGAAAGAACATTGTTTTCCGCAAATGCAATTTTCACATATACATTTAATTTCATTTTTATGACTAAATAAATAACAGTTATTTTCTTCACAAATTTCACATTTACGATTACACTTTTTTTCATTTCCTTTTTTTGAATGAATAAATAATTTAACGGTCATCCAAATTCCTTCAGTACATCTCATCCCACTTACATCAAATAATGAACCTGTTAATTCATTTAAAAATGTACTTTTACCTATTGATTGAGTCCCGAAACAACAAATTACTATAACAGGCAATTCAAAATAATTAAAAATACTTTCTTTCATATAAAAATCAATCATGCTTGGATATTCATCTTCTTTAATTTCATCTTCTTTTCTCAGATCTTCTCTTTTTTTAAGTTCCTTTAATAACCTTTTCTTTAAACTTTCTCCATTACTCATTATATCAAATTCCCTATACATTATTTTAGCTAATTGTATTGGAATTAGCTCTAAAAATGTAATTAATATTTCACTTAAATTTGTATCTTTTTTATTTGATTTTTTATATTTTTCAATTTTAACATTAATTATCTCATTAATATCATTGAATTTTTTTTTGGCTTGACAAATTGATTTTAATTTATTTATATAATCTTTTAATAATTGAATTTCATTATTTATTGAATTTGAGCTTTGTTCTTCAAGAAAAATTTTTAAATTTATTCTTTTTTTTTCTTTATATTTATTGTAATTATATTCTATTGCACCAACAATTGGATATTTTAAAAAACAATGATAAAAGTAATTTACTACACAATTTCCTAAAGATATTTCTCTTTTATTATCAATTACACCTGTGGTGATATAATTAGTTAATGTTCCTGATATTTTCGAAAATATTTCCCAGTATGCAATTTTTGGTGCACCATTAGTTATATTTACTGAAATTAAAAATTTTTTACCTTCTTTCATTTCAGCCAGAGAAAATTTTGCATTTTGTTCAATTCCATTTAATTTAATATCGTCTCCTTTTATTTCTTCTAATATTGAATTATCTTCAATATAAAGTGAAAACAATTTCCCTATCCATTCATGGCTATCATTTTTATATTTTAAGATTAAAAGAAAATCAAAATAAACAATAAATTGAAATTCATTAAAATTAAAATTATAATTTAACTCAAAAATTTCAGATAATTTTATTTTTTGTGAAAATAATTCATTATTATTAATTTTGATACAAAATATTTCGTCATCAACAAAAAATAAAACACTTTGGCCTTTATAGCCGGGTTCACATGGAATTAACATTATTTTTTTAATAGTCGATTGTTCTGTGCTTATAGAATTTATATTTAAACTTTTAATTGCTTTAAGAGATTGATGAGCTTTACTATTATATATAGATACTTTTTTTAAATTATCTTCTTCTTTATAAACAACTAAGGTTTTGCTATAAATATCATAATCATAAAGTCCTTTAAATTCTATAAAATTTTTTTCACTAATATTTATTTTATATTTATCATTATTTTTAAAAATATAAAATCCTTTATTATCTGAATTAAAATAATTTTCAATTGTATCTTTTTTTTCTACCTCTTCAGGATCTGATAAATTTAACATGTTTGTATTTTTATATGTCATAAATTTATAAAGATTAGTAACTATTTTTTTATTTATTTTATTTTTAATTTCATATTCTAAATAAATATCAAAATTATTGTTTTGATTGTTATTTTTGATGTTTTCACATGATTTAAGAATAACCCAATTAAATATTGAATTTGTATTAGAGTTGAAATAATCATTTATTTTTGATTTCCATTTTTCCATCCATTCATTTGCTTTTTTTTGGTATTTTTCATTATTCAATATTAATTCATTGTACTTGTTATATTCTATTCCAAATATTTTATTTTTTCTTTCTTTATTATCTAAAATATCTTTAAATATTTTTTTCTTGAACCTTTCTAATTCTTTTTTAATAAAATCTCTATCTAATTCTGAAATATTATTGTTTGTTCTTAAATTTTCCTCTATGAAAGAAAAAAAATTCTCTATTTCATTTTTTTGAATTATTTCGCTATTTTTGTTTGAGATATTAGATTTACAATTTATATATAATTTATAATATTCAACTTCAAGTTTGAATTCGATGAAATTAAATGACTGAGTTCTTTGTTTAGATTTATAGCAATTTTCATGAAAGTAATTATTTGAATTACAAAATAAATGTTGATTATCTTCTTTGAATGATTTATTACAATATTGACATTTATATTTATTTTCAAGGAAATTATCATTTAATAATTCTTCAAATATTATTTCGAATAAACTTTCAATTTCTTCATATACTTTTTTTTCCATATAATCATTTAATTGTTCAATAGTAAAGAAATCTTCATTTTCATTATTATCCAAAAATATTTGATTTCGTTTTATTAAACTATAAAATTGTTTCACAGGAATTTCAAAATTATTCTCGAAATATAAATCAAATTTAGATTCATTTTGTATCATAAAATCTTCAAATTTAACTCTAGATTTTTCTTTTGAATAAATATAATTTCTTACTTCTTCAAAGGCTAATAAATTATTATTATTGAGTTTTAATTCAATAATTTCTTTATTTTTCATTTTATCTATATCCTTGGATAAATTATTCATTTCTCCAATTTTAAAAATTTTTTTTTTATTATCATTTATTTCAACTCTATTTCTTTCTGATGAAAATGCACTTTCTTTTTCATCTTTAAAAATTTCATATCCTTCGAAATCAAAATTTTGTATTTCCTCTTTAGATAAACATAAAATAGAATTAGAGGAAAGAGAAAACCCATATCGGATTAAAGTTAATAAAACTCTATCATTAGGTTCATTTTTATCAGAATATTTATAACTAAATTTCCCTGGATAAATAAGAATATATGCTAAATTTTTACTTTTATTAATGCACAAATAAATACCTTGCCTATTTTTGCTTTTGTACTTTTCAATATAATTCTCGAATTCTATTAGAAAATTTCCTTTTTCTAAGAAAATATTTAAACTTTCTTTTGAGCCCCAAAGCATATTTGATGTTAATTCAATTTTCTGAGCTTGGCCAAAATCAATGGAAGCGCATTCTTTTGAAAATTTTATATTTAAGTCAGTACAGATTCTTTTAAATTCTTCTATTGGATTTTTCAGTCCATAGGCAATATCATTTTCACTTGTTTCATATTCAAAAACTTCTACAAGACAATAAAATAAATAATTTGATATTTCAATATCAGATTGATTATTATCTAGAAGCAATTCATTTTCAACATTATTTTTTTTTGCTTTAATTAATTCAATAATCATTTTTAACTTAAATATAATATCGGCATCAATAATTTTAAATTCATTTTCACATATATTATTTATTTGATCAGAATCCATTTCAATTAAATCGTCGAATTTTTGGAAAATGTTTTCAGATAATTTTTCAGATTCATTTTCTGATTCATTTTCAGATATTTCTTCATCAAAAATTTTGGCTAAATAATCTTTTAATTTATCTTTCTCATGAGGAGGATCTTTAATAATTAAATATTTCATATATTTTAATTTTTGTCCAAGCTTTAAATTATTTAATTTATCGTCTAGAGATTTCCATAATTCATCTATATTTTTAGAATAAATATCTTTGTATAATTCATTATCTTTTATATCATCATTGATTTTTAGAAAATCTTTTTCGATTTTAGATGATATTTCATTAATTTGAGCTTCTTTAAGAAGTAATTCTTTTGTCTCATGCTTATTCAAAATCATAAGAATAAATGCTTCTCCATCAATTTCATTGCTTGATATTTTCTTAAATGCTTTTTTATTTAAATTAAACTTTTTCTTCAAAAAATAACATAATTGTTCTTTGCTCATATTTATGGTTATTATATCATTAATATCTTGTTGTACATCTGATTGAGTAGACTTTTCTCCTTTTTTATCTTTTTCTTCTTCCATTTAATAATAATAAAGATGAAAATAAAAGTTATGAATACTAAAGGCATATTTTATTTATATATAGAACTTTAATAATTCATTTTTATTAACTTTTTTTCAAATCTATTTTTAACTTTGTACATTAAGCTATAGAATAACATTTTATTTTGCATTTTAATAATTAGATTGAAACTTTTAATTCTTTATAGTAGTTATATATGCTATATTTATATTATCTTGCAATAAATTCACTGCATTCTAAAGTAATCTTGTTTTAAAATAGAAAAAATTATAAAGAAATTAATAAAAATTATAAATTTAGCAAATAACGAAAAATATGAGATGTAGAAAATAAAAATAATAATTCTCTCAATTATTTAAGTAATTCTTTCAAAGGTAGAGAATTTTTTTAATATAAAAATGAAAAAATAAATCAACTTTAAGAAAAAGGAAAACAACAAAAAAACAATAGTTCCTTAAAAATAATTATTTTTTCCCCGCTCTGCAATAAAATTTAATTAATTTTATTATAATTAATATATATACTTATAAAAATATATTTGATTATAAATATTTATTTTAATTAGATTGTTTTAAAAATTAATTTGTTTTTAAAAAATAAAATGTCAATTTATTTATAAATTAAATTATATTTAAGAATATTATTATATAACGAGTTATAAAATATTATTAATTTATTTTTCAATATCTCAAAAAATAGATAAATTAATTGGGAAAAAAAGAATAAATGCACATAAAAATATTTCACATAATACTTTATTTAATAAAAAGAAGAAGAAAAATATTGATTAAAATGATTTTATAAATAATATTGTTGATAATTTTTGCTCAGATTTTAATGATTATTCAGATAAAAATATAGTTCAAAAAAATAAAAGTGATATTACATTAAATAATATAAATATAAAAAATAAAAGAAATTTATTTTTATCAAATGGTAGAAAGGATAATAAAAATTCAGTCAAAAACATTATATGATTGAGGAAATATTTATGGCTGGATTTGTTGGATATTATAAAATATTAAATATAATTGATATAGTTATATAATTAAAATGATGATATTTGAAGAACAAAAAGAAATACAAGCCTCAAAAGAATTGTCAATAATTCAAAGTTTATTAAATAAAGATATAAATGGAAATGATCATATCATTCAAATGGTTGAATTTATAGATATTCAAAAATAATGATGTTATTTTTCACAATTTTATTTATGAATTATATGATACAAGTATATCAGATATTCTAGAAGAAAATTATAATTTAGGATTTAGTTTAACAATTGTCGGAATTATTACGAGACAACTATTACTAATTTTATTTTATTCATATAATATGTCAAATATTTTAATAATTAATTAAATAATTTTAATAAAATTAATTATTTATATTAATTAAATATAATTTATTTTATAAATATATAATTATTTTATTTAATCCTCATTGGGGATTGGGG
>Ga0247609_10007538_pt1 | contig 10354 bp, 7 predicted proteins | sample 172DNAGHGlowgp2_FD_193487 | JGI IMG/M metagenome (GOLD analysis project Ga0247609, IMG submission 193487) | Sheep rumen microbial communities from Palmerston North, Manawatu-Wanganui, New Zealand - 1728 DNA GHGlow gp2 | ecosystem: Host-associated > Mammals > Digestive system > Stomach > Rumen ...
GGAGAAAGACATTAACGGAGATGATATAATTTTCTCTCTTAAGGAACGCAAGCCTATTTATGCATTGAGTCATTATGGAATTGAGTTTAGATGTTCTTATATGTTATCTAACTATAAGCTATCATACATAGGGGCTAAAATTTTGCTCAAGTATAAAATTGATAAAAAGGTAGGTGATTTAGACTATTCAACACCGAGAAACTCTAAAACTTGGTTAACCAATGAAGAACTAGGATATTGCATATCAGATGTTCAAGTTGTAATGGCTTATATTCAAGAAGAAATTGAGAACTATGGAGAAATTGGAAAACTTCCGTTAACCAATACAGGCAGAGTACGTGAGTTCACTCGTAACTTTGTCTTCGGTTCATACTGTTCATCTGAAGAAGAGCGTAAAATTGTTGCAGCAAACTATTACGACCTTATGTCACATCTTCAAATTACGAGCACAATGGAATATGATATGCTTAAGTCAGCATTTTGCGGTGGTTACACTCACGCAAACGCTTTATGGGTTGATGAGATTCTCAAAAACCTAGGTTCTGGCGACTTGGCATCAGATTATCCTGGACAATGTGTGTCTAATTATTTCCCGATGTCATCTGCTATGTTTGTTGGTCAACCAACAGAAGAAGAGTTCCAGTCATATCTAAAAGAATTTTGTTGTTTATTTTATGTTAAATTCTACAACCTTGTTCCTGATTTCGATTATGATGGTTATATTTCTTCTTCTCGTTGTATTGAGCTTTCAAAAGACGCTGTTATAAACAACGGTCGGGTTATGAGTGCATCAAGCATATCTTTGATAGTAACCGAATTAGACTTTGAAATCATTTCAAAAGTCTACGATGCTGATGATTATGAAGTCCATTCTATGTATTTGTATAAGCGGGGTTATCTTCCTAGAGATCTAATTCTTGCCATTCTTGAACTTTATGAAAAGAAAACATCTCTTAAAGGTGTAGAGGGTCGTGAAACAGAGTATATGGTTTCTAAAAATATGCTCAATTCAACCTATGGAATGATGGTAACTGACATAATTCGACCGGAAACAATTTATGGAGCAGATGGTTGGGAAACAATTGATGGTCAACCAATCGAGCAACTAGAAAACTACAACAATTCTTACAACCGTTTCTTATTTTACCCTTGGGGTGTTTGGGTAACAGCTCACGCAAGGCATACTTTATGGGAAGCAATATTTGAGTTTGGCGAAGATTATGTTTATTCTGATACTGACTCTATCAAGGGTCTAAACTTCGAAAAGCATATGCCATTCTTTGAAGAATACAACCGCAAACAGCGCCTAAAACTTTCAAATATGTGCTTATATTACCAAATTCCAATAGCCAAAACTATGCCAAAAACTAAAAAGGGAGTTAAAAAACCAATAGGTGTGTGGGAGCGAGAAGAAGATTATCTGTTATTCAAAACTATGGGTGCAAAAAGATATTGTTATGTTCACGCAAATGGAGAATTCAATTGGACGGTAGCAGGGGTTAATAAAAATGAAGCAGTTCCATATATTCTGCATAAATATTGTGGTGTAGATTTAGAACTAGCTAAACTTGCTTATTCCAATAACCCAAATTTGGAAGAAGAGTCCAAGAAAGCAATGAAAGAATTGGTTAACCAAAATATCGACTACACACCAGCTTTTAAAGCATTCTCTGTTGCATTGACAATACCGCCGGAGCATTCTGGTAAAATGACTCATACATACATTGATGATGATATGAGTGCTTTTATTACAGATACTCAAGGAAATCGAGTTCTTTGTCACGAGAAATCTTGTGTTCATCTTGAGCCAGCTGGTTATGATTTCTCAATAGCTGAAGCATTTGCTGATTATCTCCTCTTTGGAAGAATTTGTATCATTGAATAACTCAAAAGCCCCGCCAATTAAGGTGGGGCTTTTGGTTAACCAAGTGTATTATACTTCAGTACCGCAAAATATCAAATAATTTCGTACAATCTCACCAGTATCATTATCCTGATAAAAAACATTCTCATTTCTAAAGAATTCCCAAATCTTACCAGCAATATCCATAGTATTCTTTCTGATATTTCTTATGTAATTTGGTCGGGGATCATATTCTTCACTTAAAATTAAATCTTCATCAGGGTGCTTGATTGGTGTTGTTTTCTTATGAAAATAAATAAAACAACTATCATCAAGTTCAACAACCTCACCTTGTAATATTTGGTCATTAAATTTAAGGAAGAACTTAAATACAATGTCATCACTAGTAAATTCCTTCGGACAATGAGGGTGTAAATCAATTTCCCAAGCACCGCCGGTTATCATCTCAAGATTAGGATTATCAAAAGCAAAATATACTTCTGATTTTCTACCTTCGATATTATGATTTTTAGTTCTCTCAACAGCAACTTTCAACTTACTGTTTCCATAACTATATAAATCAATTTTGCCGGCTTCCATTTCTTCTATATGTCCCAAGCCCATTTCAGCAAAATATGGACAATACTTATTAACAGTATTCCCAAGCATATATATTTTAACATCGTCTCTCTGCCTTATTATTGTACTCAATACGTTCATATATGTGACAAATTCATTAGGTAAATATCCAATTCTACTTATGAACTCGTCAAATACAATCGTAGTAATATCCGGATAACTTGTTGATTTGTCGTGCTCCATTGATGCTAAAGAAAAACCATAACAAAATGGAACGGCATCTGTAATTATCTTATCATCTTTTTTACTTTTCTTTGCCAAAAACCATTGACTGCTACTGTACTTAACCATTTCCCACTTGCCATCAGTCAACTCCTTAATAGCTCCACTAGCCGCAAGTGAATTAAACAATGTCTGTCCACGTTTTCCTATAAAATCTTCTCGATATCTTCTTATGTATGCACCCTGTTTTCCTTTTTGCACATAATTTTTCAAAATTTCATACAATACAGCATAGGTTTTACCATTACTTCGTTTTCCAAATATTAAATTATACTGTGCGTGAAATTCTTTTATTCTATCAAGTGAATAATATTCTTCTTCTTTTGAAACCTCGGGGGTCTCTTCAATGAGATCCCCAAGTTCATCAAACTGATTAGCCATATCATTCTCCTTTCTTGGTTAACCAACAATAATTCCATCAGCGAGTAAACTACTAATCTTATCTTTCATTTCAGCACTACAAGGAATAGTATCCAAATGTGCATTTTCTGATTTAACCAATCCTGACAAATCTCCAATTCTGCATTTAACATTTGATGGAAGACCAACTTCTTCTGGATACTTTTCGCTAAACTGTCCCCATTGTCTTTCAATAATCAAGTATGGTGTTCTATTACTTAAGAAACTACTACTTGCATTATATCCATTTGCGTGGGTAGATCCCGGCTTCTGAATAAGAGTGTTAACAGCACTAGCGGCTGCTCCAGCACCAGCTGCTGCAATACCACCACTTGCTGTTCCAGCAGCAACAGTGCCAATTGCAGAAATCAAACCAGCAACTTTGTTACTGTAATCACTTGATTGCAGGGGTATATGCATAGCAGCAACACCAGCATACTGACCGATCATTGATTTTTCAAGTTCACTATATCCACTATCACTTCTTACATAGCATATAAATGAACCATCACAAATATTAAATCTGTAATCAACATAAATTGTTCCGCCAATTACATACTCGGGTTGTATATCAACATAGCCAATATATGGCAAGAACAACTTAATCTTCGTGCCAGTGAAATCCAAGAAGTTTACCCAATACTCGTCAATACTAATACTTCCGCAACTAAAATCAACATATTGCTGTGTTACCAAATGACTCGCAATCTTACTTCCCGGTTCAGTTGAGTTTGCCGCAATTAAAAATCTTCCACCAGCTTTCATATAAACTGCATTAGGAGCGGGTACATCAATAGGAAGAATTAACAAATCAAGTAAATAATCAACATACTTCGAAAAGAATATCGAGTTCCAAATTCCAATTAAAGCATCTTTAACATCAGTTGCAGAAATAACATAATCCGGGTACATAGCTTCAGCAACCAAATCAAGTTCACTATCTGTAACTTTATATGCGTGAACAAGATCGCTAGTCAATGCTGTTAATCTAGGCGGGGGATCAATTTCAATTGTATCACTAGTATTATCAAAACTAGGTATTTTTGGTTCACTGCTACCGCCGCCCGGTTTAGTTCCACCACCCGGAACATATCCACCACCAGGTTCACTACCAGGACCAAATTCAGGACTACTAACTTCTCCTTCAGGCTCGGGTGTGCCAACTTTACCCCAGAAAATATCTTTTTCAGCTGCAAACATTGTACTAGTTGTAAAAAAGAACTGAGTTCCCCAATTATCATAAATATTACTATTACACAAACCAGCTCCATAAAATGTATGACCTCCATAATCAAATTCTCCACAATAAAAATGTGCAGTATCTGTATGTGTACTATGTCCGGCTCCGTTATAAATACCATATATTCTGGATTGCGAAACTATTGTATCAGTAACAACAGTATCTTTTGTTCTTTTCACAAGAACTAAATCATATAAAATTGTACTATCACTTATTTCACTTTGTCTACAAATTTTTAATACTAAATATATCGGTACAGGTTTTTTCTGACAAAGAATTTCAAAAGCATCGTACCAAATACCTCTTGTTAATGCACCTAATGTTATCATAGATATATCTGCACTTGCTGGTATCCAAGTATTATGAGGATCAGAACCCATTCCCCATTCTGCTATCATAATATTACCACTGCCCGGCTCTAAATTTATTTGTGGCGCATTAGCCCATTCGTGAACTTCACTACTATCACCTAAATTAGTTATAAAAATAAGACCTTCAGTTAAACCACCACTACTTTTTACACCTTTTGACCAACCCATAAATAACTCCTTTCTTGGTTAACCAACTGTCAATAAAATCATACTTTCATCTTCAAAACCAATAGGAAACTTCTTTGTTACAATATTCTCACAAGCAAGAATTTGATATTCGTTATCAACAAGAAATGCATTCGTAACATCTTGATGACTTGTTCTATCAACAGTACATTCAACATTATACAATTCATCCTTATATGTCATTAAAGGATCCATTTCAAGTTCAAGTTCAACTACTCCTGTTCTATGCATTATTTTATCTGTTATATAATAATAGCAATTTCTTCCCAAATCTTGAGAAGTGAATGCGCAAAAATTAGCTTGCTGAACTGTAGCTTCTGGAACTTGAACCATTAAATGTGGTTTTTCCATACTACAATCATCTTTCAAAACACCAGTATAACCACCCAACTGTGTTATATTTTTCTGGCATTTATGAATATCATCGCTTGTAACACCAAGAATTAAATTCATATCTTCTCCTTTCCAATATACCCCCGTTGGTTAACCAACGAGGGTATATACTTTACTTTTTCTTTTTGCTTTCATGCGTCGTAGGGATTTCTACAAATTCAATAATAACATCACCAGTAAAATTACTATAATCAATAGCAGATGTTATCTCAATTTTATGAGTGGAATAATTATATCCTAAGTCAATTGACCAACTAGTTGTAGGACTTGAATAAGGCAAAGGAGCATAACCACCGCTTGCATTATTTGAGTTCCCCCATAAATGTAAAATTTTTTCATTGGTTAAACCACTATCAACTCTAACAGTAGTGTTATTTGGCAATGTAATTCCAGTAAACAATTTTCTATAAACAGGATATTCATTACCGCCAATTACAGCAACACCAATCTGTGTTTTATTACTGGCGCTATATAACAACGGATGATAATCAGTAAAATTAACATAAAGTTGACCATTTTCATTAAGTGCAAGACCTTCATTATATTTTACACTTACAGTTCTTTCTCCCTCTTCAAATTCCTGAATAGAAATACCTTCACCAGGCAAATAAACAACTTCTTCACCGCCACCTTCTTCAAGTGCTTTGATTCTTCCTACAAGATCATACTTCTTATTAAGAATTGTACCATCCATATTATCTCCTTTCTGAAACCCCGATTGGTTTGGTTAACCAATCGGGGTAACTTATGCAACTAACTGTTACAACTCTACTTATGCCAACAGGAAGATTACACCGTTCTCGTTGAAGTCGTTGAAGTAACCGGCATCAAACTTGTACCAGTTATTGGTGAACTCTGCTTTCGGGTTCCAGTTGGTTGTAACTCTTCTATCGAGGTTACTTACACCAAGAGCATCACGATCAAACATAACACCAACAATATTGTTGATTTCGATTTCACTCTCTGATCCTCTCGGAGTAACAACAATGCTGCTAGTATCAGAAAAATCAAAAGCAGTTCCAGATCCCTGCCAGAATGCAACCTTTTCAGCATTCGGCAACTTCACGAATTCATTGTGATAGGTATCACTCTGCAGATAAGCATCAGCCGCAGCAGCTGCATCAGCGTGCATAATAACGTGCAGTCTGTCCTTCGAGGTGTGACGATACTTTCCGCCTTCGTTGAATACAACGCCAAACTTCTCCATCTGACTTGCTTTACGCTTCATAGCAAATGCCATAAAACGTACAAACTCGGGTTCGCTAAGAGCATTAGCAGCAGCCGGGGCAGTTTTTCCAGTGAAAGCAGTGTAATCAGTCAGAAGTTTGCATACTCTCGGAGATGTGCCAACTCCAGCACTGCTTACAGTAGTAGCAATGAAGTTATTGATCGTAGCCTGAACAAGAGAGTCCATCTTGACAGTCATACCATTGCTGATCGCAGTTTCAATCATACTGAACAAAGCCTGAACCTGTCCAGCAGATGTGAATGCGCTCTTAACCTGTTTCTGTGCAAATGACATAGGAATGTCAAAAGTTCTTCTTTCACTGAAAAACTTCGCACTAACAGTCGGTTTGTAGAAGATATTAGGATCATAACTACGACCATCTTCTAAATCCCAGCTATCATTGTCTTCAGCTTCCGGAATTCCTTCATACTGGATCTTTTCAAGAACTGCACCATACTCCCAACTGTTCATCATTACAGAAGGGGTGCTTCCGGTATACGGTCTGTTCACAAAAACAACCTTACCGATTCTGTCAATCAATGACTTAACATAATGATCAACTTTGTCGGTGTCAAGAACCTCTGCACCAGCGTCTACGATTTTATTCAAATCAACGCCATCAAGCGGTTCAGTACCAGTTACCTGTGCTGTCGTCTCATTAACGATTTCAGCGATTTGTGTCATTTCCATAACTCATTTTCTCCTTTTCTTTGTGTGTTGGTCAACCAACTGACCATTAACAGTAAACTTGTAACGTGAGAAAGTCAGTTGCATCAGCAAGAATTTCTTCAATGAAATTCCATTTCCATAATGCTATCTCCTCAACTATCTGCTTTTGCGATGTGAGGTTGCCTATGTTTCCACTGTGCACTCCACTGCGATCTCTTGTTGAAGTACCCGTTACTGACTCTGTTCCAGATTCAACTCTCTGTGTAGTACCAGTAGTTGCTTCTGTTCCTTGAGTAGCCTGGGTACCTGTATTTGCAACCGAGTCAGTGCCTGTATTTGTAACAGTCTGTGTCCCGGTATCTGCAACAGTTTCAGTTCCACCTTGAACAACTCCAACAGTTCCATCTTTGTCAATAACTTCATTGCCGGTCTTATCACGTTCAATGGCACCACTCTTGGTTAACCAATCCTTTCCGCTCTTTGTACTCGTTTGCGTACCAGTATTGGTAGTTTCATCCTGACCACCTTCAACAGTTCCCTGGGTTCCTGTATCCAATTTAGTATCCGTACCACCATCAACCGTGCCTTGTGTACCGGTATTATGACGTGTATTACCACCCCAATTATTATGGATCTCCTTTTCTGAAGGCTGATAGCTCGTACTATTGAAAGCATATATCTGCATCTCTTTAGTACCATTGTCACCACCATCTGTCTCCGTGAGATTATCGGTTCTTGTACTCGTTTTGCCATAATTCTTCGTCTCCGTTAAATTATCAGTTCTCGTACTTGTTTTTCCATAATCTTTGGTTTCACTCAAATTATCTGTTCTCTGATCCTGACTGTTATAATTCGTCTCTTCCTTGTAATTGTTATAACTTTCAGTCTCATCAATGTCATAAGTATGAGTTTCTTCCAAATCATTGGTAGTAGTTTCTGTCTTTCCAAATGTAGTGGTCTTTTCAATATCATCTGTTCTCTGATTAGTTGTATTCAACGTTTCCGTTTCCAACAAATTATCAGTCCTTGTACTACTCTTTGTAACCAGAACATTAGGAGTATCAGTTCTAGTTCCGCTACTTGTTCCACTCTTGCTATCTTCACCTTCAGATGTATCACTCCATTCATCCAAATAGTTATGAATAGGATCATACTCAATAGCAACAACTGCTTTTTGCTTATCCCATTTGACCTTATAATAACTATACATCATACGGGCAAGTTCTGTTCTCTCGTTTAACGTAAGCCGTTCACCTTCATCTTGATCGTGAGTATGAACAACAATAGGGCTAGGACTTCTCAATGCAATTCGTGACCAAAGCATTCTGTCAATTAACTGTCCTGCTACACCAAGATAATCAACGCTAAACAGATTCTCAATAATTTCAAAGAACCCAGCATCATCTGAACTTTCCCTTTTCTTTTTCAGTAACTGACCCATTCGTTGATATCTTTCAGGATCATAATCCCAATCAAACAACTCCCTATCATTCATCATTCTCACCTTCTTCCGTTTCTTTTTTATTCGTTGACTCATCTTTTACATTCGCACCCGAGTCGCCACCAACTCGCCCACGACTTGTCCCCGACTCGTCCCCGACTTCTGCCCCCAAACTCGTCCCCGACTCGCCCGCAACTTGCCGTGAGTCGTCATCAGTTGGTTGACCAACAACGTCATCATACACATTGTCGATTAGTTTCTCAACTACTTCTTCGAGTTCAATAAGTTCTTCGTCTTGTCCTGTTCCTTCAAGCTCTCTTCCAACGCCTGACTCGGGTTCGGAGTCGAATCGTTGTTCGCCTGGTTCTCCAGTTTTATTATCCTGATCAGTAGAATGTCTATTGTCGTCTCCAGATTCTTTGTTATCATCTCCAGATCCTTTATTCTGCATTCCAGACGATTCATCTGCACTGTTTCTACTAATGGTGTCATCTTCTCTATTAGAGCTTCCATCTCCGCCATCAGTTTGTCCATTATCTCCAACTCTTCCCTTGTTATCATTTTCACTCACTCCTTCCATTGGTTGACCAAAGTAATCTGCAGAAGTTGGAGCATCAGGTGCACCGAATTGCGGTTGCTCCTGTGCGTGCATTGTATTGACAGACTCTGCAATCTTGTTGTAAATCGACAGATAAGAATCAATGTGGTTCTCAAGCCAAGCCGAATTGTAATCTACAGAGATGTTAGTATTAAATAGTTGGTTAACCAATGCAATACATTTACGACGTGAATTAAGCATATTTTCACATAACGGCAAAACAGAATCAGCATCAAGAGTTGACTCACCTTCACCGATTGCTTCACGTTTCATATTATAGTTAGCACGCAAACCAAGTTCGTTATAAAACGATCCCTTGAGATACTGTTGGAATTCGATGAACTGAATCAGGTAGGAACCGTTATAATTAGAAACTGGCAATGTGCGAATCGACTCAAAAAATGTTGAATCACTTAATGACGCCAGTTTACCATCTTCAAGCTGTTTAAGAAATAAATCGGCTGACTTTTTAGCTTTATCTGTACCGGATATAATAATATCCATCTTACGAAGCATAATATCAGCAATACGAACAGTAAGCGCATTTTCAGTCATTAAAGAAGCATACCGTGCAATCAACGGTGTAAGCCCTTGCCATTCAGAGTCATTGTATAGAATTACACCAGTATGAGGTTCGGTTCCATTTACAATAACTTCTTTCGAAAATCCTTCTTTTCCAAGATGTGGATTGGCAACAACAAATTTAGTGGGACGATAGTAGATGTCTAACTCTCCACCAAAGGAACCTGAAAATGCATAAAGAGCAGAGTCTTCAGAGTCATTTGGTGCTTTGGTTATACAAGCTACGCCATTGATTTGTAGCATACGTTCGAGAAGAATTGGATCAATAGTCTCCGGTAAATTAGTGTACTTAAACATCATCTGCGTACGTGAAAGAAGATATTTGAAATACGCCTTTGACGATTTTGATTTGTCAGTTACATAGGAAACAATGTTTTGTGGTATTTCCAAAAAGTGGTAATTTGGATTGTTTGCCATTGGTCAACCAAGCTCCTTTCATATATTATATAGTGAGCAAAAAGTAAAGTGAAAAAAATTGGCGGAAATGAGATGCAGTTGGTCAACCAAGAACCACCAAACCACCAGAACAAAGCAAAAGCAATG
>Ga0247609_10007539_pt1 | contig 10353 bp, 5 predicted proteins | sample 172DNAGHGlowgp2_FD_193487 | JGI IMG/M metagenome (GOLD analysis project Ga0247609, IMG submission 193487) | Sheep rumen microbial communities from Palmerston North, Manawatu-Wanganui, New Zealand - 1728 DNA GHGlow gp2 | ecosystem: Host-associated > Mammals > Digestive system > Stomach > Rumen ...
TGTGGCGATGAGAGCGGCCACAAGATGATGCTCGACATCCTCGATGCCAAGCCATTACTTCATCTCGGACTCCGCCTGGGCGAGGGAACGGGAGCCCTCTGCGCCTTCCCCATCGTCGACAGTGCCGTGAGGATGGTTTGCGAGATGAACAATTTCGACAAAGCGAAGATCACGAAGTACTTTTGATTTTATTTGTGCTTCTCTGTTCCCGTCCATTTACGGATGCGACGGGTGATGGACTGTGCGATGTGTGCGAAGTTGCCATAGCGCAGGTTCAGCAGAAGTTCCTCGATAGAGTTCTGAACCTTGATCCACGGATGGTTCCATGCATTGGCGCGATAGAGCCGTTCCAGATAGGCCCTGTTCTCTGTGACGCCCTGCGGGTGCTTCAGGGGGAAAGAGAGTTCGTGGCGCTGCATGGTGAACATCCTTCGGATGCGGTGCGGCGTGGTCTTCAGTTCTGCAGAGAAGTGGGTAGAGTCGGCCATCAGTCCGATGTTGTTGATCTGATTCTGCTGAGGCATGATGGCCAGACAGTCGTTGAGCAGCATGTCACTCCAATAGATGGTCTCGAAGTAAGCCTTGCCGCTTTGGCTGTGGTCGCGAAACATCTGCAACATGTCTTTTCTCAGATTCCGCTCTTTGGCCACGCGCTCCAGCTTCTCCATAGCCTTCTGGTCGCGGATAAAGCCGTAGGTAGGATCCCACCGCTCTGCCACCCTGCGCCATGATGCCCAGCCCCAAATGCTGAAAGCCGAGGTGAAGAAGTAGCTGTCGCTGCAGTCTGCCGTCACCTCGTCGATGTTGAAGCCTGCTATCATCGAGATGCGCTCATCGTGCTCATAACGGTCGAGCATCTCCTTGCAGAAGGGGAAGAACGACTGCGAGGGTACGACATCATCTTCGAGTATGATGACCTTGTCGGCTATCGAGAAAGCCCACTGGTGAGACAGGAAGCCCGAAGGGTCGCAGCCTTGGTTATGATCGAGATACTGGCGATGCACCTCGCACTCCCAGTCGATATGCGCATCGCTGACAATCTCGCGACAAGCCTCGATGCCCGGCATATCCCCCTCGTCGCGAGGACCGTCCTGATAGAGCAGAAGCTTCGAGGGCCGTGCTTGGCGCACGGCGTCGAACACCTGTCTGAAGGTGTCGCTGCGGGTGAAGAACAGCAGCAATACGGCGATATCTGTCTTGGCGGGATGCTTCATTTTATTCCTTTTCGCTGCAAAAGTACAAAAAAACTCTTAAATCTTAATTCTTTAGTCTCATTTATTTTGTGATTTTGGAAGAAATCAATCTTTCTTTATTAATTCACTCTATATCGTGACTTCTTTCTAATAGGAAAAGGTGTCGTGCCTTCTGTCCCTCCATCTCTCCCTCTCTGCTCCCCCAGTGTTTAAAGGGGTTTCGAGCAAAAGAGGGAGAGATGAGCCATTTTTTGCGACTATTAATAGAAAGCGTTGCAAGTATTAATAGGAAATCTTTAGTCCCAAGGTGGGACTATGATGTTCCCAGGCTGGGAACAAATCAGTCCCAGGCTGGGAATTATTGTTACCTAGTTAGGTAGCAAATTCTCCATAGCCAGCTTACGGCTCACTCCCCACGAACTTACGGCCTTTCCTCTTCAATCCGTAACCTCTTATCAGCCGTTAAGAGCCTACTTTAAACTTTCACAAGCCTTGTGAAACATCTTTTCTCAAAAATTCTTGCATAAAAATTTGTTAGTTTCAAAATGGAAAAAGGACGTTTACGAAACGTTATCTTTGGAGTCTCAAATCTCGCAAATTTGAATCCATCTCTGAAGAAGCGCAACCGAAACGTCCACGTTGGGTTTATTATACGTTCGTCCACCTTATTTATAATAGGGTGGACGAACGTATAGTTTCATAAAATGGACGATTTAAAATTTACTTTTGCTCTGGTGAGAAAGATATACTTGAATAAAATCATTCTTCACTAATTATGGGAAGAGGGGTCTGGAATTCATTGTTGCACCAGAGCGGGAGCTGCTGCTCGTTAAGAAGCAGCCAGCGGCTCCATCCAGTGGCTTTGTCAAAGGCCAGAGCACCATAGACGGATTCAAGCGTGCCTCCCCATTGACCTTCTTTTACAGCCTTCAGGGTATAGTCGGGCGTGACACCGTTTTTAAACTCGCCGTTTTCTACAGCGTATTCGGTATATTTTCCGTCAGGCTCATAACTGGTTAAGTTGCTAAGGATATGTGACTTAGAATCAATAGCATCTTCATTATCTTTCCACTTTGTCTCCATATAGGTGCCCTTTGTGGCCAGCAGCACGCTGTAATCCACCTGATAGTCGCGCATGCTCAGATACTTGCTGTAGTACTGTGCGGCGATACAATTATTAAACGACTCCTCCAACTCTTTCCCAAATGCTTCGTCGAACACCTCGGGCAATGCCTCCGTCATGCTTTCCATATATCTGCCCACATCGTAAATGGAACCTACACTGGAAATCCTGACAGCATTTTTGGTCACCTCGTCTATCTTCTGTTTCTGCTCGGCAGTTCCGTTCTTGTAAGTGTTGCAGAGACGATCTGTAAACTCGCGCATGGACCTTCCCAACCGGTCGAGCTTGGCTGTCTCCGTCACCGTCATATCAAAGTAGAAAACATCATCTCCCAAAAGCCCAGTTCCATATGTAGATTCAAAGTACTTGACACGCGTTTTTATGAACTTCTCAAAAGCAAGTTTCATATTGTCGGGTGCTTTAGACAGGTGGTCAATCAGTTGTGAATATTGTGTACCAGACAATGTTATAAAGGTAGAGGCAACAATGTAGTCGGTGACATCTTTCAGCTCAAACATATATTCCAGCGAGTTCATCATACAGGCATCGAAGTATATCACATCAGGCCGGATGTCGGAAGCCTTGATGGCATAAGCCAGAGAAGGGGCTGAAAAGTGATTACCATTGTTCCCGTCGTCGAAGATGACGCCTCGGGTGCTTGCAGCGTTACCATTAAAAATATCTTCGTTGGGCGCATAGCCACCACCATGATCGACTAATACTAACACATATTTCTTGGCAGGACAGGCTTTGGCTGCCCAGTTGATGAAGTTGGTCAGCGAGTCGGGATGGGTAATCTCGGCATTCTTGCCCGGGAGATAATGTCCTTCGGCCTGTTCCTTCAGACTCTTCGTCGGATCGACTACAAAACGGAACGTGCTATTGCCTTCGGGAGCCATCCATTTCAAGTAATTTTTATAGGAGATCATTAATTCACCCTCTCTCCCCTTATTCTTCACAAGTTCTTCCATTTCCTTCTTTTCTGATTCATCGGCGGCCTCAGGAAGTTTATCCTGTGCCGAGAACTTGTATTCTACGGCTATTTTTACATTCTTGAAGCACGATGCATCGGCCATGTACATGTCACGAAGTCCGCTGGATTCCCATAAATCGAGGTTTCCGCCGCCATGACCATAATACATAATGGTGACATCGGCCAGGGGGGAGCCATCTGGATCCGAATCTGGCGTTGTGACAGGATTGTCTTCAGATATACACGACGTGAGTACCGGTAACATCATTGTGCAGATGAGTACACTTGTAAGTAGCATTAAATACTTTTTCATATTTTCATTTATTTTTGGTGAAGTTAGTTTCTGATTCATCGTTTGTTATCGGCGGATTAGCGTTGAGCCGAGTTTACCGAGCTGTACGGCATAGACACCCTTCTGCAAGCCCGCGAGGCTGATAATGCCGCCCTGAACGGTGGTCTCGCTCACAAGCACACCCTGCAAGTTGTAGAGCGATGCGGACGTTCCGTCCTCTGCACCGTCAGCATAGAGCTGGTCGCCTTCTACACGGAAGGTGACGTTTTCGGGCTGGTTCTTGCTCAGACCCTTAATGGCAGTGTCGATGCCGAGCACGTAGAGCAGCCCCTTGTAGGCATTGATCTTACCGGCACCGAAGCGTTCGGGCGAGGCCTTGGTAAACTCGTCGGTGTCACTGCTGTGGTTGATGATGTCCTTGATGTCCTTACAAGTGAGCCGCTTGTTGGGATCCTTGTCCATAGCAGCCTGCATCCAGAGGGCTACGATGCCTGCTGCTGCCGGCGTGGCCATCGAGGTGCCGCTTTCGTAGCCCCACTCATAGGTGCGTGCCGTTTCCTGTCCTTCAAACTGGCCGGAGAAGTCTTTCCGGGCATATACAGCCATCTGCCTGCTGGCATCCTTCACGAAGCTGTTCAGGGCTGAATACACGACTGCTCCCGGCGCACAGACCTGAGGGTGCTGATGCCCTGCGCGATCGGTGCCATAGCTTGAGAAATAGGAAATGTTGTTCAGAGGGTACTGCTGGCTGGCTGTTTCTTCTTCCCCGGATGCGCGTTTCTGCACGTTATTGGCATTCCATGCACCTACAGATATACATTCGCCCGAGCTGTTCCAGTCGCCGACACTCAGGTTGCTATCCCCCTCTTCATAGATGCCCTTAGCCGCATATTCCATGTCAACCATCCACGATGCCACCTCAGTGTCTTCCTCCGGTACGACGTGTAGAGTCAGTAAGTAGAGCGGTTTTCCGCCAGGGATGTTATTTTCCGTAGCCATCAGGGCAGCCCCCGACAGATCTACAGAGGTATATTTGAAGGTCTGGTCGCTCTCCGCGCTCTCCAGAGCCGTTCCCTGACTGGTAGCTATAGCACCATAACCGAGGGCTATGTATTTCGAGATCTCATCCATCACGGGCTGCCATTTCTTGTCTTGTGTTTTACCCCAGGCCGCTATCTCCGGGCTGATTCCTGCAGGATCGATAAAAAGCGGTATGGTGTCAACCGCCAGAGTTCCTGTATTCAGGGTGTAGGGTATGCTGTATATTTCCTCGACGGTATTCACGTCCAAGATGCCAACCCTTACCTTCAGCGGCTTAGCCGTCTTGAAGTAGTAGTAGCCCTTCAGCCTCCCTCTATAAGGATTGATGGCGAGATTCAGCGAGTCACCAGCCTTGATGGTTCTGTTGATATACATCTGGTCATCGCCCTCATTGCCCGTACAGAGCATCATCACGTTGCCATCCTTGCAGAAGGAACCCACGAGCTGAGCCCCGGGGCTAGTGCCGTTATGCCAGCCTTTATGGTCATTTTGGCTCAAGCTTACCACGAGCGGCTTGTTCTGCTTCTTGGCATAATCTGCCATATAGGCCAGAAAATAGCTAATATACAGGATATCACTATTAGGGTCGCTTGCCAATTGCTTCTGTATGGTTGGGTCTATCTGTTCTTCACAGAGTATCAGGTCGGCTTCGGGAGCCATACCGCCTAAGGGGTTGCCCGACAAGCCGTTTACGCCCTCCATCCTGCTGCCCGCAGCAATAGCGGCACTGTGCGTGCCGTGCGAGCTGTTCTTATCCGATTTCACCAGAGTCGTGTCGAGTATCACCTTCGGGTCGGTCACGATGCCGGGGCCAAGCTCTACGGTCCCTACCGTCACCTTCTCTGAAGGCAGCTTCAGGTTGCCGCCCATATACGCGGTCTTGATGCGCAGGTTGCCCTCTTTGTCCTTAAACATGGGGTGAGTGAAGTCGAAGCCTTCGTCCATCAATCCGATAATCACCCCCTTGCCCGTATAGGCCTGTGGCAGCTTGGCGCCCGTACCTGACAGCACCTCGTCGGCCTGTGTCACCTTGCGGGTGATGTCGGTCTTGGTCTCTCCCTTATGCCCCACGTCGATGAGCAGCACGCCCTCGGTCTGGGTCATCGCGTCGAGCTTGTCGGCAGGGATGGTTACAATCAGGTTGCGTCCGAAGATATTCTTCACTTCAGCACCCAGAGCCTTCAGCCGCTCGCCTATGGCAAACGGACTGGCTGCAGCCTTGCAGGTTACCACGAATGGGCCTGCTTGAGGCATCTCTTGTCCAGCAGCACGCGTCTTGACCACCTCTTTTTGATATCGGCTCTTATAGGCAGCAGCCTGAGCCGAGAACTCTCCCTGAGCATGCGCTGAAATGACTGTCAGCAGAGCGAATGAAAGTAGAAGTTTTCTCATATACTAAAAAGAATTTTGTATTTGTTATGATGTCTTATGACTCCTTTTTGAGTGCAAATATACGAAATAAATGCAATATAAAGAATCATTTTACCCAACTATTTATCGTAACTGTTGTATAATCCGAAAATTATTAGTAGATTTGCACCCAATATAAACATTTTAGACAAAGATATGAGGAATATTTATATTTTTTCACTATTGCTGTTGACATCGGTGACAGTGTCTGCACAGAAGATTGACCAGCGACTGACACGCTTGGTAAAACAAACAGCTAAGAGCCGTAGCCAGGTTACGGCATCCCTTGACCCCAAGGTGGTGGATAAAACGATTGCCGTTCGCTATAACGCTGACGGCACAATAGCAGCATTCTCTGCCGTCGCTACCCTGAGCGAGGGTGCCAAGTGCCCTGTGAAGCGGTTGGAGCAGATGGGCATCAAGGTGCGCTACCAAATAGGTCAGAGGGTGGCCTTGGCGGTCCCTGCCGACAAGCTGTTGCTATTAGAGGAGGTCGATGAGTTTGATTACGTGAAGGCCGACATCATGGCGCAGCCTGCAAATGATCTGGCGCGCCAGGAGACGAAAGCTAACCTGTTGGGCGATGCCGCCGCGACAGGACTTCCCAAGGCATATACCGGCAGCGGAGTGGTGCTGGGCATCATCGACAAGGCCATCGACTTCAACCATGCCGCCTTCCGTAATGCCGACGGTTCGACCCGCATCAAGAAGGCCTACGTATTCACGAGTAATACGGGCGACGGCGTCATATACAAACCGGAGGAAATACAGAAACTGACTGCCGACACGCAAAGCGGGTCGCACGGCACCCACGTGGCGGCCATTGCTGCAGGCAGCGATGTGGGCAACGGACAGCAGGGCGTGGCACCGCAGGTGGACCTCGTGCTCTGCGGACTGGGTGATTATACGACGGGCACCAACATAGCAGGATGCATCGATGAAATCTTCAAATATGCCGACGAGGTGGGGAAGCCCGCTGTGGTGAGCATCAGCTTGGGCAATGTTTTGGGACTGCACGACGGCAGCGACGATGTACCATACGCCGTGGGCCAACTGACCTCTAACGGCACAAAGCCGGGCCGTGCGGTACTGATATGCACGATGAACTCCGCCACCAACTGGCAGTCTGTCGTGAAACCAGGCACGACGAAGACCGTACTCGGCTCAGCGACTTACCCGACGACTGACACCCCCGATATGCCGGTGGCCTACTTAGCCAAATATTCTTTCTACGCCTCCGACTATAAGGACTTCGACATCCAGCTGAAAATGGTCGATGTTACTACTGGAGCGGTAAGCGAGGTGGGAAACCATGTTATAGACGTCAAGACGGGGACAGTCAAGAGCGAATTCGGCCTTATAAAAGACGACAACGTTCAGACTGCCCAGGCAGGTGTGAAGGCCGTAGAATATACGCTGGATTGCCAATCGGCTCCCGTCGTTTTGGATGATGTGAAGTATCGCCTGTGCATCATAGCCACAGCCAGTGACGGCCAGACCATCAAGATGATGTGCAATGGCGACATCTATAAAGAGCCTTGTTTCGATGCGCCGAACGACGGAGGCTATGACTTTGCGGCCAACGGCTGGACAAAGGGCAATGGCGACTTTGCCTTCAACTTCATGGTGTGTAACGATGCCGTCATCAGCGTAGGCTCGTACATCACACGTACCAGTTGGAACAACTACCTTGACAGTCCGCAAGATTATCCCAAATCCATCCTTACAGGCAAGGTTCTGCAGCTGGGTGAGATATCCGACTTCTCCGGCTACGGCATCGATGACAACGGCAAGCAGTATCCCACCATCTTGGCCCCAGGACAGGGCATCATTTCGGCAGCCAGCAGCTACGATGCCGAACTGTTTGCCAACGGCCTGCCCAACACGGCCAACAAAGATGCTGTCGCCAATCTTTGTCAATCCGTCGATAAGCATGACCGCCAAAACTGGTATATGCTGGAGCAGGGCACGTCGATGGCATGCCCCCATGCCGCCGGCATCGTTGCCCTCTGGATGCAGGCCAAGCCAACGCTCACCGTCAACGAGATCAAGGACATCCTGAAAACCACCAGCGTCAATGACACCTGGACTACCGACGTGGCCAATATCCCCTCCGGCAACAAGATACAAGCGGGTTATGGCAAGATTGATGCCCTGGCAGGCCTAAAGAAGATTCTGGGCATCGACGGCATCGAGACCATCAGTATCGACGGTCATCGTGAGGCCACGCCAGCCACGATGTACAGTGTGGATGCTCCCGTCTATAACATGCAGGGCCAGCGTGTCAGCAAGAATCACAAAGGCCTCGTCATCTACAAGGGACGTGTTTACCTGAATAAATAGAATAACAAAATAATTATGAAGAAAACATTCAGAAGTTTGAGCATGGCTGCCCTCTTAATAGTGGGTGCCATGATGACTGGCTGTACAAGCGGCGACAATATCGACAATCCGCTGCAGCCCGAGAACAATGACAACGTATTGACCCTAACTACCACCGTCAGCCTCGACGGCGGTGCCATCGATACTTCAACAGGTAAAAAGACCTTTGAAGCCACGAACACGATTGCCGTTATCTATAAGAACGCAAGCAATGAAACCAAGAGAGCAGAAAGCGGCTCACTGACACTCTCTGCCGATGGAACAAAAGCCACCTTCACGGTATCGCTGACCAATCCTAATAGCAACAGTGCCATTCGCTACATCTATCCTTATTCGATGTCAAAAGACGTAGCCACGGATGCCACGATAACCAGCGACGATGCCACCATCAACTACTCCGGACTTTTTAGTAGTCAGGACGGTAACCTGATAACACTTGGTAAAAATTATGACCTCGCTGTCTTTGACGGCAATCTGTCAGGAACAGAACTGCCTGCGACGGCCTCATTGACGAACCCGCTGGCCATTTGCGCGCTTACATTGACGGATGGCACTAATGCTATCACCAGCTCCGTCACCAGTCTGAATGTCAGCGACGGAACCAATACGTATCATCTAAACCCATCAGGACTTTCTACCATCTATGTAGCGATGAAACCTGTCGCCAGTAAGAATATCGCCTTTACTGCCGCCACTGGTTCGAAAACTTATTTCAAGACAACTGCTTTAGCACAGGCACTTGCTGCTAGCAAGATTTATACTTCTATCAGCGTGTCAATGGTAGAATTGGCAGTCGGTAGTGTCTTCTGCGACGATGGCAGTGTTTATGCCTCGAAGGATGTTGCCACGGCTGCAAGCAAAACTCCCGTGGCCATGATTGCCTACTTGGGCAGCGAAAACGGCGAAGCATCACCGTATAACCACGGTCTGGCTCTCGCTATGAGTGATGCTGGTAGTGGCGAGCTTCTCAAGTGGAGTACATCGAACACTGATGCCCATACCACCAAGCAGACCTCCAACAATTTCACCAGCGAGAGCGGTCTGAATTACAATGAGACTCACAACACCGACGATTACCCTGCCTTCAAGGCTGCGATAGCCAATAACAGCACTGCTGCGCCCACAGGCTGTTCCGCCTGGTTCCTGGCCAGCGGCTATCAATGGCAGAAAATGATTAACGCGGCAGGGGGGATTAGTAATCTGAAAACAAATGCAGACCTGAAGTCGTTCTTCTACTGGTCGAGTTCGGAAGACCTTGAAAACTTCTCGTGGGTATTCTACGCCGTCGATGGCGTCTGGAGCGACGACTTTAAGGGCGACGGCATCCTGGTTCGTTCCTGCCTCGCTTTTTAATATAAAGTAGAAGAGCCACACCTGTAGATGCGACTCTTCTTTTTTGGACTGCCGACGGCTGGACTAATCGCCTTCGCCAGGCATGATCGAGCTGCTGTCACCCGAACTGCCTCCCTGTCCGCTGCCCGAACCGCCGGTCTCAGTGCCTGTGCCAGAGCCCTCGTTCTCGCCGGTGTCATCGTCACGAACAACATGCGTGACTATCGTGAGTTCTGCTAGTTGCCTCTGATGACCTCGCGCGATTTTCTCTTGTATTTCTTACGTCAGTTCGGGATAAGAAAGTCGCAAAAAAAGTTGGTAATCTGAGATATTTTTTGTACCTTTATATCTGAATTCCAATCACTTATAAAGTGAAACAAAAGAATACACTCATGATTACCGACGACAAAATTACAGAAATTTTCTGTGCTACGGATGAATTTAGTAAGAAATTTGATGAGGAGATTGAAAATATGCCTCTTCTGACCTCCGACGGGAAGACTCGCCGCAGGCGTGCTGCCAGTATGTCCGACAGCGAGATTATGACAATTCTAATTATGTTCCATTTTGGTACCTTCGACAATTTCAAGCACTACTACCTGCACTT
>Ga0247609_10007540_pt1 | contig 10350 bp, 9 predicted proteins | sample 172DNAGHGlowgp2_FD_193487 | JGI IMG/M metagenome (GOLD analysis project Ga0247609, IMG submission 193487) | Sheep rumen microbial communities from Palmerston North, Manawatu-Wanganui, New Zealand - 1728 DNA GHGlow gp2 | ecosystem: Host-associated > Mammals > Digestive system > Stomach > Rumen ...
GTAGTATACGAAAAGCTCTGCAAGGATGCGTATGCCTTGCCTATAGCCTGCGAGGGGTCTATGAGGGAACGCAGGAGATTGTATATGTCTCCTCGGTTTAAGGTTTGAATATGGCTGCTCGGTTTTTTTGTCATATAACTGCTATTTGGAATGACAGAAAACCGCTCTTGAATTTGGCGCTGATCCTGCGCGGCTAACGGTTGTTTCGTGAGAAGCAGCCGTTATATCCTTTTGCGGTTACTGCCGCACGAAAGATTAGGTTGAGTATACAAAAGATTAGGTTGATAAAATTCTCATAGGGAGGGTGATGAGTTTGAGCGGTATCATAGATGAATTCAAAAAGGTACACTGATCAAGGAGATCGCAAAGAAAGTCGGTGTATCGGAGGTCAAGGTCAGGCGGATACTTATTACCGAGGGCTTGTGGATGTACATGAGATCGTCACAGCCCTATCCCCCAAGCAATGATCCCAAGATGAATAGCAGATAGAGCATAACTGTCGGTTTTAAGATTATAATAATCAAAAACCGCTGACAATTATTATAAGTATACTTATAATAATTGGTGACAAATATAAAAATATCTGCTATAATTATATTAATTCATATGCGAGGTGAGAAAAGTGGCTATTACAACCAAAGAGGGGTATATACAAGGGGATACTAAAAGTTCTTGCGTCATATAATCCGTGGTGGAAAACAGGTGCTGTGGATATACGACTCACAAAAAAATACAAAAGATCAGCTTATTACGAAGCAATGAATAGGCTTAGCGATAACAAGATACGCCGCAGTGTTATTCTTACAGGCACACGTCGTGTGGGTAAAACCACCATTCAGTTTCAGATGATAGGCAGTCTGTTGCGCTACGGCATTGCTCCGCAGAAAATAGTTTATGTTTCACTCGATCACCCGATGCTGAAGCTTGCCGGGTTCGATGAAATTCTTGACTGTTATCACGAAAATGTTTATGCCGGACAGGATGTTTACTATTTTTTCGATGAAGTGCAGTATGGAAAAGACTGGGCAAGCTGGCTGAAAATAATTTACGATATGCAGCCCGACAGCAAGGTCATAGCGACAGGCTCGGCAAGCCCTGCATTAGTTCAGGGTTCGGTGGAGAGCGGCGCGGGACGTTGGAGTGTTATTCAGGTCCCAACGATGTCCTTCTATGAATATTGTGAGCTTCTGGAGGTAGAACGATCCGTCTTGAAAAATGCGGATATACTTGCCTCATGGCTTGAAATGTCCCAACAGGAGAGAACAGGACTAATGCTGCAGTTATCCGAAATACAAAATCATTTTAATCGTTATCTGCTGGTCGGAGGTTTTCCCGAGCTTGCTCTTGCGGATAATGATATAATGGCACAGCAGATATTAAGAGAGGATGTTGTATACAAGGTATTGAAGCGCGACCTTCCATCGCTGTACAATATCCGCAACTCGACGGAGCTCGAGAGGATATTCCTGTATCTTTGCAATGTATCATCATCGGTAGTTTCAATAGAGGCTATTGCAAAAGAGCTGCAGGGAGTTTCCAGACCAACGGTTGAGAATTATATCAAGTATCTCGAAAGTGCAAATCTCATTTATCAAAGCTGGCCTGTCGGCATGGCAGGAAAGAAAATATTGAAGGCGAGTCCGAAAATATATATTGCCGATGCTGCTATAAGAAACGCAGTGTTGATGGACGATGCTATATTAACGAATCCCGAGGAAATGGGTAAGGTCGTCGAAGCAGCATTATATAAGCATATTACATCTTTATATTATCGCAAAGCAACGTCTGTTGGGTACTTCAGGGGCGGCAGAAAGGACAAAGAAGTTGATATTGTTGTTGAAATGCCCAACACAAAAAATATCCTTATAGAGGTAAAATACCGTGAGGGTGCACCGATCCCTGATGACAGCGCAATATGTCAGCTTTGTGCCGACAACGCGGCAGCAATAGTGGTAACGAAATCTGCTGACGATTACGGTATTCACAGTATACCAAACGGCGAAAGGCTCATACGCATACCGGCTTTTGCTTTCTTATATTTAATCGGATACACAGAATAATATTTAGATTAGTCAAGTATGAATTACTCATTTATACTTGACTAAAAACACAGCTCTGTTTGCAGAGTGTAAATGGACAAACGAAAAGGTTGATCTTGGCATTTTAGAAACACTTGTAAAACGAAGCGAACTGTTTAATTATAAAACAAAACATTATTACCTGTTTTCAAAATCAGGATTTACAAAGGGCTGCGAGGATAAGGCGGATGAGATGGGGAATGAGTTTGGCAGAGTTTGCGGATATGATGTGAATTCCATTATATAAGCAACAGACAGTTGCTTGCAGAGCGTCCGGGTCTATGCTATGATATAGGAGAGGTGATAAGTATGGAAACCAAAAACATCATTCGGGAGCTTCGGATAAAGCGCGGTATGTCACAGGAGGAGCTTGCTAATAAGATCTTTGTTACAAGGCAGGCGGTAAGCCGTTGGGAAACGGGTGAAACGGTCCCGAATACGGAAACGCTGAAATTGCTTTCGGAATTGTTCGATGTGTCGATCAATACGCTGCTGGGCGTTCCGAGAAAGCGTATCTGTCAGTGCTGCGGAATGCCTCTTGATGACAGCATTATCAGCCGTGAAGCAGACGGCTCGCTCAATGAGGACTACTGCAAATGGTGCTATGCCGACGGCAAATATATGTACAGCAATATGGACGACCTGATAGAGGTCTGTGTAAAGAATATGGTGAGTGCAGAACACCCCGAGAAAGAAGTCAGAGAATATCTGAGGTCGGTCCTGCCGCAGCTTGATTACTGGAAACGCTATCAGGAGCTTTCGGACGGCGGAGAGTTTGAGAAGTTCAAGCAAACGCTGATCGCCGAGATCAACGCATTGCAGATCGAGGGTATGCCGAGGTTAGATAAGTTAAACGCTCTTGTAGGGAGCTATGTCAATCTGCCCTACAGACTGCCAAACGAGAATACCGTGAAATTCCTTGACGACAATACGACCTATCTTGGCAACCAACTCGAATGCGAGTTCGGCGGCGAGCGGTGCTTTGGAGTGCTGGCAAATATGGATTTTATTCTGGTCTGCACCTATGAAAAGGACGGCAAGGATCCTGAGCTTGTCATTTACAAAAAGCGATAACAACAAGATTTTGAGAGAAATGACTTTTGATGCCCGGAATTTTCATGCGTTTTGTAATGAGTTTAAGAAATCGTATCGATAACTCGCAATGAAACCGCCCGCAGGTCCTGGAAACATGATTCCATGACTTGCGGGCGGTGTTGCTCCTTATTCAGAAATTGAGCGTTTCCTCAGAGCTGATATTAACTGTATATGCCTCTCCGTCCCAATCAACGGAACAACCGACGCTTTCTGCTATCGCTCTAAGCGGAACAAGTATCCTGTCATCGATCAATTGCGGAACAACATCGCATTCATATTTGTTTGTGGCACCGTTATGTGTATATTCAATTATAGGATCATTCAGTTTGACAGTTATCTTTCCGTTGTCTTTTACAGCATATGCGATCTGCTCTTTCTGGTCCCATTCAACGGTATATCCCATCTGTTCGAATATTGCGCGTACAGGGACAAGTGTCCTTCCGTCTTTTATAACAGGTTGAGTATCAAACTCAAGCAGTGTTCCGTTCAGATATACAGAGATTTTTTTATAGCAGCTTCCGGGCGGCATGATTTCAAGAGGTTCAATATATATTGCCTTATTATAGCTTTCTATGACATCTTGACCGTTTCCGAGAATGAAACCATGATACCAGTTGTTGTCTGCCGGACTGTTTACCGCTGTCCACACACTGCCATCTTTTTTTACAAACATATAAAATCCGGCTGCAATATCCTCTTCTGCCAAATCATCTATTTCCCACCATAGGTTTGTTACCCAGTTTAAATGCCTTTGATGCCTGTCGGGGTCTCCTGCCATGTAGTATTCTTCAACCGTTTCATGATCTGTGTGGACAACCTCGTTTGCCTCTCCCATGCTAAAAGAACGAAAGTCTCCATTATTGTCTATAAAAGCATATTGACCGTAACCGCTCGGAGTTCCTATATCGCGCACTCCATCCCAGATTTTTTCGGGTCGAACAAGGCTTATTTCATCTGATATATTAAACGGACAATATCTTGGCTCCCCGCCCACATATAAATCACCGTTATATGTCAGGATCAAGCTTGTCGGCATATATGCGCCATAGGTCGTCGACATATTGCCCAGCATGACTTTTTTTACGTTGTCCATTACCTTGACGGGAGTCAAATATTCTTCCTTATCTCGCCCGAAAAACCATAAAGAATTATCATTCTTTATAATATATGAGCTGGCACCACAAGTTGTGATATGCGGTGCATCGTAGCTCGGTTCCATCGCATTGACCGCTAATGGAGGAAGTGAGAGTATAGAGATCGACGCTAATGCAAATATTAACTTTTTCATATGATGTTTCTCCTTTGTCGGTTTTCTTATATTATATACTAAAACAGATCATTTGTAAATATGAAATACGAAATTTTTTAGTCATAGATCCGCATTGTCTTTTTTTGCCGCTCCTTTTGAGTCTGCTCAAGTCATCTTCCGGGATAACTATGCCTGTTCGGAGTAATGAGGATAGGACGGGGAATGTGAGTTTGATAGAGTTTGAGGAATAGATATATGTTTTTGATTTGATCGCTTGTTCGCAAAAACAATGCCGCCCGCCGTCTCGGGAATATAATCCTATGACTTGCGGGCGGTGTTGCTCTTTACTTAGAAATTGAGCTTCTCGGGAACGTTGGTAAAGGATGAGAAGGTTGCTTCAAGCTCAATAGGCAATTATTAGTATATTTGTTATCATTGGTAACCTCCTATAGAAACATTCTTTTTATCAAAATAATAATTTTTCGTAAATAACCTCAAATAATAGTTGCTATTTTTGATATAATGTGGTATAATATGTTTAATAAGCGAAATTGTTTGGAAAGAAACGCTTTGGAGGAAAAACATAATGATGCGTTTTCGATTTGTGTCGAAAAATAAGATTTATAAGAAGCGGAAAATAGATCATGTATAACTCCGTTATTTTAAGAACGCAGGTCGATACAAATATAACCTATTATTAAAATACGCATTAAATTAAGCTATGTTCATAGAAAGAAAGTGAGGAAAAAGAGATGAAAAAAAGAACAATCAGTGTAATTGCATCAGTAGCTATTGCCGTGGTGATGCTGTTAATGGCAGCTTCATGTGCAAGTTCTACCGCAACTAAGGCATATGAACAGGCAAAAATGTCGATGGCAACCAGTGATTATAAGTCGGCATTGAATTATCTAAAGTTGGCAAAAAGTGAAGGACTTGAGGATAATAACCTGGACGAGCTTGTGAATGTTTTGCAGGGATACCTTAACGCAAAGGATGCGTATGATGCCGACAATATTGACGGAGCCAAAACAGCACTGGCATCCATACCTGCCGGTTATACGACCTATTCGATCGCATCGGATATAGAAGCACTGAAAACACAGGTAAGTGCCAAGCAAAGCAACATGGGTGATATTGACAGTCAAATTGCAGGTGTAAGAGCCATGATGTCCTATGGCGACTATGTAAGTGCGGGAGCAAATATTACAGAACTGTACACAAAGAATCTTACAGAATATCAGAAAAAACAGGTCGATGAACTTAACAATACATTGACAGCTGCAAACAATAAAATTAGTGCCGAGGCAAGTAAAAAGCCGGACGTTGTATATGTAGAAAAAGAGGTGCCCGCAACATCCGGAAATACTAATGTGGTAGCAACATATTATGTCGTGAATTGCAATGAGTGGATAACTCTGCGAAGCGCACCTTCGACTTCTGCTTCATCCGTCGCAAAGATACCGCTTGGAAAAGCTGTAGGATACATAGAGAACGCCGGAAACGGCTTCTATAAAATAAACTATGATGGGGCGGTTGGATATGCGTTGTCACAGTATCTGTCAAGCGCAAAGCCGGGAATATCATCGTCGTCCTCGTCAACACGAACGGGACAGGTGGTAAACTGTAACGAATGGATCACGCTCAGAGCCACGGCATCCGTTGATTCCGCATCTCTTGCACAGATACCGCTCGGTGCGTATGTGACGATATACGGCGATGGCGGCAATGGCTTTTACAGCGCAAGCTATAACGGTCGAAGCGGCTATGTCCTGAAGCAGTATATAGCATTAAGATGAGAGCCGGACGCAGATTAATATTCGCAGCCATAGTCGGGATGCTCTTTCTTGCAGGCTGCGGTAAGAAGATCGATATTAAAAATGATTTCGGGAATAATGAAGAGCAAAAATTATCTGTAACTACAACAGCTGAGCCTTTACCGACTGAGACAGTGGCAGCAGAAACGAATGTTCCGCTGCTTAAAACCTCAGAGCAGGATCTTATCATAAACCTGACGCCCAATATGTACACATATGATGATATGGTATATGATATAGGGCAGCTTGCAAAGCTTTACGGCGGCACGGTAAGCTGCAGTGAGCTTTGTAATACAGCGGACGGAAGAGTTGTACACGATCTGATTGTGGGGAACCCCAACTCCGGAAACGGAATGATCATAGTTGGTGCCATGCATGCGCGGGAGTATATAACGACTCAGGTAGTGATGCGCCAGTTGTGCTCCTGCATTGATGCGATTAATGGATTTGGCGGGGAGTATAAAGGCGTTCCGACAAAGGAACTGTTGGAAAACACAGTAATACATTTTATCCCTATGAGCAATCCGGACGGAGTAACCATAAGCCAGCTCGGAGCGGAGGGGTTAAAGAGCGATGATCTGAAAACAAGCATAGTGTCCATGACAAATGATTATGAGCAGTGGAAGGCAAATGCAAGAGGAGTGGATTTAAACAGAAACTTTGATGCCGGATGGGATGAATACTCCGGTTCATCGAGACCGTCTCCGGAAAGATACAAGGGAACAGCTCCCGGAAGTGAAAATGAAGCCGATGCGCTTATTAAGCTGACTCAATCGGCGGGAATAAAGCGGACGATAAGCTACCATACATGCGGAGCACTTATTTACTGGTATTATAAGCAGGAGGGTGATGTCCGCGAGAGATCACTCGGATTTGCACGCGCGATATCAAACGTGACCGGCTATCCTCTTGACTCCGATTATACTGCCGTAGATGCGGCGGGATATAAGGATTGGGCTGTATATAGACTAGGGATACCGAGCCTTACGATCGAGGTCGGAAACGAAACAGGCAGAGGAATCATCAATCCGGTGCCTATCAGTCAATTTGATGCAATATGGCAGAGAAACAGAGATGTTCCGTTTGCAGCTGCATATAATTTGCAATACGAAGTTTAAACAGCGCAGGGGGCGGCAAATGCCCGTCCCCCATAATTGAATATATCATTTTCTCTTCACGCCCCAATTTGGCGACTTATCTCCATTTAGTTCTACTGCAATATATTCGCTCGTATCATATGATCCGAATCTTATTGCATCTTTATCATCAGAATACAAAACATATGCTGCTTTAAATATATCACTAATGTTTTCAAGCTCTAAGGTTTCAATGTTATACGGTCCACCCGCGTATTATATTGTCCTCCACCCAAAGACTCAAGGAATTCGGTGTAATAGACATAGCCCTTGTCTATATTATCTATATCGATGACAATTATATTGGGACCGCATAACAACTCTGACTCACTTCCGTCCGGATTTGCTTTATACAAAGATCTGGCATTTGGCATTATTTGCACATCGTCAAAAACAGAATATATGACCTTTCCGCTGTCCGTAACACAGTTAAATGAACCTGGTATCTCATTGATCAGCTTGTCCGTATACAAATCGTATACTTTGGTATCCGGTGTAAAATCACCGCACGCATACAAATATCTGCCATAAATATCTGAGATCGAATAGTAATCGGATGTATTTAGAAGCTGTGTTTTTTCTAAAGTCGAAATATTGAGTTTAAAAATTCCTTTCTTGCCCGAGTAATAAACATATTGCTCGCGGGCAAAAAGCTTTGGGTGAACATTTTCAGCAATGAGATCGCCGTCAAAATAAAGGTTGCCGTCTATATGAGGCGCTGCATCTGATATTTCTGACACTTTTATGGAATGTCCGTCATATTCCAGCAGGCAAATGCCGATATCATTACCATCATGAATGAATTTTGAAGTTATGCATTCTGTTTTGTTATCATAATGATAGCCGTCCTTCGATAATAGAATCGTGTCATTTTTAAAATCTACTTCAAATCCGCCTGTTAGAGATGCGATATCTCTGAGCTTGAAATATGTATAACCGTTAATATTATATCCCTCAATATCGACCTGATCACCGTTTAACAGCACCGGATAAGAGTTTGTGCTCGCTATATACTGACCTGCGTATACTCCGGCAGTTCCGAAAAGAATCGCTCCTGTTAAAAACCCAAAAATTATTTTTTTCATTATATATTCCCCTATCTGTAATTTTTCTTCTATTATACACCCAAAAAGCTCAATTGTAAATATAAAATCCAGACTTATTTTAAAATTCAATTATTATATTTTGCGGCTTGACAAACAACAGAAAATATGGTATAATTGTAATTGATAGATTAAATAAATACATTCGATAACGAAGTTGGGAGGTAAAGTATGGGAATCTTCATAAATCTACTGGTTTCCCGATCAGTCAAGAAAAAAGAGTGGACGAAGGTGTATAAAGAAACGCTGCCGCTGCTCAGCAAACTTAATCTGGTAGAACGTCAAAAGTGCAGTATCGACGGAATTGATTTGGTTTGCCTTGTTCCGAGCAAGGAACGAGTCAGCAAATGGGGGTGGAACAAGGAAAAAACAATGACCGGATGGCATGCTTCTGCTGATTCAATGACTCTTTCCGAAGCGGAGAGTTATTATTTGCCGAAGGATATATACGAGGACGGAGAGTATTACGATCCCAAAGCCGGCGACCCTATTCTTTCCCGTTTGTCTGAGTATGTAAGCTCATGTGAACATGAAGACCATGAAAACGATCATATCAGATTGTGGGGCGACAAAACTCAGGGCGAGCCATATCACATTTATCTGCTTGCGATAGCATGTCTGCTGCAGTATGCCTTCATGATACTGTTTGGTTGGCAAAGTTATGGTATTAATGAGTTTAAACATAAAATTCCCTCCCTTCTTTTTTTATTTTGTACCGAGCAGCAAGGTCGGTTTCTATAGTTATTGTAACTCAAGACGGTCAAAAAGTCAAATTTTTTGAAGGGTAAGATCGACTTCGGAAGAAGCTGCGATTTACAAAAAAGAAAGCGGCTCTGACTTGTTTTATCAGAGCCTGCTTGTGTTGCTGTTATGATTTCTTCAGGGCTGTCTCCTCGTTGACTCTATCGAGCCAAAGGGAGTAATCGGATGTTGTTCGTTCGCCTTTCTTGATCTCTCTCTGCCATTCGCTTCGCTGTTCTACGAAGTCCTCGTAGGTCTTCTGGAGCTCTGCATTATCCGGGTTCCTGCGAGAACGATTGCAAAGCTTTGCGGCAATGTTCTTGGCTTTCTTTAAAACCGGATCGCTGACAGTTCTGTTGTAGAATTGAAGCTTCGCACCTACATCAATGCAGGTTTTAGGGCTGCCGGCGGAAATAGGGCGGCTGCAATAGCGCAGATCTCTCCTATACGGGGTGAACAGGCATCCGCAGTTGAGGCAGATACCAAAGTTGACACGTTTTTCCAGCATGAATTCTACTATAGAAAAAGCGGCTTCTGTATCGTTCGAGTACCTGCAAGCAAATCTGTCAAATTCTCCCGAATCCTTCTTCAATATAATATCATCGAGAGTCAGATGATCTGCTTCGCAAGCGATACCTATGCTTTGGAATTCTACTTTGCTGACCTTATCGGCAAAGGCTCTGAAAACGAACACATCGGCGAGGCTCGTGTTTCCGCCCGCGATGGCATACACATATTCGCGCAGCTTCGCAAGCGGCTCAGGAAGCGTTTCTGCCGATTGTGAAAGCAGGTCTGTTATATAGGAAAACAACGGCTGCTCTGTTCCGTTGATCATTTCGATTTTGGTTTTTAAGTTGATTTCGTATCTCATTTATTTCCGTACTTTCCTTTCATGGCGGCTGCCTCATACGTACAGTCCAGCGATCGGAACAAGTTCTTTCATATTATGGACCACGTCGCCTGTATTAAGTATTTTTATATTGAAATCATCGTTCCCGAAATGCATAAGATGCCGAAGATTTATAGTTATATCGCTTTTTTCGGCAAGATGCAGCAGCCATTTGGCGCAGTTGTCTCCGCAGGTGGAGGCATTAAAGACCTTCTCCGGAACATTTTTGATGAGAATAAGAGTTT
>Ga0247609_10007541_pt1 | contig 10350 bp, 5 predicted proteins | sample 172DNAGHGlowgp2_FD_193487 | JGI IMG/M metagenome (GOLD analysis project Ga0247609, IMG submission 193487) | Sheep rumen microbial communities from Palmerston North, Manawatu-Wanganui, New Zealand - 1728 DNA GHGlow gp2 | ecosystem: Host-associated > Mammals > Digestive system > Stomach > Rumen ...
AAAGATAAGTAACTATGGCACATCCGAAACACAAACTCTCCAAGCAGCGGAGAGACAAGAGAAGAACGCACGACCACGCTGCGGTCCCGACCCTCAGCGTCTGCCCGAACTGCGGCGCCACCGTGATGTATCACCGTGTCTGCCCTGAGTGCGGCTACTACCGCGGTCGTCAGATCATCGTCAAGAGCGCAGAGTAATCTCGCGCCGGAACCTTCCGGCTGCCCGCGCGGCCTCATAGTTCAACGGATAGAACGGAAGTTTCCTAAACTTTAAATAGAGGTTCGATTCCTCTTGGGGCTACCGAAGCGGACCCTCCCTGTATCGGGAGGGTCCGCTTCGGTTTTTTGTGCGTAGATGTGTCGAAGATAGGCAAAATGCTTGTAGAAGCGGTTGGATTGATTATTGAAATATTTTTGTTTCATTTTTCACAATTTTTGGCATAAAACCGAAAATTTTTTTTGTATATTGCACGCCAGAATTTAGAGATAACCATCTGTTTGACTGATAATTAGCTGAAGATGATAATACGGAAGTTTTCTCATTTTGTCCGAATGGATAGTTTTCTTAACCCTTTTATGTTCGCGGAGATAGTTTAATAAGTATTTAATAATCAAAGGATTGCATTTTTAAGGACGCCTTTACTCCCTAATGGATTTTTTGTAAGAATTGATTTTGAATTAAGTGGTAGAATTTCACTTCCTATAATTTACATTATATGAGATTGAAAATGAACAAAACTCGGAATATCGCTTTGTCTCCCAAGGAAGAATACACAGCCCCCGAAGTATCCATCATCAGTCTCTCTGCGGAAAACCCTTTCCTTTCCGGTTTTCCGATTGATGACTGGGAAGAGGAATAATAAGGCCGGCATCTCTATATCTTGACTATTCATTCTAGCATTCTAATCCTTATCCTTTTTATTAATGAAACACTTTACCTTACGACAGTTTCCCGCTGTTATCGGACATCTGGTCCTGACCTTGGGATTACTTCTGCCCGTTTCTTGTTCCCGGGAAGTCTTTATTGACTTCGAGGACGATGATCTCGTAGAAATGACCATTACCGTGGGCAGTAACACCAGGACAATCAATGACGGGAATGGTACTACCTGGACGGAAGGTGATGACCTTACCGTCATCCATTCTGCAACGAGCGCTTCTGCGCCCGCTTTCTGGCCCTCGCAGTTCTTCTTCAATGGGGGTAATGCGTTCCACGGCACCGTGAGCAGGCTTTCAACCACGAACAACTGGTATGCCGTTTATCCTTATGCCGAGAGCAATGCTTCCGCGGACGACATCGTTTTCACGCTCCCTTCCACGCAGACGCAGCAGGGAAATGCCAGCAGGTCTCATCTCGCCGGCAGGAACTTCCCCTTGTTCGGCAAGGCCGAGGGAGTTGAGCGTTCCACGGAGTTGAATCTTCCGATGAAGAACCTACTGGCCGTCGCGAAGTTCAGTGTTACGAACAACTCAGGCGCGGCCATCACCATCAAGGAGATCGAATATACGGCCTCTTCCCCGATCGCCGGAACGTTCAGTGTGGACCTGACCGGAGAGACTCCTGTTTTTAACAGCGGCTCCGTTAAGACTGTAAAACTGAACATCAGCGAAGGAACGACCATCGCTGCGGGTGATAAAACCGAGTTTTATATGGCTATCGCCCCGTACGAAGCCGCTGCCGGTACCGTTCGCCAGGTCAAGGTCGTCGCGACCGACGGTACCCCGTGCTACCAATTGTACAACACTGCCATCACCTTCAAATCCGGTGTCATCAAGAATATCGATTTCGACTTTGACAAGAACCACCAGACCCCCCAGATCGATGAACCCGGCACCGCCGGTGAGGTTGAGCTGGAAATCGGTGAAGAACCCGAAGACGGCGTTTACCTGCTGGTGTATGATAACGGTGAGAACAGCATGGCTTTCGCGGCCTTCGAAGATTTTAAGAGCGCGAAGTATGCTATCCCTGTTTCCGTCGTGGATGGTTTGGTCTATCCCAAGGGCGATCTGGGAGGTCGTGACCTTTCCGACTTTGCGGTTAACTTAGAGAATACCGGGGAGGATCATCCTAACGATGCCGGCCACAAAGCATACAATGTCAGGAATTCGGAAGACAAGTATGTATTCTATGCCACAGCCGGAGGAACCTACTCCGCTGAAGACGCTCTCCACATCATGGACATCAACGAGATGGATGTCCAGGGTACCACATATAAGTACTACCATTCTTTCGTTCAAGCTGAGGACGGTGTCCGAATCGTTTGCTCCATTGCAACAGGGGGAAACAAGTATCTCCTAGTTTACAACAATGGTTTTAATTACGAGCAAGTTCCCGATAACGGGTCCGAAGACCAAATAGTCGGAACAAAGCTCCATCTCTTCCAGGTCGGAGAGACAACCCCGAAGGTGGAACAGACTCTTGAGTTTAACCAGACGACGGTTACCTACAACTTTGATAATGGAGGCGACTTCCTTGAGCCGCAGTTGACGGGGGACTATCATACTACCGTTACTTACTCTTCCAATAATACCTCTGTCGCGACGGTCGATGAGAATGGCAATGTGACTATCCATGCTGCTGGAACTGCGACCATTACTGCGACGGCCCCCGCCGGTACGGTTGATGGCGTCGAATACAAGTCTGCAACTGCAAGCTATACCATTACCTCAACATCCACCAAGAACCGCGTATTCTATCTGACTACTGAACTTGAAGCGAATCAGGAGTATTTGATTGTTTCTAGTGGTAAGGCGCTGACCAACAATAACGGCTCGATTGCCGCCACCACGGTCTCTCCTGTTAACGGTGAAATTTCGATAGCTGAATCTTCTTCGATGGTATGGGCTTCGGCTCAATCGGGGGGTGGCTTCTCCTTTGCTAATGCAGGAAAGTACATCACGACCACATCTAGTTCATACAATCAATCTCTTTCTTTAGGTAATACCGCAACTGAGTGGAATTACGATAATTCCAGCAATTATCTTTTCTATTCGCAGAACAGCGGTTATGGGACATTTGATTATTATCTATACTACTCCTCTTCAAGTTGGACTCTAGGTAATAGCTGGACTGGCAATCCCGGCACTGTCGCATTATACAGCGCTACAAGGCCGGCGACCAAGCAGATACTCAACTTCGTGAAATCAACGGATCGTTGGTATGTTGGCGAAGGTGGAGATCATGAAATCGGCAGGACCTATGATATTCTTCAGCTTGACGGCGCCTATACCGAGGTTACTTACACATCCTCCAACCCACAAGTCGCCGAGATAGTCAATAATTCACAAATTAAGGTCAAAGCTCTTGGCTCCACTAAGATTACTGCTACGGCAACTGCCGGTACGGTAAATGGAATTGAGTATAAGGAAGGCTCTGCGTCTTATACTTTGTATATCAAAGAGCCTGTGACTGGAGATTGGATCGAACTTGAGGGAAGCCCCTTCAATTTGGAAAATGCCGATGTTAAGGCCTATCTTGATAAGGCAGCTACATCTTATACAGGGTCGAGCATAAGTTCATCTATTGTAAGTGATTATGCGCCGGGTGGTAAATATAGCACTATTACTAGTAAAACCACGGACTATGGTCAGCCTGTCACCATTGATTGGGGTACCCAAAGTTCAGGTACGGCAACCATTACAATTCTTGCTGACGACAAAGATACAGAGGTTTGGACCCAGACTGCATCATCTGGTAGCACGTCTAGCGAAGTTTACAACTTGATCCCTGGAGAAACTTACTATTGCACGGTTGAAGATAACACAGGTTACTTACTCAAGGGTGTATTTGAAACCACTGGACGCCGTAGGATGATCAAGATCAGTGAGGGAACAAGTGAAAACTATGCTCGTAACTGTCGTGACCTCGGCGGTATGGAGACTATCGATGGGGGGAGAATCAGATATGGAATGATTTTCCGCGGTACCAATCTGGATAGTACCAGTGATTCGGAACAGAATTATATGGCCAATGACTTGAACATCGGATGGGATATTGACCTACGTCAGACATCCGAGGGAAAGAATGCTTTTGCCAGCAAGTATGGCGTCACTTGGGTTATGTGTGACTTCAATGCCCAAGTCAGCTCCTCTCATCTTACAAATGCGACCAAAGTCGCGAAAACGATGCAGGGATTTATCAATGCCGTCAAGGCTGGAAAAGCTTCTTATTTCCACTGCCGTATTGGTTCTGACCGAACCGGATATTGGGGACTGCTCATCGAGGGTCTGCTTGGTGTAAACCTGCAGGAGTGCTCTAAGGATTATGAATTGACAAGTTTTGCGAATAATATTGGATCTTTGGGAAATCGTACCAGGAATTCCGGCCTGTTCAAAAACGGAGTTGATTTCTTCCAGGGGCTGAGCTATTATGACAAAAACGATCCGAACTGGCTTCAGAATACAATCAAGCAGTATCTTATTAACGATGTGAAAATTTCCGAGTCGGACATCAATTATTTCATTGATGCCTTGGTTGAATATGATTATTGATTGTGATAATGATTTTGACCAGATATAAGCATTTCTTGCTGGGGCTGCTCTCTGTGGCAGCCCTGGCTTCCTGCAATAACAAGCAGGAGATGGATTTTAAGGAGTCGAAGTACCCCAGCTTCTATGCTATCATGGAAGCTCCAGCCAGCGAAACCGACACGAGAGCTTACGTTGATGAGAGTTTTTATGGAAAGTGGAACAAGAACGATTATCTTTCCATTTTCTATGGGAACACATTCAACAAGAAGTACAAGTACGTGGGCTCATCCGGGACCACCAGTGGCCGTTTTGATCCCGCGGACGATTCGGATGGCTTGAATGGTGGAGTAGATATTGAGAACCAGCTCAATTATGCCATCTATCCGTATGACGATTACAATGCCTGCCAGGAAGCGGATGGAACACTGATTGTCCCGTTTCCGAAGGAGCGTACGATCAGTACCATCCCTGACGGTCTCGGTGCATCGATCATGTTTGTTGCTAAGTCCGAAACGACGCAGTTGCCGTTCAAGCACGTTGCCGGCTATCTAGGTTTCCAATTGTATGGCGAAGGTGTCTCCGTTGCGTCAATCTCTTTGAAGAGCAATAGCAATGAGCCGCTTTCCGGATCTGCGAACGTGGTTTTCGGGGAAGGCGACAAACTTCAGGTGACGTTTGTGGACCGCGACCACGAGGATGATCCCACTTGTACGTTCAACTATAAACCTGCCATCTCTTTGGAGGCTTCTGCAGAAGATGCCAAGACGTTTTGGATTACACTTCCGCCGACCACATTTGAGAATGGTGTTACGCTTACGGTGAAGGATGCCAATGGCGGTGTATGGGAAAGGGTGAGTTCTTTGAAGGAGGTTAAAATCAACACTTTCCAGCGCTTTAACCCGATGGAGGTCGTTCTTGAAGATGATGTAGACCCGAATCTCGCGGAATACGCTAAGGCATCCACGATAACAGCTGACGGTACCTATCTCATAGTGAACGCCGCTGATAATCTTGTCTTTACGGGCAACGTTGACGGATCTTCCCAGAGCATCACCCCTGTGGACGGCATTATTACCGACGCTGATGGAACCCTGTCGGCCTATGAGTTTACCGTGGAGCAGAGTGGGAACAACTACTACCTGAAGTTCAATGACGGGACTTATCTCGTCAGCGACTACGGTTCCTCGGGCAACAGCACCACCGGCCTGCGTTATGTCAATTCCCGCTCGTCCGTCACATACCCTTATGCGCTGACCACAGCCAATGGTGCGTTCATGTTCAGCACCACCCAGATGAGCAGTACCTCCAGTACGAATCAGGTCTTGTACTATAAGACGCAAGACAATGCCAACATTTTCAAGATCGGCGGCAGCGGCACCAGCATCGGCGTCCATCTCTACCAGAAGGGCGGCAAGCAGGATCGCGGCCTCCAGTTCGAGCCGGGTGAAGTCGTATGCCTCCAGGGCAGCACCCCGGAGAGGCCCGAGCTTCTGGGAATATTTTCGACGCTCTCCTGGACATCCAGTAATACAGCCGTCGCCACGGTCGATGGCAGTGGCAATGTGACTGTCGTCGGTCCTGGTACAACTACCATCACGGCAGAGGCCGCGGAGGACGCTCGCTACAACGCTGGTTCGGCTTCTTACACCCTGACTATCCTGGATGCCAGCACTGCGGTTTATGCCAAGGCTTCCACGATTACAGTCGGCGGTACCTACCTCATCGTGGATGTTGCCGACAGACTGGTATTCAATGGGGCGCAAACCAACAACGGCCAAAGCGTCTCGCCGGAGAACGGCGTCATCATAGACCGTGAACGTAACCTGTCCGCTTATGAGTTCACTGTGGAAAAGAGCGGGGACAATTACTACCTGAAATTCAGCGACGGGAAGTACCTCATCTGCGACTACACCGGCAGCGGTGGCAATAGCACTTCCGGTCTCCGCTATGTCAATTCTCAAGGCGACATCAATTATCCGTATGCCTTGACCGTTTCCAACGGTGCTTTCTTCTTCAAGACGAGCCGGGCGGATAACGGTGACGCGAACCAGTACCTCTATTTCAAGACATCGGACAATGTCTTCAAGATCGGTGGCAGCGGAAGCAGCATCGGCGTGCACCTCTATATGAAGGGTGGCAAGCAGGATCGCGGCCTCCAGTTCGCCCCTGAGAACGTCACCTGCTTCCTGGGGAGTACCCCGGAGAAGCCGGAGCTTGTCGGGGTCTATACGACGCTTACCTGGAAATCCGACAATACGGCAGTCGCCACGGTGGACGGCAACGGAAATGTCTCTGTAAAGGGCGTTGGTCCCGCGACCATCACGGCTTCCGCGGGCGAGGACGATGATTACATCGCCGGCTCCGCCTCGTACTCCTTGACGGTCCTGGATCCCAACAGTTCTTCCTATACCAAGGTTACCACCCTGACTGTGGGCGGCACTTACCTCATCGTGAATGTCGCCGACAATCTGGTTTTTAAAGGTGCGACAGATGGTACAGCCCAAAGCGTCTCGCCCACGAACGGCGTGATCATGGACACCAACCAAACCCTGTCCGCCTATGAGTTCACCGTGGAGCAGAATGGGAGTAACTACTACCTGAAGTTCAATGACGGGAATTATCTCGTTAGCGACTACGGTTCCTCGGGTAATGGTACCACTGGTCTTCGATATGTCAATTCCCGCTCGGCCGTCACATACCCTTATGTGTTGAGCACCGCCAACGGTGCATTTATGTTCAGCACCACCCAGATGAGTAGTACCTCCAGTACTAATCAGGTCCTGTACTATAAGACGCAAGACAATGCCAACATCTTCAAGATCGGCGGCAGCGGTACTGGCATCGGCGTGCACCTCTATCTGAAGGGTGGTGGCAGTGGTGGAAATACTCCGGCAAAGCAGACGCAGACGATTGCTTTCAGCACTCCCACTATTACCTGGAACCTGGGCCAGAACTATGTGATCGGCCAGAGCTATGCCTTCCCGCAGACAGTCACAGGCGAAAAGACGACCGTGACCTACACCTCTGAGACTCCGTCCGTAGCCACCGTCAACAACAACCGGATTACGATTGTTGCGGCCGGTTCTGCGACCATCAAGGCGACTGCAGCCGAGACCGACGAGTACTATGGTGCTACCGCCACCTATACCCTCAATATTGCCGCACCGGCACCGGAGGGATGGGTGGACCAGGGATCTTTCAATCTGGAGAATTTGGCAGTTAAGGCTTATCTGACGGAAGCAGATGCCAATTATACGGATACCAATGAAGGTGCCCAAACCGGCAGGGTCACCGTCGTCTCACAATTTACAAACGCATCGGCATACTCTTCCATCAGCAGGAAGGATTGTCCGGCTCCTGTGAATATCACCTGGACGAATCCCGCATCCTCTAATACTGTGGTCACGATTTACAGCGACCAAAGTTTGAGCACGAGCACTATGGTCCTGAGTCCAGTGAAGGCTAGCGCAAACGCCACATCTGCAGAGGTGTTCAATCTGATCCCGGGTCGCAAGTACTACTACACGGTTTCGGAGAACGGGACCATCTGGGAGAAGGGCTACTTCAACACCACCGGCCGCCGCCGTATGCTGAAAATCAGCAGTACCTATGGGTACGGTCATGCGAACAACTGTCGTGACCTTGGAGGCTTGGTTACCAAAGACAGATCGAAGAGAATCAAATATGGCTATATTTTCCGAGGTTCAAACATGGATAGGACGACCACGGACGAAAAATCTCTCCTTTACAATGTCCTGAACATCCGGTTGGATGCCGATCTTCGTGCTGGTAATGGGAGTAGTGGTAGTGAACCTGATGGAAGCCAGAGTGCTTATAGGGCATTTGCTGCAAATGACGTCAATTACAGCGCAATGTCTTATATTCAGCGTCCCTTCAGTAGTATGAGTGATATCAACAACCATTCTGACAGAGTCAAGGACATTGTTGAAGCAATCATGAATACGGTAATCGCAGGGAATGCTGCCTATTTCCATTGCTGGGTAGGTGCTGACCGTACTGGTTTCTTTGGCTTGCTGATTGAAGGCATGCTTGGCATCTCCGAAAAAGACTGCTCCATCGACTACGAACTCACCTCTTTCAGTAAAGCCGGGCTTAGAGGCCGTGACGGCAGCGGACAAGACTATTATTGGACGCAAGGCCTTGCGCTTCTGCGTGGTCAAAACGGCAGTACGTTCGAGCAGAAATGCACCAATTACCTGGGCAGCATCGGTGTTTCCCAATCGCTGATCAGCCAGTTCAAGAACTTCGTATTAGAAAACAATAATTAAGTTTAACCTCTAAAATATTAACAATTATGGAAAAGAACAACGAAAAGGATCTCCGTAACTACACACAGCCGGAGACCGAGATTGTGATGATTGGTGGTGACAGTCCTGTCATGCAGACCATTGTCCCTGGTTCTGGTGCAGAAGACACAGACTTTTAATTCTTGCATTATGAAGAGATTTTATACAATTCTCGGATTAGTCGCTTTAGCCGTAATCTCCTCTTGCACTAACAAGGTGGAGATTACGGTTGAAGAGCAGCAGTACCCCAGCTTCTATGGTATCATGGAGGCTCCTGTCGATGGATCGGGCACGAGAGCCTATGTCGACGAAAGCTTCTATGGGTTTTGGAACAAGAATGATAATTTATCAATTTTCTACGGTAACACTTACAACAAGAAATATTTTTATGTGGGCAGCTCTGGCACAACCAGTGGCCGTTTCGACCCCGTAGACGGATCGGATGGCTTGAATGGTGGAGTAGATATTGAGAACCAGCTCAATTATGCCATCTATCCGTATGACGATTACAATGCCTGCCAGGAAGCGGATGGAACACTGATTGTCCCGTTTCCGAAGGAGCGTACGATCAGTACCATCCCTGACGGTCTCGGTGCATCGATCATGTTTGTTGCTAAGTCCGAAACGAAGCAGTTGCCGTTCAGGCACGTTGCCGGCTATCTGGGTTTCCAATTGTATGGCGAAGGTGTCTCCGTTGCGTCAATCTCTTTGAAGAGCAACAGCAATGAGCCGCTTTCCGGATCTGCGAACGTTGTTTTCGGGGAAGGCGACAAGCTTCAGGTGACGTTTGTGGACCGCGACCACGAGGATGATCCCACTTGTACGTTCAACTATAGTCCTGCCATTTCCTTGGAGGCTTCTGCAGGAGGAGCGAAGACGTTCTGGATCACGCTACCTCCTACTTCTCTTGCGAGTGGTGTTACGCTTACGGTAAAGGATGCCAATGGCGGTGTATGGGAGAGGGTAAGTTCTTTGAAGGAGGTTAAGATCAATACCTTCCAGCGCTTTAACCCTATGGAGGTCATGCCTGCTGCACCGGCAGTTCCCGTCACCGGCGTCACCGTTTCTCCGGCAAGCCTTGAAATGACTGAGGGCGAGGAGATTACCTTGACGGCCGCTGTGACTCCTACCAACGCGACCAACAAGAACGTGACTTGGGAATCCAGCAACGAATCTGTCGCTACGGTCGATGCGGATGGTAAGGTTTCTGCTATCGCTGCCGGCACCGCTACCATAACGGTTACGACCGAAGATGGCGACAAAACTGCAACCTGCGCCATCACTGTCGAGGAGAAGGTCTTCTCGGTTGAGTCTGTCACTTTGGATAAGGAGACCCTCGAGCTATTTGTTGGTGATGCTCCGGTTGCTCTGACGGCTGCGATTGCTCCTTCCAATGCGACCAACAAGAATGTGACTTGGGCTTCCAGCGACGAAACTGTCGCCACGGTCGACGCGAATGGTAAGGTCTCCGCTGTTGCTGCCGGCACCGCTACCATTACGGTTACGACGGAAGATGGCGACAAGACTGACGAATGTGTTGTCACTGTCAAGGTCCATGTCGAGTCTGTCACTTT
>Ga0247609_10007545_pt1 | contig 10347 bp, 13 predicted proteins | sample 172DNAGHGlowgp2_FD_193487 | JGI IMG/M metagenome (GOLD analysis project Ga0247609, IMG submission 193487) | Sheep rumen microbial communities from Palmerston North, Manawatu-Wanganui, New Zealand - 1728 DNA GHGlow gp2 | ecosystem: Host-associated > Mammals > Digestive system > Stomach > Rumen ...
CAAATACTATGTTGTTGACCCCTGTTTCGCCAAAGTCAGATTGAAGAAGAAAGTGTTGAAAAATCGCTCACATTGGCTTGAAAATATGGTTTACCTTGAGCTTGTCCGACGAAACAAAGATGTGTTCATCGGCAAGCGCAACAATCTTGAGGTTGACTTTGTCGTCACTGACAACGACGGTTATACATCCTATTATCAAGTGGCTTGGACAACGGAGAGTCCTGAGACATTGGAGAGGGAACTTGCCTCGCTTAGAGCCATCAAAGACTCCAATCCCAAATACCTGTTGACAACAGACAACGACTTTAACCCCGTCTACGACGGAATCAGAAAACTGAATGTAATTGACTGGATGTTGCAACAATAAGACACCCGAACTACAAGATTTAAACGAGATTACTGAAAATAGAATGAGCGACATATGACCACCAAGATTTCCATCCGCTTTTACAACGACCACGAGGTGCGGGCCGTGTGGGAATCGCGTAGAGGGCAGATGAAATTTTGAAGTAATAATTGCATTTTATTTGCGTAGTTTATTTATTTTGTGTATTTTTGCAGCGTGTTTGTTCAAAATCTTTGCTTGTTCAAAAATTTTGAACAACAAGTAATTAATGAACAACTTTTACCGAATCAAATACAACGGCCACCGTCTTTCGTCCGACACCTTCAACCTTGAGCATGAGCGCTGCCTGCAGTTTGTGAAGAAGGCCGTCTCAGAGAGTATTGCAAAGTTCAAGATCACGCTCACACATCATGTGCCGACAGGACTATGCACCGCTCCTGAGTTCCGCGACAGCCTGATAAATGGTGCTTTTACTGTGGAATTGGGAAACTACATCGCAGAGTCAGGCATCGACTATTGGATTTACGGACACTCGCATAGGAATATCGACGCACAGATTGGCGACACACGTGTCATTTCTAACCAGCTGGGGTACGTCTCTCATGGAGAACATAGAACTAACGGATTTGACCCAGGACGATGCATAATATTATAATATGAAGAAAATATGCAGGAACAACCTATCGTAATCAAGAATATGCAGGGAGAAGCAATCGCCCGACTTGATGAGGAGCAAGGCTGCACCGACGACCTCAGCACGGCATTCCTCAACGAGTTGAACCTGAGCAATGCCGACCTTGAAGGTGCCAACCTCTCCGACGCCTATATAGGATTCTGTAACCTTACTGGAGCCAACCTACGCAATGCTGATTTGAGCAATGCAGAAATCTTCATACCTGTAAGAATAAAAGAATAATATGCAACAACAAGACCTAATATATCGCAAGCAATATATGCAGCAGCTGCAGAACCTTAAAGACCAGAATACAATAATGTGTGAATGTGCTAATATATAATGTGAGAATGTGCTAATGAGTAAATGTGTTAGTGGATATTGGAATGCGTGAATATAATTAACGACAATGAGCAATAAGAAATCCATACGTTTTTTCAACGACTACGAGGTGCGGGCCGTGTGGGACGAGGTGCGTAATCAGTGGTGGTTTTCGGTTCTCGATATTCTGGAGGCTATCAACCTACAGGAAGACCATGAGAAGAACCGAAACTATTAGAAGTATCTGAAGGCTAAACTGCGGAAGGAATAAAACGAAGCGATGAAGTGTATCCATTTGAAGAATAGAAATTTATCAAATTGCTGATTCCCGAATAACTATTGAGAAAATGTATAGCCCTCCCTTTACAATAACGGACGCAATGCTTAAAGCAGGCTTTGCAGGAAATGGAAGAAAGTAACCTATTTCGATCGGGACAACTGCGAGAAGGAGATTGCCAGATGGAACAATCTAAAGGTGCTGCTTGTGCAATAAAGCAAATGGATGTTATGAGAGTGTGTTCGACAAAAAATTATAATATTTTGGTGATTATATTCACAGAAATTAGTATATTTGCATTGTAAAATAAATACAGAAACAATGCATATTAGTCGGATAATGAGCGATATAGTCGCCAAAAAGTTGCACTCTGGGAAGGCTATTGTGCTGATTGGAGCCCGTCAGGTGGGCAAAACCACCCTGCGGAAAGAAGGTCTGAAGGGGCAGGAAAATGTGCTTTGGATGAACGGCGACAATCTGGATACCCGTACGCTGATGGCGAACATTACGGTGGAGCGCTATCGGAGTATGCTTGGGAAAAACGATATTGTCGTTATCGACGAGGCCCAGCGCATCGAAGATATCGGGCTCAAGAGCAAATTGCTGACGGACAATTTTCTGGATGTACAGCTTATCATTACGGGCAGTTCGTCGCTTGACCTGGCCAACAAGGTCAACGAGCCTTTGACGGGACGCAAGTGGGAATACCGTTTGTTCCCCTTGTCGTATGGCGAGTTGGCGGCACACTACGGAGCTATGCAGGAGTGGCAGAAACTCCCCCTTCGTCTGGTGTTTGGCAGTTATCCCGACGTAGTATGCAATCCCGGGAATGAACGCGAGGTGCTGAACAATCTCACCGAAAGTTATCTATACAAAGATGTCCTTGTGTGGGAACGTATCAAGCGGCCCGACAAAGTGGTCAGGCTGTTGCAGGCTTTGGCGTTCCAGGTGGGCAGCGAGGTGTCGGCCAACGAGCTGAGCCGAATGGTGGAACTCGACCGTGTCACCGTGGAAAAGTATATCACCCTGCTGGAGCAGGCTCAGGTCATTTTCCGACTTGTTGCGTTCAGCCGTAATTTGCGAACAGAGATCAAGTCGGGACGCAAAATCTATTTCTACGACAACGGCATCCGCAATGCGCTTATCGGCAACCTGTCGCCAATAGACATGCGTGCCGACATAGGTATCTTGTGGGAGAACTATATGGTAAGTGAGATGCTTAAGAAGAACAGCTACGACCTCACCTTTGCAAAGCCCTATTTCTGGCGTACCACGCAACAACAGGAAGTTGACTATATTGAAGAGTGTGACGGACGGATGAAAGCATACGAATTCAAGTGGAGCCCCACGAAAAAGGCTAAAATCAGCAAGACTTTTCTCGGAGCATATCCCGACGTAGAAGTCAAGACCATCACGCGAGAGAATTATATGGACATTTTATAACTATTTGCCGTAATAGTATGGGTTTAGCGTAACAATAACAGGTGTAAAGTTAATAAAAAAAAAGATATCAACAGAACTTTTTTGCCAAAATATGCGGTGCGTCCCCTCGTGTGTCATGATGTGACGCACCGCTTCGCTATTTTTGCAGCCGAAAAAATAATCAGAAAATGCAAGAACAAAAAGGCAATATCGGCCAGTTGCGCAAGCGGCTGCAGGATTGCGAGGATTATATCCTGCGTATAGCCAAGCCCTTTGAGGGCTATTGGGACAAGGCGACGGAGGAGGTGATTGCCGCCCATCTGGGTACGCGGAAATGGATTCTGGACGAAATGTTCAGGAAGCACGCCACCGAGGCCGAGGTGCGACGCTTCGAGGTAGTCAACGAGAGGCTGCTGGCGCTGACGAAGCAGCTGAACGAACACCACCGCACGCTGCAGGAGCAGATGTCCGCCATCCACACCCTCGGCGGTGAACCTTTCGAGTTGGAGACCACCCTCCTCTATAGTCACAACGACGAAGATCCGCAGCTCTTCACGATGGAGGAGGATGCTTTCTACGGCTCGCGGTGGAACGAGATGCTGTGGGTCATCGGCGAGAACTCTCGGCCCGACGACATCTGCTGGTGCTGTGGCAATCATGTCTGCAACCTCGACGACGGCCAGACCTGGGCCGAAGGTCCCCTCCGCATACCCCAGCTCGACCACCTCTGCGTCTGCTACGCCGTCCACGCCCTCTGCACTCACATGCACTATTCCATCCCCGACCTCCTCCGCATGACCAACTACGCCTTCAACTACCAGATAAACACAAACGTCGACCCTGTACCGCTCGAAGGATAATATTTGTCGATTTCAGAAAATATTCGTATCTTTGCAATTTTAGAAAAAAAGAATACATAACATGGGACACGAAACAATTTTAACATCAAAGAATTATGATTGAAAGAGCACTATCATTAGAGAAAGATATTCAAGGTAAGAGTTTGTTGGAACAGCTAAACTATACTCTTGAACTGCATCAGGAATTATCAAATACCAACCCCTCAGAGGTTGAAAATTTGAACGAGTTTATCAAAGCACAGGATAATGTTGTATTGGTGTTGAGACGCCTTATTGCTGAATATAAGGATGCTATGTCAAAAAAGCTTGAAAGTAGAGTTAAGGACATATTCTATTGTTCACTCGGAGAAGTTCAGCTTAAAAGCAACCCGAAACAAATTGAAGTGAATATCTCGGAGCAGTTTGCCGCAGAGATATATTATAATTGGGATTATTTTATTCAGATAACTTTTGTCCAGCAGTTTACAGATAGTAACGGATATTGTTCAAAAGTAGAATTGCCTATACGTTGGAAGGTTGTACCGGATTGGTTAAAAGAATTGGCTGAATACCATTACGGGAGGTTAAGACGGAAAGTCACAATTGAAAACTGGATTGATATCATGCTGGATACGGCGGAAAAACTATACAATCATAGAGCAGATGTAATTGATTTCTGCCAGTCGTCATCAAATATTGATGAGCATGGAGATATGAAAAAGGCATACAAAGAGTGGAAGACGAAAGGTTTAATACTCTCTTTGCAAAAAATAATGCCACTTGTTCATAGTTATCATGCAAAGAAGGATCAGCAGCATATATATGACAATTCTCTATTCCTTCATGGTTCAAATGGGACTTATGTGGAAAATGCGAGCCCATATTGGAATCTTGTTATTAAGGTAAGAAGACCATCGTATGAATGTCCCGAACCCTTGAAACTGAATATAGACATTCATGAATACGTAACGGAGGTGTTGATGCCAAAACTTGGATGGGAAAGAATGACCCAAGAGAGACAAAATATGTTGATTGGGCGTCTAAAAGGAGTGAAGTTGGATATAATCACAAAAGACACAGATAAACCCGCATTATATCGTGACTTTTTGCCCTTAGGTTTCAAGAGTTGGGGCGAATATTTGGATACAATAATTATGTCCTAAGGACAATGGCCCTTCGGTAATTGTTAAGAGAATGTTCAAAATACATGCTAATATCTTGAAAAAAAGTTTATCTTTGTACCCCAAAATACAATATAATATGGACATACTTGGTATATACAAAACATGGGAAGAATCCATTAAAAAAGAGTATGAAAGCTTGTGGCCAAACATGAATGTCTTTAATTGGGACGGAGTTGTGTCTCCCGATGATTATTACAATGCTAATGTTAAAGTGATGTTTTTGAATAGGGAAGCTTATGGTGATGACTATAACATAAATGAAGAATTAAAAAAGCAGATTGACAACGGCCTAACTATTTTTGGAAACAAAGGGATTAAAAGGAAGATAAAGAACAGACTAAGAGTTTTAAAGTTGATTGACAAGAAACTTTGTGAAATATCTGATGAAGCATTTGAACAATATGCGGACTCATATTCAGAAAATGAGTTTAGGGGAGATTTACTGAAAGTAGCCTATTGCAACATTAAGAAGTCCGATGGTAAAAAGGAATCTAAAAAAAGTGATTTGCGCGAATGTTATCTTAAGAATAGGGAAATAATAAAAGAACAAATTTCGTTTTTTAACCCATCTATAATTGTAGGAGGAAATGTTTTTGACGGTATAATTGAACAAGATGAAACAATTGAGCAGCGTGAGGATTTGTATGCACCACAATCACATTATGTTAATATTTATTCTTTGGGAATCAGAGGTAAAGAGTATCCTTATGTGGATATTTGCCATCCATCGTCGACAAAAAATGATATTGTAGACAGATTTGAATTATTCAAGGCATTACAGTATGTTGAAAAGAATCATCCTGATTATTGGAAGACACGGTGTGGCTTGAGGTGTTTTAATCTTTAAATAATGATACATTACATCGCAGACAAGGAGCATTACACAAAGGTGCTGGCACTTTGCGAAAAGGTTAAGCATGATTTGTGGATTGGGACAGCCGACCTGAAGGATTTGTATGTGGAGGGTGGTCGGGATGTGGTGCCGTTCCTGTCGGTGCTCGACAAGCTGCTCAAGCGCGGTGTCGACATTCGTCTGCTGCATGCCAAAGAGCCAGGCGAGAACTTCCGCGAGGATTTCGACAAGTATCCTGGGTTGTGGAGCCGGTTGGAACGGAGACTCTGCCCAAGAGTGCATTTCAAGATAATGATTTTTGACTGTGCTACCGCCTACATCGGCTCCGCCAACCTCACCGGTGCCGGAATGGGTATGAAAGGCGACAACAACCGCAACTTCGAGGCCGGCATCCTCACCGACGACCCCCAACTGGTCGATGCCGCCGCCGACCACCTCGACAGCGTCTGGCAAGGACACCGATGTACTAAGTGCAAACGAAAAGCCTTCTGCGGCGACAGGATTTCCAAATAAAACAAAGGTGCGTCGCGATGCGGCGCACCTTTGCTGTATTTTTGCAATCGAACTCATGTAGAAGTACAATATGAAATTGATAATTACAGGTATGAAAAATATTATTGACAGAAGAAATGCGGAGTTTATTCCGTTGATTGAAGAATTTAAGAAAGAACTGGCGCAGTTGAACATTAAAGGAATAACTGGACCTCATTTCCCCGGAGTGGGTGAATGCTATGAAAAAGCAAAGTACAGGTTTGCCTTCTGTGGCATGGAGACCTACGGATGGAATGAGATGCAAGACTTCATGAGTAGAGATGCTAATGACTACTTGAAAGATTCGGACGATTGCCTGAACCAATTCCAACCGCTCGGATGGGCTTCGAATTGGCATGCAACCTTCTGGGGTTTTGTTTTCAGGTTTTTAGCCAGGTTCTATCATGTTGACTTTTGCAAACTGGTGAATATGAATACCTCTGAAAAAGAGGTACAATCTATCCTAAAAAGTTTCGTGTGGGCACAAGCCAACTCCATCGAGAGATATGAAGTGACAAGTCAGTGGGCGGGTGCAGAACAGCAGGCCAGGAATGAAGTCAAGATTGCCAGTATAAAATTTGATGACTTGAACCATATTATCAACTCATGCGCGCCCAAAGTGGTTTTCATTGTCTATAGTGGAGCCAACGAGGACTATTTTATGAATGATGATACTCTAAGTAGTATGTACAACGTTGATGCAAAGCATAGGAAAAATTGTTTGAGATTATCCCATGCCGAGATTAAATATGACTATTACTATCTGCGCAATTCTTCCACCCACGTATTCAAACTCCCTCATCCTACATGGATGGGGCTTTACAGCGGTATAGGTATCGATGCTTATGTGGACTCTTTGATTAAAGATATTGAAACGTACCATATTTGGGATTCGTTACCTGTTGATCAAGATGAATTCACTTTCCCGAAAGCGGAGGAAAATCATCTGTGTTTGATTGATGAAAAATACCATATCATTGCGTCAATTGCCCACTCGTTGACTCAAAATAATATTGTCATGTATGGTGGCGACATAGCCAGCTTGTTTAAAATGAACAACATCCTCACTCAGTATGGCGCAGAATACTCTGAAGATAATAGTCGCGGAATATTCAAAGTCATATCCAGTGCGTGGAAATACTATTATGATAAGGGCGATTTTCAGGCAGCATACGAGATTGCGCGCAGTTTTGTGAATAAGTATGGGGAGTATGCGTATTAGCAAGTGAAAAGATTTTCTCAAAAGGGTGCGTCACGATATGGCGCACCTTTTTTGTATTTTTGCAGTCGAAAACAAGAAAAGAAGTTAGTTATGGAAACCGAAAGAAAAAAACAGAGTAGAAGTAAGTTGGACTTGCTTACGGCTGTAGAAAACATCGTGGATCTGTCGAAAGACTCCCAGTTGTCGCCGGAGTTCTATCGTAAGGCAAGTCGTTATATAAAACATATTTCAATGCGTCTTGAACTTACGAAAGAACAGAGCGTAATGTTGGCTTTGTTTATCGACCAGAGCGACGACTGCAATATCCATGCAAGCGACATCGTCAAGGCAACAGGTTGCCGTACCACCCGAGTCATCCGCTACACCAACGACATAGACGTTCTGGTCAATCGAGGGTTGATTGTCAGAAAACGGACTACCGATAGAGTTTCCTACCGTGTTCCTCTGGAGGTGGTTGATGCCTTTAAAGTTAACGAAGTATTTGCCCCTAGAAAATTGTCTGGGCTGACTTGCCGAGAGTTGTTTAATGAACTTGCCATAATAGTTGATATGGTTGAAGATGATGAGATGGATTACAAATCTGCACGTGAACGGTTTGTCATGTTGCTTGAAAGCAACCAACATTTATTATTTGTTCAAGCATTGAAAAAACACTGCCCTAATAGGTTTATACAAGACGACCTGATACTGCTGCTGATGTTCTGCCATCTGTTTGTCAACGAAAACGACGATATGGTTGGTTTCCATGATATTGATTGTATGTTCAGCAAAAGCGAGATGCGTAGTATCAGATCGGATCTAGAAAGAGGAGAGAACGAATTACAAAACATGAAACTGGTGGAGTTCAGCAACAGCAACGGCATGGGTGACCGCTACTATTTCCGTCTCACAATGACGGCTAAACGTGAACTGCTCGACGAGCTGCAGCTTGCATCATTGGAGGCCTCCAAGTCGCTCCGCAACATGCTTAAGTCTACAGACATCAAACCTCGCACGCTATTCTATTCGAAGGAAATAACCCACAGCATCGACGACTTGGCAGGGCTGCTTGACGAGAAGAACTACATTGATATCCATACCCGTCTGCAGGAGCAGGGGTTCCGTTGCGGTTTCACCTGTCTCTTCTACGGTGCACCGGGCACCGGAAAGACCGAGACGGTGATGCAGTTGGCGCGCCGCACGGGACGCGACATCATGCAGGTCAACATCGCCGAGATGAAGAGTTGCTGGGTGGGTGAGAGCGAGAAGAACATCAAAGCGCTATTCGACACCTACCGCCAGCGTGTCGGCGAAAGCCGCATTGCACCTATACTGCTCTTCAATGAGGCCGATGCCATCATTGGCAAACGGCAGGAAGGCGCTGAACGTGCCGTGGATAAGATGGAGAACTCGCTACAGAACATTATTCTGCAAGAGATGGAAAGCTTAGACGGCATACTCATGGCCACCACCAACTTGGTACAGAACATGGACAAGGCTTTCGAGCGTCGTTTTCTTTATAAGATTCGTTTTGACAAGCCTACCGTCGAAGCCCGCACCGCCATCTGGCGCGAGATGATGCCCACCCTAGATATGGCTGACGCCAAGAAACTGGCCGAGCGTTACGACTTCAGCGGCGGACAGATTGAGAACATCGCCAGACACTACGCCATCGACACTATTCTTCATGGCTCCGAAGTGCCTACATTTGACACTCTTGCCACCCATTGCGACCAAGAGCGTCTTCTCACTGAGAAAACTGGCCGGATAGGATTTAGTTTCTGAAACATCTAATCCAAAATAATTTTATGAAACTATTTGCACAATACAATGAAGAAACCCTGCCTGATGGCTCGGTACGGATTATCATGCAGGCGGTAACACCTGAGTATGTTGAACGACAGATGCAGATTCTTCTGGCTTTTCAAAAGACACATTACCCAAACAGATAGAACGTATGACTATCATGCGACGTATTCTTCAAGAGACACAAGATATTTTAAATAATTGATGATATGGACCTTTACGCAAAGCCTAATATAACAACGCAGGATGACGGCACCATCAATATAAAGGTACTGCCTATCACCCCAGAGTATATAGATACACGTCTGGCAGAACTTGCAATACCTGCAGAATTCAACTACGATGTAAAAGAGTATGAAGCGCTCATCCAATGTGCTTCATCGCACAAAGATGCGGTAGAGAGGCTTAAATGGCGGTTCGGATTCGGGCCACAGGAGGCAGAATTTCTATTGGGGCTCACTATTGATGAGAAGAAGGTGTTTTTCATCCAGGAGAACTGTGAGGCTGAAATTGCCAAGTGGGAAGCGCTGAAAAGGGTACTTACTGTGCAATAAAATGGCACAAATGGCGTTATTTTATACATGGAAAACATCAACGACAAGATAATCATCTATCAGACCGACGACGGGCAAACTGCTATCGATGTGCGGTTGGAGAACGAAACCGTGTGGCTGACACAGGCACAGATGGCGTTGCTCTTTGAGAAAACGCCGCAGAATATAACTATGCATATACGAAATGCTTATAGCGAGGGTGAATTGGACGAACGTGCAACTTGTAAGGAATTCTTACAAGTTCGAAGGGAAGGTGTAAGAGAAATAAAGCGTATGCAAAAGTTTTATGACCTTGATGTCATTATCTCTGTTGGCTATCGCGTGAAGAGTCAGCGAGGTA
>Ga0247609_10007546_pt1 | contig 10346 bp, 8 predicted proteins | sample 172DNAGHGlowgp2_FD_193487 | JGI IMG/M metagenome (GOLD analysis project Ga0247609, IMG submission 193487) | Sheep rumen microbial communities from Palmerston North, Manawatu-Wanganui, New Zealand - 1728 DNA GHGlow gp2 | ecosystem: Host-associated > Mammals > Digestive system > Stomach > Rumen ...
CGACTGCCTTGAGAAGAGCGAACGGGCTTTCTGCGGGGATGCCGATGTCGATGCCTACGGCCCCTACAAGCCGTTCAGCGGGGGCGTGGGCGTCATCCAGCATCTTCACTACGGGAACTTTTCCGCCTTTGCCGTCGTGGGCGCCTATCTCTACCGCCGCTACGGTATCCGGGAGCAGCGGGGGAAGCTCTATCAGCGCGTGGGACTCAAGTACGTCGTCCCCGGCTCCACCGGGCTTTTCGTGGCCCTGGACTGCAAGGCGCATCGTTTCTCGCGGGCGGCCATGATGGAAATTACCTTCGGAATCCGTCGCTAATTTCGCCGGGAATCGCTATCTTTGGGCTGTAATTGACTGACAAGCAGGCCGATGAAGATAAAAGACGCGATTGAGGTACGGCTCAGGGCCTTCCGAATCTGGCAGAAACTGGGCTTCTTGCCGTGGGCAAAACCCAAGGCGAAAAAGAAGGAGGAGCCGTCCGGCAAGGGAAAGGGGGATTTCTACCGGGGAACCTTTGACAGCATCCCTTTCCTGAACGACGACGCTAAGCGCACGTTCACGCATCTGTTGCTCCGGCCCGGGTACATGATCCGGGACTACATCAGCGGGCAGCATGAGCGGTATATGGCGCCGTTTACGTCCATGATCATCTTCTTCGCCTTCTATGCGCTGGTTTCGTCGATCGTCAATCCGGAATACCCCAAGAAATCCGCTCCGGCCAAGGAGAAGGTGGAGATCCAGGTGAGCGATTCGACCGCCGTTGATTCGACGACTATTGCTTCGGTGGCTATTGACTCGACATCCATTGATTCGACAGCCGTCGATTCGACGTCCCTTGATCCGAGAATCGAGAAAATGGGCCGAGGAATGCTCCAACTTTTGAAGAAATACAGGCATATCCTGAGTCTGGACAGGCATCCGGAAGATGTCGATACCCCTTGGGAAGCGTCCCTGGCGGCCCTCGAAAGTTCCCTCCGGAGTCGCGGCGTCTATCTCTTCCTCGGGGATTTCCTTTTCCTGTGGCTTGCCATGGCCATGGCCCTTCGGAAGCGTGGCATAGGATTTTCCGCTGCGGCGGCGACATCGGCCTATGTCCTGTGTCAATTCTCTTTCTTCATGCTGTTCAACCTGCTGCTGACCTGGGGAAAGAATGGTAAGATCGGCTTCTTCCTGATGGCCGCCCTCCTGATCATAGACTACCGCCAACTCTTCGGGGAAACCTGGAAAGGCAGTTTCCGCCTCGCCGTCCGCACCGGTCTTATGTACCTCCTGGTCTGGACGCTGTTGATCCTCCTTCTCCTCCCGTTCCTATATTTGCTGATGCAAGTGATATAGGAGAGTTGTTTCGTTTATTACAGATTTGGAAAACTGCAGCAAATACGGTATATTTGCAGCAGTTATGAATCATCGGAGGCGACAGCCCTGCCTCCATCGGCGATATCAGGGGGAGCAAGGGTGATATCGGATGGTTCTTTAGAATAAGCCGTGAGAACCCAGTTTCTGGTCTCCGGCTTTTTCCCGTTAATCCGGTAGTTCTTTCTGATGACGGCGATATATCCCCTGGATTTCAAGACAGCTTTATCTCCACTCTCGAAAACGAGGTCTCCTTTTTGAATTGTTTCTGTCACAGTCTCGATCATTAGGTTGACGGTAGGGAAATCCTTTTCGTTGATGTGCTTCAGCAGGATATGGCAAACGCCGCAGTTTTCGTCCCCCCATGGAAGGTCGATGTCCCCTATGTCGTCTCGGAAAAACACACTGTATAGATTACCTTTCTGATGATCGATCAGATACCAAAAAGCATCATGCGGCCTTCCCTTGAATGAATGACAGATATCATACGTCATCTGCTCGTGGATTTCCGGCTCGGAGGTGTAGCCGATCAGCAGTTCAAAAGGAACATTCAGTATGATTGATGCCCGATAGATGGTATCCAGGTTTTTGGTCTTGAACAAGGCTTTAACGTTTTGCTTGTGTATTCCCATCCGGCGGGCAAATTCTGCTTTGCTGATGCCGATGTCGCGGAGCAGTCTTTCTCCGTTTTCTTCAAAATAGATTCTGCTCATTGTCTTTTTTACAGGTCCAGGATTTCTACGGATACAAGGTCTGCCAATGGATCGTCTCCGAGTAGTTTTTTCAGAGGATTCGTCATGAGATACAGTTCGCCGGATAACTCCGTTTCACAAGTGTTTTCAGAGCAATAGATCTGCATGCCTCCGGCCGTAATTGGCAGTCTGCCATGGAATCCGTCCGGCTTTGCATCTACAGGCAGCCATTGGCGGCATTGCCTCCATTGGAAGAATGGATATATCAGATTAACATCGTAGATACATTGCATACCTGTCTCAACCCATTGTTTAACGGTCAGGTCTTTCAGCTCCTCTTCCAATTCATTTTCCTTGAATAGGTTCGGCTTGATGTCCATCAGCGAGTATATCTTCTTTCGTAATACTGTGAGTGCTTTTGCGGGTAAATCACCTCGCAATGAATAAGAAATGAAGCCGAGGTGGCTCTTTTTTTCGTAAAGGTTTGTCGGAAAAGCCTGGTCCAGTTGTTCCGAAACATACAGTCGAGTAGTGTGGTCTGCATCGATGTGACCCATCATAAGTTTTGACTTTTCAATGGTCGCTTCCAGCCGCATAAAAACGAAGTAGGTGGATTTTCTCATTTTATAATGTTATGTGGCTGTTAACCAGTGATTTGTACTTATTTGTCCCGAGTGATTCCTTAAGCAGTCTTTCCAACTTACGATTGATTTCATGGATGGCGATGCCGTTGGTGGGATAGAATTTATAGGGTGAAAGATGGACTATGAAACTGTCGATGGTCAGCATGGCCTTACGTCCGTTCATCATGGTACTGCATGGGAATGAGTCTTTTTGGAATGTTCTGTATTGCTTTTTCTCCGCGAGTTCGATCATACCATCCAGATTGGCTTGACAAATTCTGGCCCGTAAATAATGTTCGTCCTTCGAACTACGCTGGGGCTCCTCTCCAATCACTCCGCAAATTGTGTGAATGAGAGTGCGTAGTTCAGATATCTCGACTGCGGGTGTTTCAGGATGCAGGCGGATTAGGCCTTGCTCCTCAAATAGGGAATAGTCAAATAGATTTTTCGGAAATACAGGATAAAACGCGTCTCGGGTCCAAGATTCGTTGTTTATGACTCGGACCTGATACATAATTCCTATGCAGATATATCTTGACATATCGCAAAGGTAATATGTAAATATTACTTTTCAAAGATTAATACACCATATCAGTGCAGGTTGCGGTCCATGAATCCGAGCATGCGGGCGTTGACTTCCCTGGATTCGGGGAGGTTCTGGTTGGTAACGTTGTGCACGTGGCCGACCCGGCGGTTTTGGGCTTCGATGTCGATGAAATCGATGCTGCGTCCCAGGGAGTCGCAGTCCGACTTGACGAGAAGGGCCTGGGCGCCCACGAGGGACGCTATGTGTCCGAGGGGTTTCCAAAGGAACAATGAGAAGGAGTAGGGCAAATACATGATCGCAGGGTATGGTTCATGTGGATTCCCCGATTTCGGACAGAAGCCAACAAACAATAAATCTGGGAACCATGCGCCCGGAACATATCGAAATCGGCAAGAAGGCTATCGCTACTCCTTCAAACTGTCTTTAGCTTCTTGGATATTGATGTAGCCTTCTTTCCCATTCTTATGCAATAACGCAAGAAGATGTCCACCATTAAGAAGTTTCAGAGGTTTATCCTTGGCAAACTCGTAGGAGTCATGGCCGTAGTCAGAGGTCGTGATAAGGATACCAGTATTTGCGCCCTCGTTGATGACGGTGCCATAAAGGTCACGGACGGCAGAGACTCCCACAGTATTGGTATACCGCTTCGCCTGAATGACAATCTTTCCTCCTCTGAGAGGATCGGGATCAAAGACAACGGCATCAACACCGCCATCACGGCTTGCCTGGGTAACGCGCACTTCTCCACCATTCTTGGCGAACTCCAATTCGAAGAGTTCCCTTACCAGATGTTCGAATTCTTCCCAGTCCATTGACGCCAGATTGGTTCCTGAATTCATACTAATCTCTTTGCCCTCCACGAAACGTCGATCGTTTCTATTGAAGTATAAGACCGGCTGCACCGGGGAGATATCAATAAGCTGAGCAGCAGACACGCCTTTCAGGGATTTAAAACACTTCTTCGGGTCAACATTCTTCAAATCCATAGAGAGAAAACGCTCCTTAGACACCTGCAAAGAAAGAATACATTTTCGCTCTTTGATGCCATTCGCTCGGTTTATGGCTGTCACAAATCCGTTAAAGACAACAGACTTGACGCTATCGGTTTTTGGAGCTACACAAAGCTCATAAATTGAACGGAGACAAATGGAATACAATAGCTGCTCATAGTCTTTTGATATGACAGATTCGGCCATCGGCACCTCCTTAATGGTATTACTGGAGGCAACATACTTGTACTCTTTAACCCATGTTAAATCATCTTTAGCCGGGAGATTATATTCGATCAGTGCGATATCTTTTTCGCAGTATACGGATAGCTGTTTCTCAAATAGTCCAGCATAGTCTGACTTTTTGAGAATAGCGGCCAAATAATTCTCCATGTTGGTTTCTTTTGACTGAAGATTGTGCGCAGAGTCTATGCCGGCCGCCAGGATGGTAGTTAACCTTTTGCTCTTCGCAATAATTTGCTCGTTCTGGCAAAAACACCAGACAAAGTTCCTCAACCCTTTCTTCGACTGAAACTTCTTGAGAGAGCCTTCACCGATTCTTGCAAAGCTGACATTCACATCTTCATTGAAGGCAAAATACATTGAGTTTCCTGATGAGGCGTGAATCCAAATCTTGAAGGATTCGTTCTCTAAGCCGTACTTACTGACATAATTAAAGAGTTTGTCAATATCCAGATTCTCATTGGTTTGGTACTCAAGAGATGCGTATCCATAATCCGCCACATATTCTTCCTCCTCCTCATCATCGTTCTCGTAGTCGTGTTCTACTTCGGTCAATCCAAGTCTGTTCAGTGCTCTGTCTTGCTCAGCAAGCCGCTTTTTGTATTCCTCGATACGCTTCTTTTCCTCTTCCTGTTGCTTGATTTCATCCAGCCGACGTTGCTCTTCCAACGCCTCTTTCTCCCGCTTTTTCTGCTCCTCCCGGGCCAAACGCTCTTGTCTCTTTTTCTCTTTCTTCTCTCGAAGAGAAGCCATTCTAGCTCGATTCTCCTCCTCTTTTATACGACGCTGATCATTTTCAATCTTCGCTTGTTTAGAAGGTTTGGTAGTAATCACGCTGGCGACTACAATAACGAGGATGATTACAACAAAAGAAGTGACTGACATAATAAGTGAATTATCAAGAATCTGCAATTGTTACGGAAAAGGTTTGGGCGTCACGAAGGACGCTGTAGTTCTATTAAGCGTTAGGATTATTCCACTTCTTCCAAGGAGGAGTCTTCCTCATGGGCATAAAATTAGCAAAAAATTGAATTTTTTTCAATTAATTGTTAAAGAATCCCTCAAATCGCGAAGCTCTATTCCTCTTTTAATTCTCCCTTCTTAAACTTGTCAAGGAGATAGTTCAGCCAACAACCATGCATATTGGTCAGAAAATGGTCGACCGCTAGAAGCGCGTCAAAGAGCTTCATTGAGTCCATCATTACCTTGCTTTCAATAACATCTTCTTGACGAGATTCGTACAACTCTTCAGCATCCTGATGTGTCTCGCAGTCGCGCTCTTTTTTCCACCATGAAGAAGAAAATGCTTGCTCTTCAAGAAGAGACGTAAGCTTCTGATATTGAACCTTTATCCCTTCGGGGTAATACTCCATCAGCGGAGAGAGCCGGCTCCACTCCGTCGTTTTGGTTTTGCCAAAACCGTAAAGTTTCTTGAAGCCCTCATTTAAGATAACACTTAGTTTTCCGCGCAGGAGTCGCCGCTCATAGTCTTTTTCCGCTAGCATGAAATACTTACTCACGACCAAAATGTCAGTCATGGTAATCACGACAAAGAGGGAAACAGAGTAAATTGTCTCAAGAAAACGGTGCTTTTCGCCAGGTTGATCTTTGTGCTCTTTTAACGCGTCACGTAATAAAGGCAGTCCTTCGGAATACTGATCGATGGTGTTGTTCAGAACCGCGATATAATCTTGCTGATTACGACCGGTTAAGACTCTTCCATTGTGCTGAACATCTTGGAACCACTGAGCATAATTGTAGTTCCTTATCGGTGAGAATTGGATGTATTCAAGGTCTTCGTTCATTCTAAAACATGAAAATAATAAAAAGTTTCGCTACGTATTATGCCCTTGGATTGATTGCATATGGGATATACTGCTCCGTCCGGTTATGTAATTTGGACTACAGTGAGGTTGCCCACCATGTCCTCATTCCGTCATGGGTTTTGACAGCGATGCGGATGATTTCTACAATCATTATCATTTGTATTCGTGATGTGTTCTTTGTATGCAAAGATATACCATAGATGTGCCAGACTGCGGCACATTCTGACCATTCTGCATTTCTGGTTTTTATGAAAGAAGTATCCAAGTGATCCTTCCGTCCCAAAACCATGGACGAAAGAATCAAAAAGCGGTGAAATTGACTCTTACGTCCCGGCTTTTGGGACGTAAGAATCGATGCCGGTGCTTTGGGGGGGACAAGTAATTGTGCGGAAGGTGGCTCGTTGCACAATTATTGACAAAATTGGCCGATAATTGTGTGCGAGCGTCTGTTTTGCACAATTAATCGGGCAACCAATCAAAACGCCTTTCAATGCTACTACGTAGCCTCTTTCATCAGGCGGGACGTACTGGGACGGGCGGATATCCGGCTTTCAGCGGCTGGGGAGCCGGAGGGAGGGCGCGGTCCCGACAGGGATGACGGCGTGTGTTTGACGACCGTTAGGCCCGCCCTTAGGCGGGACTAAAAGGGAGGAGTTAGCCGTCAAGCGTCCTCCCGACATGGCGATACCGCTGAAAGCCGACATGGAGCCCGCCCAGTGCGTCCCGTCTGAAAGAGGCTGTGGCCTAGCTATACTATTATTCGAGAAGGTCCTGAAGTGATTCTTCTGTCCCAAAACCATGGACGGAAGAATCAAAAAGCGGGAGAATTGACTCTTACGTCCCGGCTTTTGGGACGTAAGAATCGATGCCGGTGCTTGGGGGGTGGACAAGTAATTGTGCGTGGGCGGTCGCTGTGCACAAATAATCGAACGATTATCCCGAGATGCCGGAAAACTGGACTGTCGGCTTTCGTCAAACCGTTGCGCTCATTTGGATTATTGTGTGAAAGTAAGTAATTTTGAGGCGGTTATATGTTTGTGTCCGGAAAGAGGGAAGGTGTATTTTCATGCTTTGACGGATCACTCAATGACCAGATTTCTCCCCACCATCAAGGCGATGCCTTATGCCTTCCCCGGTTACGGAGAGAACGCAAATAAAATGGAGCCGACTCGTTCGTGAGCCGGCTCCTGTCTTGTTCGCTGCGGGCGCAGACGGGCTTATTTCTCGAAGAAACGCTTGTACAGGCCCAGGAAGCCGGCGCCGTGGCGGGCTTCGTCCTTCGCCATCTCATGGATGGTGTCGTGGATGGCGTCGTAGCCGAGTTTCTTCGCCTTCATGGCGATGGCCAGCTTGCCTTCGCAGGCGCCGGCTTCGGCTTCGTAGCGCTTCTTGAGGTTGGTCTTGGTGTCCCAGACCACTTCGCCGAGGAGTTCGGCGATGCGGGCGGCGTGGTCGGCCTCCTCGAAGGCGTAGCGCTTGAAGGCATCGGCGACCTCGGGATAGCCCTCGCGCTCGGCCTGACGGCTCATTGCGAGGTACATGCCCACTTCGGAGCACTCACCCTTGAAATGGTCCTGGAGACCTTCCCAGACTTCGGGGTCACAGCCCTTGGCCACGCCGAGCTCATGCTCGCAGGCCCACATGGACTTGCCTTCCTCTTCCTTCACTTCCACGAACTTCTCAGACTTGGCGTGGCAGATGGGGCATTCGGCCGGAGCGTTCTCACCTTCATACACATAGCCGCAAACGAGGCAGCGGAATTTCTTTTTCATATCAATATCCTTTAAATTGTTGTTTAGAATTATTACAATTTCAAAGATAGAAAAAAGTTTTCATTGTGCAATGATTTGGCAAAATGAAAGTATATCTTTGTGATATGATTCCATTCTTGAAGCAAGTCGCTGCGCATTATCTGGCGACGGACATACAGGATACTTGTTTCGTGTTTCCGAACCGGCGGTCGTCGGTCTTCTTCCGGAAGTATCTGGGAGACTTGGTCCGCGAAGGCGGGGAGGGGAGGCCGATGCGTGCGCCCAAGTCCTTGACTATCAACGATTTTTTTTACAAGGTCCATGGCGGCGAAGTGACGGACCGCATCCGGCTCCTGCTGGAGCTGTACGAGTCCTACAAGGCCGTGTATCCCAAGGCCGAACCTCTGGACGAGTTCATCTTCTGGGGCGAGGTGATCCTCGCGGACTTCGGCGATGTGGACAAGTCCCTCGCGCCGGCGGAGGACCTGTTTACCAACGTCGCGGACTTCAAAGGTATCCAGGACGACTACAGTCACCTGACGGATGTCCAGCGTGCGGCGGTGGAGCGTTTCGTGTCCCATTTCCGGGACCGCAACGGCCGCCTCACCGTGAAACTGGATACGGACGACAGCACCGTGAAAGCCCGTTTCCTCCAGGTGTGGAACATCCTGTATCCGCTTTATTCGGACTTCCGGAAGCGCCTGCAGGAGAAAGGGATGGCGTATGAAGGGATGGTGTACCGCGACCTCGCTGCCCGGCTCAAGGGCGGAGAGTCCGTCGTGGACGTCCTCGCACCGGTGTTCCCGGAAATCCGGCGCTTCGTGTTCATCGGCCTGAACGCCCTGAACGAATGTGAACTTACGGTCCTGCGGCGGATGCGGGACGCCGGCATCGCCGAATTCTGCTGGGACTTCGTTTCCCCGTGGGTGACCGATCCGAAGAACAAGTCCTCCGTCTTCATGGCGGAGAACGTCCGGGAGTTCCCGGCTCCCTTCCAGGTGGATCCCGACGGCCTCCCGGCGCCGCAGTTCCACGTCGTGAGCGTCGCATCCTCCGCCGGCCAGGCCAAACTGGCTCCGGAGATCCTCCGCCGGTCCGATACGGAGAATCCCGTGGAGACCGCCTTCGTCCTTCCCGACGAGAACCTCCTCATGCCCCTGCTCGGGTCCATCCCGTCGGAGTATGAGAGCATCAACGTGACCATGGGCTGCCCGCTCACGGGCGGCGCCATCTATTCCCTGATGGCCTCCGTCGCGGCCATGCAGCAGCGTCTCCGGGAAAAGGCCGGCGGCTGGTTCTTCTACCACCGTGAAGTGCGGTCCATCTTCTCCAACAGCCTGTTCCGAGCGGTCCTGACCCCGGAGGAGGAGAAGGTGGTGATGGAAGTCAAGCAGGGCGTCAAGTACTACATCCCGCAGGACGATCTCCAGGGCGGGCCCCTGTTGGACCGCTTGTTCAGGCCCGTCGTCCGCGCGCCCAAGGAACCCTCCCGGGAACAGAACCGACACATCGCCGGTTACCTCTCCGACATCGTCACCTATATCGGCTGGAAACTCCGCGGCGTAGAGTCCATGCTGCTGGAACTGGATTTTGCCAAGCGTTACCTCCAGTCCCTCAATATCTTGGGCGATATCGACCTGGACGTTCTCCCCGCCACCTGGCTGCATCTGCTGGACGAACTCCTCTCCGGCGAAGCCGTCCCGTTCCGCGGCGAACCCCTGGAAGGGCTGCAGGTGATGGGCCCGCTGGAGACCCGGTCCCTGGACTTCCGGAACCTCGTCCTTTTCTCCGCCAACGAAGGCTCGTTCCCGCGCCGGAGCAGCAGCGCCTCCTTCATTCCGCCCGAGCTCCGCAAGGGCTTCGGCCTGCCCACGTATGAATACCAGGACAGCGTATGGGCCTACTACTTCTACCGGATGATCCAGCGGGCGGAGCACGTCTGGCTTGTCTATGACAGCCGGACGGAAGGCCTTAAGACCGGAGAGGAGAGCCGATACATCAAGCAGTTGGAATACTACTACCAGGTCCCCCTGGAGCGTTTTGTCGCGACGGCGGGAATGCAGCTCACACCCCTGGAGAACGAGATCCCCAAGACGCAGGAAGCCATCGACGCCATCCGCGGCGGCGAACTCTCCGCCTCCGCCCTGCAGAGCTATCTCTACTGCCCGGCGAAGTTCTACTACCAGTTCGTCGAACGCCTGTGCCAGGAGGACGAAGTGGCCGAGTCGCTGGACGCCGGCAGTCTGGGCACCGTGTTCCACAGCGTCATGGAAGCCCTGTACCGCCCCCTGGCCCGGGTAACCGTGGCCGACCTTGACCGCATG
>Ga0247609_10007547_pt1 | contig 10346 bp, 7 predicted proteins | sample 172DNAGHGlowgp2_FD_193487 | JGI IMG/M metagenome (GOLD analysis project Ga0247609, IMG submission 193487) | Sheep rumen microbial communities from Palmerston North, Manawatu-Wanganui, New Zealand - 1728 DNA GHGlow gp2 | ecosystem: Host-associated > Mammals > Digestive system > Stomach > Rumen ...
TGATGCGGCGAATCTGGGACATCAGGCTGGCGAGAAGGTGCGGGGAGAGATGGATGAAAATGAACCAGAAGTATATATAAAATCAGATACTATCTATGATAATAGAAAAATAGGTAATAATGATACTGATTCATGGCAACCATCACCTATTTATGAGGTGGATACGGTGATAATAACATGGAAAGGTAACAATGTAATAAGGAGAGATACAGCTAAGTGGAAACAAAGATGAGAAAAATAAGTTTTATTTTTTTAGTAGCATTTGTATTAACAGGATGTGATAGATGTCATTATTGTTATTACGTTGATAATAATATCTTTACAAAAACGTGCGGTAGGGATACTTTGTCTATTATTGGATTTTATAACAATGGAAATGTTCAGGATATGGGTTATACATTAAAGAATGATGATCGTGTTTTGGGCGAACTTCAAGAATATTATCCAGATGGATTTCCGAAAAATAAGTGTATGATGGATAAGGGAATTAACGTGACACCGAAACAAACGGGGAAACATTCAGGGTATGAAGTGAAAATAGATTTTGGCCAGTATGAAGTATTGCCTGATGGAAGAGTATATCGGCCATTCCGAACATTTATTGATGGTGTTTCAACGGATGAATACATCGTAGCGATAGCAGACACGAACGGGCATGATTTTTTGCCGCAACAGCTGCCGAGAAACATGAAGAGATATAAGATAGTATATGGAGAAGACCTACAGGATACGAATGAGGTTGAAATAGATGAAACGATGTACCCCTATTATATTGAGGACATGGATTTGGCCAAGATGGTAAACACGCACGGAGACACCTGTTTTCTGGTTTATTTCTATTATAAAAGTGTCTTTAATCATCCATATCCGAATGATGAGCGGATGGTGGTGATGCACGATTCACTGAACTGGGAGGTGACAGAATTCAATAAGCATTATAAGTGAATTAGCACTATGTGGGTATCGCCCCTTCAGGGCTCTGTCTGCATCACACTTGCCAAACAGGGGCTCACGCCCCTGCCTGTAGTATATCGTCCCTTCGGGACTCACAGCATCAGCTATATCACCGTAATGCCACGACATTAAAAGCGGGAGTGCGACATAGTTCTATGAAAATTCATATTAACATACACAAATTCGGAGTTGCGAAACGATTGAATAACAGACAACATAAGCCCCAGCGGGGCGACATATCACAGGCAGGGGCGTGAGTCCCTGCGGAAATGGAAAGTGCGGTAGTGGAACCCTGAAGGGGTGGAACGGAATGTCGTTTTAAAAAATAATGCCAAATTCGTTAAAAAAAAGAATCAAATAATTGTTTTGAAAGAAAAAAGGTGTATCTTTGCACCGCAATTTCAAGCGAGAAAGGCGCTCAGTTGGTAGAGCACAACCTTGCCCCAATAAAAAAAGGTTATCCAACCTTGGCAAGGGAAGAGTGAGATACCAGTCGGAATAGAGATATTGATAGGTTATGCGAAAATAGCTCAGTTGGTAGAGCACAACCTTGCCAAGGTTGGGGTCGCGGGTTCGAGTCCCGTTTTTCGCTCCAAGGATGCCGCAGTGGTGGAATCGGTAGACACGCAGGACTTAAAATCCTGTAATCATTGCGATTGTGCGGGTTCAAGTCCCGCCTGCGGTACTCACATTTAAAGCGGATATTCAATCCGCTTTTTTTGTTTATATTCGTTTCGTTTTTAATTTGATTGTATAGGTATAAATGAAGTACAAGAAATTTTTGTTAGGGTTGGGGGTCGTCTCCATTTTGATGTCATGTCATCAAGGTAACACAACAAGGAAAGAACCGTTAATTGCTAAGCCCTTCTTTTTGGGGCGAGTAGATAGTATGGGAAGAATGGCATATCCTGGGACAAAAGCAAAGGTTTGTTTTGAGGGTGCCTGCAACGTAGTTATGCATCTATCTGATAGCATAGTCAATTCCGATTATAATCCTGATTATGTAGGGGTGATCATAGATAGAAGGGATACGATGAAGATTTCCTTAAATGATACAACTTTATCTATGCCGATGGTATTTGAGCAGGGGAAGCATAGTATTGAGGTGGTTAAATTAACAGAAGCGCAGGTTGGGGTGATTCAGTTTGAAGATTTTGTTTTTACTTCATTGGGAGATGATTTCGTGTTACGTGATTCTGCTTACTCAGACGCTCCTCTTATTGAGTTTATTGGTAATTCAATAACGTGTGGTTACGGGGTGGAGGACACGACGAATCTTGAGGGGTTCCGTTCTGTTAATCAAAATATTTTAAAAACCTATGGGGCGTTGGTTGCTCAGCATTATGGTGTTGAGGCGCTATATACGGCTTATTCAGGTCGAGGATTGATTCGTAATTATGATGCAACAGATAAAAACTGCATACCAGAAATCTATGGACGTGTATTCCCAGATGATTCGATATTGAAGTATGATGTTAAGACATATACTCCCTCTGTTTTGATCTTAAATATTGGAACAAATGATTTCAATTCGGAACATACGGGGAAACAGTTAAATGACAGTCTGTTTATCGCAACATATCAATCTTTTGTCACGTATCTTCGCACTATCTATCCGAAATCTTCGATTGTATGTGCGGTGGGACCTATGTTAAGTGATGGTTATCCGGAAGGGTCTAATTCGCTCACCAGATGTTTGAGATGTGTACGCAAGGTGGTGGATGATTGTAATCAGTTGGGTGATGCGGCAGTATGGTTCTTTACCTTTACACCTCAGTCGGCTCCATACGGGGAAGACTATCATCCGTCATTCTATACACATAGACGGATGGCGCAGGAGTTGATAGCGTTTCTTGATGCAAAGGGTATCTCCTCGCGATTACTCGCAGAATGAGTTTAGTTGCGGGGAATCTATTCTGTTTTTCAGTTCGATTACTTCCAGGTCTCGTATCTTTGAACCGTCGATGACAAATCGCATCAGGGTACGTACTTTGTGAAACCCATATATCCCAGCCGCACCAGGATTAAGGCACATGACGCGTAACTCAGGGTCGTACATAGCCTTAAGTATATGGGAGTGTCCGCATACGAATAATTGAGGTTTCTCTTGATATATTATTTCCTTGATACCCGGTGCATATTTATGAGGGTAGCCTCCGATATGAGTCATGACAACCTTAACATTCTCGCAAGTGAACGAGAGTATTTTCTGGCGTTTTATTCTTATGTCTTGACCATCAATATTTCCATATACGCTGCGAAACAGTTTCCCTTCGCTCAGCTTATTGCAAATTTCTGCTGAGCCGATATCTCCTGCATGCCATATCTCGTCACAATCCTTGAAATGTATCGCATAACGATCATCCCAATACCCATGCGTGTCAGATAATAATCCAATGTGTTTCATTCAATCTTTTTATTGCGAACCAGTTCGCGCACATAATCATAAAAAGGAATATTGTATATCTCACTTAGTTCTTTGCCTAAGATAACGATTTGTGCTACTTCGTTAAATCCACTGGCGGAAATAATTGACTCAAATGAGTTGTCTTCGTGGATAAGACGAAGATCATATACATATTGACTTACTGTTTTCTCAAAGAAACCTCCATAAGAGAAGGTGTTGGTTTCTTCATACCGTTGGAAAGCGAAATGTTTGCCTTGTGGTTGGAAATCTATCCATTTTCCCCATTCCCACTTAAAAAAGCGGATGCCTTTTTGTATTTGTTTCTTCTGAGGGTCAAACGAAAAGAATTTTTCTGTTTTTGTGAGAAAACATCCGATTGCAATGGATAGGAGGATATAAGGGAGGTCCTGTCGAAGGAAGTCAGAGAAGATATCTGACGCATTTCGCAGGGGACCATTAATGATAATTCCCCAGTATATGAAATTGAAAAAAAACACGATAGCTGTCACATAAGCTATATAACCTATGACAACTATGGCAGTAGGGAAGAATTGTCCTTGAGGAATCGTGATTATATGATTATTTTGTTCCATGAACGATTAATAAGTAATGTTTTTTATTCTGTTGATGAGTTCATTACCTAAAGCTTCTTTCCGTTGAATATGATTCTGAACCTCTATGACAAATGGGTTTTGCTCGAATTGTCCACGGACACTCTCGAAATCTTTTTGTTTCTGTATCTCATCGCCATCAGCGCCGAATCCTGTCTGGGTTGTAAGCGTAAACTCTTTTTTCGCATCTTCATAAAGAATCTTATCGAGGGTGATGACTGATTCTTTCCATTTGTTAACGATGGAGAGGATGTCTTGGATGGTTATTTCGGCTATTTTCTTGTTGAGCATCAGTTGAATCTTATCTATTGCCCATGTCCATTCGTAGGTGTAGTAGTTACGATGGATTTCAGAGAATTGTTTGTTGATGGTGTCAATGTCATTGTATTCTCCTGATTCGATTTTTTGTAGGACCTCTTTCCCAACGGAGATGGGGAGAATAAGTCCAGCCACATCAATCCAATCGCCAGTTCCAATAGAAGTGTCGGGTTGTAATCTGTTGCGTATCTCTTGGATGGATTTGAAAGGAGTCTCTTCCAATCGTTTGATGATTGAATTGCCTATAAATTTCCATATACCCATTTCATATACGGTGATACCTTTTTTTAAGGACGATGCTTTGATTCGGGTGTTTTGGTAGTAGTAGTTACTACACTCTTCACCAGCGATTTTTTGTAGATTTTTAAGAATATCTACGCCAGCGAACATCTTTTGGATAGTATATGGACTAAGAAGATTAAAGTTTATTTGGTCTAAACGGTTGGGATCTGTTCTTTTGTCACGTTTAGGCCATTTCTGTGCATCGCGTATGGTCCCGACGCTACGTAGGTTAGAAGCAGGCACTAAATAGGTTTCACTATTATTCTCTATCAAATAAGAGAATGGTAGATTAGTAGTGTCTGGATGAGTCGTATGTCTTCCCATGATAAGGGTGAATGCACCAATTTTAGCAGGCCATAGGATATATGAGTCGCTTGTGGTTTTAGAACCTCTTTCGACCACACCCTGATGAATAGGCCCTAATTTGTACATGTGGTTGCTTTGGTTGCTACCCGATCCTGCATTTAGGAAAGAGAACATACCTGCGATGAGCAGACTAGATTTGTGGTGAGTAACGGTGAATGGTCCGGCAAAGACGGAAGCAGCCTCACCGTGGAACCCTTGACAATTACAGAAGAATAGGGTGTCTGTCGCGGAGTACTGTTTACCAATCTGACAAGCTTGTCCCACAAAGCATTTATCAATCATGGCGCCATCTGTGATTTCACTTCCAGAGGATATGATGAAATCTTTAGCGATGACACCGACGCCGAGTTGAACGGGGGCATGGATGTTACTGTTGATGCTTCCATTCTGAAGAGTAAGACAGCCTTTGACAGTTGCGTAATCACCAAATTTTATGTTTTTAATGCATCCACAATTACGGATTATCACATTTTTTCCGATGAAACCTGTTTCAGAGGCTATTTTCTCGCAGTAACGATCCACTATGTTTTTTAGACGATCGATCAATTGCGTTCGATGTCTATAGAGTGTCATGATATATGCGAAGTGTGCGGAAAGGTTATCGCAGATTGGCACCTCACGTCCGCCTCCTTCATTGATAGGTGATACAAGTACACCATTACCAAAGGTACTTTTCCCGGTTACTACCAACATGTCAACGTTTTCAATAAACGTATCATCACCAATATTATAATTAGCTATGTAGTTCCCTATACGGCCGATATACGTATTGTTTCCGATGGTACAATTATGAATGGTAGCTAAATGAATACCAGAGTGCCTGCTAATATTCCCTTCCTGCGTGTGGTGTTTCTCAAAATAGCCTATCTTGACGGTTCCAGAAAAATGAGAGTTTGTTACATATTGAGGGTCAAACTTTTCGTGAACTTCAATTTTGTTCCAATCTTCCGCTGAACATTGTTGTTGACATAGTTGTTCGATTTCCTGATTGGTAAGGTGTCTATATGTATTCATGGCTTTTGTGATATTAATCGATTTCCTCAGCGTTCTCATCATATTTTTGGTAGATGAAATCATTGTATGGAAATCTGGTAATATGAATTTCTTTTACTTTGTTGTATATGAGATTCTTAAACTCTTCTATATTATTTTTCTCACGGGCGGAGATAAAGATGCAGTTTTCTTGCAGTTTTGACATCCAAGTTTTTTTCAGTTCATCAAGACTGATATTTTCGCGTGAGATAGGAGTCAAGTCGTCTTCCTCTTTTGGGACATAAGAAAAAGCATCAATTTTATTAAACACCAGGATGGTAGGTTTGTCATCTGCATGCAGTTCCTGCAATGTTTTCTCGACAACTGCGATTTGATCCTCGAAGGATGGATGAGAGATATCTACCACATGGAGAAGGAGATTAGCTTCACGAACCTCATCAAGTGTTGATTTAAATGACTCCACCAGATCATGGGGCAGTTTGCGAATAAAACCTACTGTATCAGACAATAGGAACGGAAGGTTTTCAATGGTGACCTTTCTAACGGTGGTGTCAAGGGTGGCAAAAAGTTTATTTTCGGCAAAGATATCCGATTTGCTAAGCATGTTCATGATGGTGGATTTCCCCACATTGGTGTATCCCACTAATGCGACACGCACCATTTTACCTCTGTTTTTCCGTTGAATGATTTTCTGGTTGTCGATATTTTTTAATTCTTCTTTTAAAAGAGAGATTTTTGTCAGACAGATACGGCGGTCAGTTTCTATCTGTGTTTCACCCGGGCCTCTCATCCCGATACCACCGCGTTGTCTTTCCAGGTGTGTCCACATACCTGTGAGTCGTGGCAGCAGATATTTATATTGTGCCAACTCCACTTGAGTCTTAGCATGTGCGGTTTGTGCACGTTTGGCGAAGATGTCTAATATTAAGCTGGTACGGTCCAATATTTTAACGCCTAATTCTTTTTCAATGTTACGAAGTTGTTTAGGAGATAGTTCGTCATCGAAAATAGCAATGCCGATTTCGTTTTCGCTTTCTTCCTGTTCTTTTATGTAGTTTTTGATTTCCTCAAGTTTGCCAGGACCGACGAATGTTTTAGGATTAGGATACTCCAGTTTTTGCAAAAATTTCTTTTGAGGATAGGCTCCAGCTGTTTCAGAGAGGAATGCTAATTCATCCAAGTATTCTGTAGCTTTTTGTTCGTTTTGCCGAGGTGTGACTAATCCAATTAGAATGGCATTTTCTTCGTATATTTCTGTTTTAACTATTTCGCTCATATCGTATGAAAAAAGAAAAGAGCAAGAAGAAATCAAGCCGTTCTTCTTACTCTTTGGAATTATATGTTTACTGTTTTGGCAGCTTCTCTGATTTTCGCTTCTATCTCGTTTGCTAGTTCAGGATTATCTTTTAGCAGTTCTTTTGTGGCATCTCTACCCTGAGCCAGTTTGTTCTCGTTGTAACTATACCAGGAACCACTCTTTTTGATGATGCCAAACTCGACGCCAAGGTCAACGATTTCGCCTATATGAGATACCCCTTCGCCGAACATTATGTCGAATTCTGCTTTTTTAAATGGAGGAGCTACTTTATTTTTTACCACTTTAACTCGAGTTTGGTTACCAATGACATTGTCACCTTCTTTTAGTTGACCAATACGGCGAATGTCGAGACGTACGGAAGCATAGAATTTCAATGCGTTACCACCCGTTGTTGTTTCAGGATTACCGAACATCACACCAATCTTTTCACGTAATTGGTTGATGAAGATGCAACATGTATTCGTTTTATTAATCGTACCTGTCAGTTTACGAAGAGCTTGAGACATCAATCGAGCTTGAAGCCCCATTTTTGCATCGCCCATATCTCCTTCGATTTCAGCTTTAGGAGTGAGGGCAGCAACAGAGTCCACCACCACGATATCGATAGCAGAAGAACGAATAAGTTGGTCTGCAATTTCAAGAGCTTGTTCCCCATTGTCGGGTTGAGAAATCAAAAGGTTGTCAATGTCAACGCCCAGTTTCTCAGCATAAAAACGATCGAATGCGTGTTCGGCATCGATGATGGCGGCAATACCACCATTTCGTTGAGCTTCTGCGATGGCATGAATGGCCAATGTTGTTTTACCAGAAGATTCAGGACCAAATATCTCAATGACTCTACCTCTAGGGAATCCTCCGACACCCAAGGCAAGGTCTAATCCTAATGAACCGCTTGAAATAACAGGGACTTCTTCGATCTTGTTGTCGCCCATCTTCATGATGGTACCTTTACCGTGATCCTTTTCGATTTTTTCCATAGCGAGTTGAAGTGCTTTCAACTTTTCGCTCGATGGTTTTAATTTTTCTTCCATATTGTTTTGAAGTAACTAAATTTGGTTTAATTTATATTTTGACAAATGTAGATTTTTTTTTTGAGAAATAAAAGAGACAACTTTATATAATTTTTATACGTGAGAGGAGGGGTTATTGCCCTTTCTTTTGATTATTTTGAATTGATTTTGAGTTAATTATGAAAAAAAACTTCGTATGGTGAAGAAATGTGTTTGTTAGATAAATCTGATTGTAAATTATTGAAAATAAATAAGATACATATTGAAAAAGAGTGAAATAGAAAAAATCGCAAACAATTAGATTTGAAAATTTTTATAAAAACAATGAATTTTTGGGAGTTAGCGTAAAAAAATGTTTAATTTTTTTTTATTTTTGCTTAATTGAAATAATTGTGTAAAAACGTACATGTAGAAAATATATAGAATTTAATAAGCAAATCTATGAAACAGAGTTGAGAAAATAGGGGGGATGATGTTGATTGGAAGAGAATGTTTTTTTGTTTCTGAAAGAGTAGCTTGATTCTATAAAGTCGAAGTATTGTATAAAAATAGAATTTCATCAATATGAATAATATGCGAAACCATATAGTGAGTTGTCTTAGACGGCTGGTGATGTTGATTGCGATGTTCTCGATATCAGCAGGAGTGTTTGCTGCGACATATCAGGGCACGACAGGAACCGTTCGGTATTATTTTGATACAGATACTGGTATCTTACGCTTGTATGGAACAGGAGCAACAACAAATTATAGAGGTAATTGGGATTATGGATATAATCGGAATGGATATGCACCATGGCGAAATGTACGTACCTATGTCACCTCGGTTGTGGTAGAAGAAGGTGTGACAGGTTTAGGAGCAGCTCTTTTTTATGATTGTCCAAACTTAGTAAGTGTTTCGTTGCCGAATTCATTGGAGACAATAGGATATGAGCTTTTCCGTGGATGTTCAAGTTTGGAAACTGTAACCATTCCTGCTGGTGTTAGAGACATAAAAGATCGTTGGTTGACTGACTGTGATAACATGCAATATGTATATGTGGATCAGGCAAATTCCAACTATGTTTCGATAGAAGGAATCATATATACGAAAGATTTATCTACCATTGTTCGTATTCCTGAAAATAATCCTATTACCAATTACAACATTCCTGAGGGAGTATCGATGATGGCTACCGATGCCATGTACGAGCAAAAGAATATCGTTAATATTGTATTGCCAACCACGATGCATTTTATTCAATATGGAACGATTGATGGATGTCCTAATTTGGAGTCGTTTACCCTGCGTACGTGCGAAGCTCCTACAATGGAGAAGGAGATCATTAATTGTCCTAAGTTGAGATCTGTATATGTACCCTGTGGATGTAGTGGTAATTTCACGGGTTATTGGGCTAATTTGAACCAACGATTTACAGAAGGTGTCGTAACGGCCATTGATGTATATACGAATAACTCTGAATTAGGAACGGCCACCTATGATGTGCCAAAATGTAATGAGACGCAGGTGACCGTGCATGCGTATCCAACGGAACATGGAGAGTTCGCTTATTGGTCGGATGATACAACACAGACAAATGTTACACGTAGTCTGGACATCATAAATGGGACGACGATTCAGTTGACAGCTATCTTCAAACCTAAGCGATATAATGTCACTTTGTCTCGACAGAATTATCAGGGAGCTGAATATGATGAATATTTCACCTTGACAGGAGCTGGTGCGTATGATTATAATACTACTGCTACAGTTGAGGCAATGATAAATCGAGAAGGCTACCGTTTTTATCGTTGGATGAATTGTTCGACGAATACTGCCGCTTCGTATGACAATCCATACTCTTTCACAATAACAAAAGATGCTTGTTTAAGAGCTCAATTTCAGATAGGTAAAAATCGTATTTCTATTTCTACGAGTGATGCAACTAAAGGTACGGTTACTCCTTCGTATAATAATGTGGAAGTTGATTATGGTACCGAGATCTCTGTTGTGGCAACCCCGAGAAATGGATATGTGTTTGATCATTGGAATGATGATAATACGGAGGCTTCACGAACCATACGAGTAACATCTGATATTACATATAT
>Ga0247609_10007548_pt1 | contig 10345 bp, 7 predicted proteins | sample 172DNAGHGlowgp2_FD_193487 | JGI IMG/M metagenome (GOLD analysis project Ga0247609, IMG submission 193487) | Sheep rumen microbial communities from Palmerston North, Manawatu-Wanganui, New Zealand - 1728 DNA GHGlow gp2 | ecosystem: Host-associated > Mammals > Digestive system > Stomach > Rumen ...
GTTATAATCGTCCCTGTTGGTAATAGTTCCCGTACCGTTCGGTGCGTCATTATCCCAGTATCCCTGATACATCTCATAGGTGCCGTCACCATTCTTCCAGTAGCTGGTACCGAAACCGCTGCGCTCGCCATCCGTATAATCACCGTAGTAGAAGTAATACCCGTCGGGGATTATATACAGGCCGACAGCCTGTCCCGTAAAATCCTTCTCGCCGCTGTAATCATCCCCGAAGATAAATACATCCTGACCTCTTTGCTTCATTTGCGCTACCAGTTCATCAGCCTGCGTGCTGCCGTCAACCTGCAGCATACCGCTGTAATCACCCTTGCCCATGTAATCGTATGCCGCTCCCAGCAATACAGTCGGATCATCAGCCGGACGCTGCTGGGTGGGATCACCGGGATCGGGAGTCGGCTGCGCAAAAGGATCGGGCTTTTGAGTATCATCTGCCAGAATGTCCTTTGCATTCTGCTCAACCTCCTGTATCATCCTGCTTATCCTTTTGGAATCTACAGTCTCGTTAAGCTCCGCCAGATAATCCACTTCTTCTTCCAAAACCTCTGCTGCCAGCTCAGGCTCGCCATCACTTTCAAGATAATCTGCCCACATGGCATATGCACGGTTAAGTCCGCTTAAGGCCCTATCATTACCCGGTGCTATCTTAAGCATTTCCCGGTATTCATCCACAGCCCCTTCATAATCTCTGTTGTTGATGCACATAAGGGCTTTCTCATTCATTTTGTCGAACTTTCTGGCAGGCCCGGTACCTATAACAAATATGACGACCCAGGCTCCCGCCAGCAAAGCCATTATGACAAGACAGATTATTATCCCCGCAGAACTCTGCTTCTTTTCTTCCATAATGATCACCTCAAAAATCTTTCTCTAATGATCAGTTTACCTCACCTTGTTGCGGATCTCCTCGGTAACCTTTTCGACAAAGGCGTCAAGGCTCATCACTTCATTCTCCGTGCAGTCACGCTTACGCACGCTCACGGTACCTTCTTCAGCCTCTTTCTGACCCAGTATCAGCATGTAAGGTACGCGGTCTACCTGCTGTCCTTCACGGATCTTGTATCCTATCTTCTCATTTCTGTCATCGAGCAGGGTACGCACGCCCGCATTCTGAAGTGCTTCGTTTACCTTAGCGGCATATTCATTGGTCTTCTCGCTGACAGGCAGTACTTTAACCTGTAAAGGAGCCAGCCAGGTCGGGAATTTACCCATTGTCTGCTCGATTATAAATGCCATAAAGCGGTCAAGTGTTCCCATGATAGCGCGGTGCAGCACCACAGGGGTCTTCTCCGTTCCGTCACTGTCGATATACTTAAGGTTGAACTTCTGCGGCAGGCAGAAATCCAGCTGGCAGGTGGAGAGTGTTATCTCCGCGCCTACGGCAGGCTTAACATTTACGTCCAGCTTGGGCCCGTAGAATGCTGCCTCACCTATCTCTTCGGTATATTCAAGACCTATATCGTTAAGAACATGGCGAAGTGAATCCTCTGCATTATTCCACATATCATCATCAGGATAATACTTCTCGGTATCTGCGGGATCGCGAAGCGAAAGTACACAGCGATAATCCGTGATGCCGAAGTCCTTATACACATCCAGGATCAGATCAACAACCTTTGAGAACTCTTCCTTTATCTGATCGGGCGTTACAAACAGATGCGCGTCATTCTGGCAGAAATGGCGCACACGCTCTATGCCTTTCAGTGTACCGCTGGCCTCAAAACGGAAGTCATGTGCGATCTCTCCTATACGTATGGGCAGCTCACGATAGCTGTGAGGCTTGTTAGCATAGATCATCATATGATGAGGGCAGTTCATCGGACGCAGCACGAAAGTCTCTCCTTCAACTTCCATGGGCGGGAACATATTCTTTCTGTAGTGATCCCAGTGTCCGCTGGTCTGATACAGCTGTACGCTTCCAACGCAGGGAGTGAGCACATGCTGATATCCCAGCTTTAATTCCTTCTGGCGGATATAGGTCTCGAGCTCCTGCCATATCGTGTATCCTCTTGAAAGGAACATAGGCAGGCCCTTACCGATCAGATCATCCGTCATAAAGAGTCCCATTTCCTTACCTATCTTACGATGATCACGGGCTTTGGCTTCCTCAACCTGCTTCTCATATTCGGCAAGTTCCTCGGCCGATGCAAAAGCCACACCGTTGATACGGGTAAGCATTTTATTCTTTGCATCATCCTTCCAGTATGCGCCGCTCTGTCCGGTTATCTTGAATGCCTTAAGAGCCTTGGTATAAGTAATGTGAGGCCCTATACACATATCGATATAATCGCCCTGCTGGAAAAAGCTTATCACGGCGTCATCGGGAAGATCGCCGATATGCTCCTCCTTGTACTTGGCACCACGCTCATGCATGAGCTTGATAGCTTCCGGTCTGTCCAATATAAAGGACTTGAACGGAAGATTCTCTTTGGTGATCTTTTTCATCTCGGCTTCTATAGCCTGCAGATCCTCATCGCTCAGCTTCTTATCGCCCAGATCCACGTCATAATAGAAACCTCTTTCCGTAGCGGGTCCGTATGCAAAATCCGCTTCGGGATATAATCTCTGTATAGCCTGTGCCATAATGTGCGCCGCGGAGTGACGCAGTACATGCGTTACCTCCTCTTCGGGGCACTCCCCCACCGTTCCGTCCTTGTAAATGATCTTCATTATCTGCTCCTTTCTGTGTAATTTAAGCAGCGCCCCTGTGCATCGGGAAGTAAAGACGAAGTTGCTCCCTACCCGCGCGCAGGCCGCCGGTCAGCTTTAGCCGACATCTTCCTTGTGGCGGCCCTGTGCAAAAAAAGGCACCCCGGATAACATCCAAGGGTGCCTTGATAAGCACGGTTCCACCTTGACTTTTACTCTTTGTATCCGTTAACGCCGGAATGATCGTCATGTTTATGTCTAAAAACTTTCTCACATGAAGCTCGGGAGCGGTCTCCTCCGTATCCGCATGATACCTTCTCAGCACCGGTATCTCTCTGTATCGCGGGCTGCACGGACTTGGTCTCCGTCAACGCTGTATTAAGGGTGATTATAGCACAAGCGCATAAAATTGCAAGTATGTTTATAACGATCAGTGACTCTTTCCACATCCTCCTCACAGCTGCGCAAGTGCATTGTTATAGAGCACATCCAGATCGACGTCACCGTTTATCCCGTCTATCCTTCCGGTGCAGCCATGCTGCCACATGAAGAAATTCCCCTGATAGTTTGTGGAAGAAACATAATGGGCCAGCCACAGGGGATGGTTAGCCGCACTGCTCCATACCGTCTCAAGATAATACTTGCTGTTGTATAAACATGCTTTATATCCCCTTGCGTTTATCTCACTGACAAATACATCCAGATTATTATTAAGATCATATATGTTCATACCGTAGTTCTCAAAGTTAAGGAAATCTTCCCAGTCATACGCTATGGGAAAATCCAGCTCAACACCGTTAAGCACTCCCATCAGGTAATCCACGCTTTCCTTAACCTGTTGTGCATTTCCCTCTTCCGCATGCCAGTATATGCCCACTTTAAGCCCTGCGGCTTTTGCACCGGCTATATTGTTAAGATAATACCTGTCAGTATAGAGTTCGCCGTCATCGCGGCCGCCTATCCTCATATATACAAATTCACAGCCGGCTGCTTTCACCTTTTCAAAATCAACCGTCTCCTGCCATCTGGATATATCTATACCCACGCTGGTTTCCTCTGTTTTGTATCTGCTTATGAAGTCGGAGAATTCCTCCTTATTCCCTCCGCCTCCGGAAGATCCGGGCAGTTCAGCTACGACCTTTACATTCATCTTCTGTGATACACTGCGCCCGGCATCATCACGCAGCGTGATAGAGAGGGGATAGGTTCCCTCTGCAGCGGTATTTACTTCCCCGGTAACTTCCAGATCCACATTGCGGTCCACATCGTCCGCATAGCCCATATATTTATGTATGTTAAAAGTATCACCCAGTTTTATCACGGGTGAGCCGTTATATGTCAGGAAAAACGGTGCTCTTGTATCTTCATGTGTATCATCGTGCGCCTGCTCCGGTGCGGGTTCTGCAGGCTCTTCTTCCGGCTCTTGGGGCGCTTCATCCGCAGACACCGAAACTATCTCTCCTTCCACCATTGCTGCGGCCCCGTTATCCGATACCGCAGGCTCTTCGTTTTCAGACACGCTGCTTATCACATCCACGGATACTGTTTCTGCCTCATCTTCGGATACGGTTTCTTCAGCGCTTTCCGCAGGATCTTCAAATATATTCACTGCTTCCGACTCTGCTATAGCCAGCACCGCTACCTCATCCGCACTGACTGTCTCATATTCATCCTCTTTCCTGTCCGTCTTTTCCGGCGGATAAAGAAAATGAAGCAGCAGCACACCCAAAGCCAGCGCACATACCACCCCTATCCCACTTATCACTGCTATCTTAAAAATCTTCATAAATCTCTGCTTTTGTTATTCCTTTCATCGGCTCTGTGTAATCGAGTAGGGAAGATGGAATCGCACCCTACTCGCCCGCGAGCCGCCGGTCAGCTTTAGCTGACATATTCCTTTCGGCGGCTCTGCGATATAAAGAAAATGGTGCCCTGCTTAACGCAGAGCACCATCATTATAACTCATTTTGTATTACATGTACAATCAGGATCACTCAAGAGTAACCTTATCGCCGTAGAGCTTCTCCCAAGCTTCGGTACGCTCATCGATGATAGCCTGTCCGCCTGAGGTAAGGTAATCGCTCATGTACTCTTCCCACTTAGCATCGAACTCTTCGGGCTTGCAGGAAAGAACGTTATCATAGAGAACGTTTCTCTTTGAGTTAAGAGCTTCGCCCATACCGGTCTCAGCTTCGATGGTAGTGATCTTGGAGTTCTTAGCGGGCTTCTTGCCGTTGTTAGCTACATCATTAGCCTTCTTAACATCCTCGGGATCGCAGGGAGGATAGTTATTGTACATAGACTTAAGTGTAAGCTCGGGAGTGGAAAGATTAAGTCCGTTACATGTAATGGTCATATCGATGTTCTGACCGGAGTTCATTATAGGATCGCCTGTAGCAGTTATGAATGAATAAGATCCGTCAGCGTTTACGGTGTGGGTCACACCCTCATCACCGCACTGCAGGTACTCAATGTGTACGGGATCGGAGATCCAGTCAAGGTAAAGCAGTGAAGCCAGAGGCTCATCGTTGGTAGTAGGGAAGAAGATCTTTCTGTCACCTGCGGTAGAGTCGCAGTACTTAATGTACTCGCCGTTAGATGCCTCGAAGCAGTCAACTGCAACGAATTTAGCATCATCGCCTACGATCCTCTTAAGGTTAGCATTGATGGAATCCTCACCACCGCGGAAAGGATAATCCCAGTTATGCATGAATGCACCTACATAACCTGCCTTCATCATATCATCTTCTGCGGTATCACCATCATGAAGAATGAACTCGTCCCACATAAGGCCTTCGTTGAACCAGCCGTTAAGGAGCTTCATAGCGTCCTTGGTACCGTTCTGGGTAAGCTTTCTGTCATCAAAGCCGTTTACATACAGTTCCTTGTCGGTGATATTGGGATCCATCTTTGACTCGATGATAAGAGCTGCTCTCCAGCCTACATCTACCGAGCATGAGAAAGGAACCATCTTTGCAGCATCTGCGCCAAGCAGGGTGTCTGCATTATCCTTGAACGCAACCAGCATATCGTGGAACTCTTCTGTAGTAGTAGGCTCTTTAAGACCAAGCTTATCAAGCCAGTCCTGACGAACAAAGGTTACGATACGGTTGTTGTTTGCACGCTTTCCTTCGAGAGCCCAAAGGGTACCGTCGGTTACGCTCTTATCCCAGTACATATTGGTGGTTCCCAGCCAATCCCAGAGATGAGGCAGATCGTTCTTGTTATCTACCACGAGGTTCTGAAGATCGATAACACCGCCCATGTCTGCATAGGTCTGGATGGTAGGGTAAGAATAGGTTAAGCAGATATCAGGAGCAGTACCGGCTGCCAGAAGGTTATTGATATCATCAACCTCTGACCAGCGGCCTACTGATACGAACTCAACTTCTACGTTGTGATCCTCGAGCATACCTTTCTTGATATAATCGGTATACATGTTGTTGGTAGGATCTGTACCACCATCGTTACCACGGTCATAAACCTCAACGGTGATCTTTCTGGTCTCTGCAAACTTTCCGTCTGTAAGCTCAGAAGCGCTTCCGCCTTCGATCTCATTGTGGTCTTCCTCGTAGGTCTGCTGGGTTACAGGTGTTTCGGGATCTGGAGTACCAACACCGGTAGGCTCTGCATTACCGCCTCCCTTTGTACAACCTGCCATTGAAACCACCATAGTTCCGGCAAGAAGCATTGACAAAAGTCTCTTTTTCATTTTTTGCTTTCCTCCTTTATAGGCTTATATTTAACGGCGTCATTGCCGTCAAAACACATTGATCATTCCTTTACAGCTCCAAGGGTAACACCCTGGATGAAGTACTTCTGCAATCCGGGATAGATGCAAAGGATGGGGATCGTAGAGAACATAACAATCGCAGCCTTAAGAGATTCATGAAGTCCCGGTGTGGAGAAACCTTCCTGTGTAGCAACCTCAACCTGACTTAAGTTATTAAGGATGTTATACAGAAGCAGCTGTAAGGGGAAGAAGTTCTTATCCTTCATATACATAAGTGCATCGGAATAACCGTTCCATCTTCCTACCGCATAGAAAAGCGCAAGTGTTGCGAGAACAGGCTTTGAAAGCGGAAGATATATCTTGGTAAGTATCGTGAAATAACTTGCTCCGTCCAGCTCTGCGGATTCCTTGAGTGAATCCGGTATGCCGTAGAAGAAACTTCTAAGGATTATCATGTTGTATACGCTTAAACATCCCGGAATTATCAGCACCAGCGGATTATCCAAAAGGTGCAGGTTCTGCATGAGCAGGTAGTTAGGTATGGTACCTGCATTAAAGAACATTGTTATCGTGATGAAAGCATTTATCACACTTCTTCCCTTGAGCTCACTGAAGATAAGCGGGAATGCGCAAAGCGTGGTCATTACAAGGCTCAATACGGTACAGATCACGGTAAGCAGTACAGTCCATCCGAAAGCCTTAAGATATTTGGGATCCTTAAATACCGTAACATACGCCTCAAAATTGAATCCCTTGGGCCACAGATATACTTCGTGCTTGACCAGATAATCGGCACCCGATAAGGATCTGGCCAGAAGGTTGATCATAGGTATAAGACATATAAGAGCTATGATCACGCAGACAAAAATGATCACCCAGTCTCCTACCTTGGTTTTTAATGAATGTATCTCTCTGCTTGTATCGTCAACATTGATCTTCATGGCACCCTCCTACACAATTCCGCGCTCGCCCATCTTACGGGAGAACCAGTTGGCGAGTAACAGGAATATAACGTTTACGATGGACTGGAACAGACCCACAGCCGTGGTCAGTGAGAACTGAAGTCCCTTAATACCGTTTTTATACACGAAAGTCGAGATAACTTCTGCCTGCCTGAGCACCGCATTATTCTGCAATGCAAAAGGTCTGTCGAAGTTGGATCCCAGCACGTTACCAAGTGCCAGTATCAGAAGCACTACTATAGTAGGTCTGATGGAGGGAAGTGTTATATTCCACATCTTCTGCCATCTGTTGGCTCCGTCCACTGCGGCAGCCTCATAGAGCTCGGGTGATATACCAGAGATAGCAGCCAGATAAATGATGGAGTTCCATCCGAAGGACTGCCATACACCCAGGCCTATGTATGTCGCCACCCATCCTTTTTCACTGTCTAAGAAGTGTACCGGCGCAAAGCCCATCTTCTGTATCAGCATGTTCACCAGACCGCTCGAAGGTGTGAACAGCTGAAGTGCAAGTCCGTAAATGATGACCCATGAAAGGAAATGGGGCATGTAAGCGATCGTCTGCACCGTTTTCTTAAAGAACTTCAAACGCAGCTCGTTAAGAAGCAGGGCGAATATGATAGGAACGGGGAAGCCCACGATTATATCCAGCAGGTTAAGGAAGATCGTATTCCTAAGTGCATAGATGAAATCCTTGTTCTTGAATGCCTTGATAAAGTACTCAAAGCCGTGGTTCTTAGCCCAGGGCATCTCTGATACCTTCTGTACGATACTGTACTTTTTGAAGGCTATCATAACGTAATACATAGGGCTGTACTTGAACACCAGCAGGTATACCAGCGGGATCACCAGCAAAAGATACAGTTGCCAGTATCTTTTGATATACAGTTTGAAGTCTAACTTCTTATGAGGAACTTCTACTTTTTTCTTTTTTCTGAATCTGATCACTTTGACCTCCTCAAACCTTGAAGTACTCAGGTTTCTTACTTCTTATTTCTTTTTCATCTATCTGATACCTGCCAAGATGCTTGTCAACAAGCTCTGCCGCAGTCTCTTTATCCCCCGCTTTGATAGCCTCGAGCATCTTGCGATGATCGCCTACCACCTTAAAGTCCTTTACTGTAGCCACCGAAAGGTTTCTTACCCTGTCAAAATGGATCATCAATGTCGAATGGATCTCATATATGATGTCTTTTTTGGCGACAACATATATATTCTTATGAAATTGGTTGTCCAATTCGAATATCTTATCCGTCATTCCCTTGGACAGGTAATACTCCTGCAGCGAGACATTATCCTCTAAAAGTGCGATCCCGTCTTCATCGATCTCATCGCAAGCTGTTTTGATAACTGCGGTATCGGTTATCTTTCGTAAGAACCTTGCTTCTTCCACCATCTTGGGATCGATCAGTGAAACAAAGCTTCCCCTCTGGGGATAGATCTCGATCAGATAAGCCTTCGCAAGCTCTATTATCGCTTCCCTTACAGGCGTCCGCGAAAGATTAAGCTCAGCCGAAAGCTCATTCTCCGATATCGCGGTTCCCGGCTTTAAGTCAAGCGACAGGATGTTTTCCTTAAGAACTCTCAGGGCATAATCCCTGGCTGTCTCCCGCGAAAACTTAGAATAGATTTTCATTGTACCCTCTCATTACTTACCGCTCTGCCGATAGACGAACATGGTATACTTGTATACAAGTATGGTATGAATACATATTATATCAATTCAAGCGATTTGTAAAATGTTAATTTGCGAATTTTTTAATAGTATTTTTTTTATTTTTTTGTTGAAAGTGCTTACATTTTGAAAACTCAAAAAAAACACCTCCGTAAAAGAGGTGTTTTTAACATAAATCATACGATCCCTTTATTATTCGGATCGTCTATCTCATCCTTTTTCGCTATACTCCGTAGTAATTATTCTCCTGTTCAGATCTCAAACAGATCACTGTACTCCTTAAGTGCACCTTCGGTATCATGTGCCAGAACTTTCTTTGCAAGTACCTTGCCCAGCTGCACGCCTTCCTGGTCAAAGCTGTTTACATTCCATAAAAATCCCTGGAACATTATCTTGTTCTCGAAGTGTGAAAGCAGTGCGCCCATTGACTCAGGCGTAAGCTGCTGTCCTATTATGATACTGGAAGGACGGCCTCCGGCAAATTTCTTGTTATTATTCTCATCATCCTTACCGCAGGCAAATGCTATTATCTGAGCTACAACATTTGCGCACAGCTTCTTCTGGCTGGTGCTGCCCTGAATATCAACATCCACTCCCAGCTGGCTGTCCTTAAATCCGATGAACTGCAGGGGAATGATATCGGTTCCCTGATGGAGCAGCTGATAGAAGGAATGCTGGCCGTTGGTTCCGGGCTCTCCGAAGAGAACGGGACCTGTAGGATAATCCACGAATTCGCCGAAGCGGTTAACGCTCTTTCCGTTGGATTCCATATCAGCCTGCTGAAGATGTGCGGGGAAACGTGAAAGTGCCTGTGAATAAGGAAGCAGCGCGGTTGAAGGGAAACCTAACACATTCCTCTCATATACGCCGATCAACGCATCCAGCATAGCGGGATTCTTACGGACATCCTTCTGTGTTGCCAGCTTATCCTCTTTAGCCGCACCGTCCAGGAAACGTGCGAATACATCCGGTGTGAATGCCAGGGAAAGAACAGCTCCGCCCACAGCCGAGGTGGAAGAAAATCTTCCGCCGATAAAATCATCCATAAAGAAAGCATCAAGATAATCGCTGTTTCCGGCAAGCGGTGAAGTTTCGCTGGTAACTGCCACCATATGCTTTGACGCATCCAGGCCGGCTTTCTTAAGCGCATCTTTAACGAAAGATTCGTTGGTCAGGGTCTCCAGCGTGGTGCCTGATTTTGATACCAGCACGAAGAGTGAATGCGCCACATCGATCCCCTGAAGCACAGCTGCTGCGTCATCCGGATCAACGTTACTGATGAACTTAGCTTCCATATTAAAGTTTCCGGTC
>Ga0247609_10007549_pt1 | contig 10345 bp, 18 predicted proteins | sample 172DNAGHGlowgp2_FD_193487 | JGI IMG/M metagenome (GOLD analysis project Ga0247609, IMG submission 193487) | Sheep rumen microbial communities from Palmerston North, Manawatu-Wanganui, New Zealand - 1728 DNA GHGlow gp2 | ecosystem: Host-associated > Mammals > Digestive system > Stomach > Rumen ...
TGCGGAAGTAGCTGCGAATTCCCGTCAGATGGCAGATATGAACCAGAACTTCGCCATGCAGAGCGCCTTACAGAACTGCTGCTGTGAAAACCGTCAGGCTACCGCGGATCTCAAATACACCATTGCGTCCGAAGCCTGCAATAACCGTCAGGCGGTTTCCGATGCCGTGCAGAAAGTAATGGATCAGATGGCTCAGGACAAGATTGATGCGAAGAACGAGACAATCGCGATGCTCCGTCAGCAGCTTCAGATGGCTCAGCTGTCTGCGTCTCAGGGAGCTCAGACTGCTCAGATTCTGGCTGACAATGCGGCTCAGACTTTCGCTCTGGAACAGTATCTGGCTCCTGTCCCGAAACCGGCATACATCGTACAGAACCCTAACTGCTGCGGTCAGCAAAACTGGGGATGCGGTTGTGGTTGCGGCGGCTCCATGTGATATTTGACTAATCATACGTGTTTGTTCGGAATAAAAGAACAATGTTGATTGGAGGAATCTTTTAATGGCGGAATTTATATACAACGACATTCAGCTGATTCAGCCGAATGCTCCGGCGCTTTTTGAAACCGCGATCGGATGCAACAAAGGTTATGTGTTACATCGTCCTGGGAGCGGTATTCTGACACTTCGTGGCATCACTAACAATCCTTGTGCAAGGTTTGCTCGTTACCGTGTAGCTTTTGATGGAAACATTGCGGTTCCTGAAGGGGGTACTGCCGGTGAAATTCAGTTGGCCATTGCAATTGATGGAGAAGTTGTTCCTACCAGTATTGCTGCCGCGACGCCTACCGCCGTAGACGCATATTGGAATGTAAACGGTTTTGCGATTATTGATGTTCCTGCCGGTTGCTGCTATACGGTGTCTGTTGAAAACGCATCTGTCAGCGCGACTCCTGCGACGACACCGGCTCCGGCGCTGAATCTTCGCAATCTGAACGTTGAAGTAACGAGACTTGCCTGAGGAGGTGCGGATGATGGATAAGTATGAAATTCATGAAGTCGTCATGGAGCAACTCTGCCGGGAAGTAGAGCAGATTGCGGAAAACATCAAGAAAAATCAGACGCTTTCCATGCAGGAACTGGAGAAGCTTGACAAAATGTATCATCTGAAAAAGAGCATGCTGACTTGCCAGGCAATGGAAGAAGCGGATGAATATGCTGAAGGCGGAAATTCCACTTATCGCGGACGGGCTGCGAACGGTCGTTATGTCAGCAGGATGCAGAGTGGCAATCACAATCAAAATGGAAGTTATAGTGAAGGCTACGAACGAGGATATTCTGAAGCGATGAATCAGATGAACGGCTACGGGCCCAGACGGTGGTGATTTATATGGCAATCATAGCGGCATTTAAAGAAGGTCAGACAAAAGTCTATACCAAATCTGCCCATCAGTTTGACAAAGGGCAGAAACTGATTATTACAGGGATTCAGCTTCCTCAGGTTTATGAGGTCCATATTTCAAATGAAAAAGATAAGGGCTTCGCGGCTCCTTTAACAGGAGATCTGGAAGGCGTTTATATTCCGGATTCGTTTTTCATGAGCGGAGATTATGTATATGTGTGGGTGTATGCAATTGAAACGGAATCTGCTTCTGCATATGATATTGATCCGGAAACCGGTACGACAGTTTTGATTCCGGAAGAAGAGAATGAAGAAGGAAACGTGAAATCCGGAACTACCGTGTATGAGATTATCATTCCGGTAATTCGCAGGCCGATTCAGCTTTCGTTTGATTACGGCAGCGGAAATTCCATTGTCGGTTATATCGTGGATGATAATAACCGGCTTGTCCCTGTAAGGAAATAAAGTTTACTTTAGGAGAGAATGACTTATGCCAGACGCAGTTTATTTTGATCATGTGCAACTTATTGACGGTACTTACGCAGAAGTATGCGATTCTGTTGCACGTGCTGCCATTAGGAATGGCACGTTCTTTCTTGGCGTTACCACGACGGAACTGACGGATGGCGCGGCCACAAATCCGATTATGATTGCCGGAGAATCCGTCACTGCCAAGAATGGAGATATCGTAGTTTACGGACGGCACGAATATGTGTTCGCGTCTGTAGACAGTAAATGGCACGAACTCGGAAGTCCGGTATTGAAAGCAGAAGTTCATAACGGGGTTCTTGAGTTTAGTCGGGATTAATTGATTCGGGGTACGGTTCAGTTTTGGGCCGTGCCCTTTTTATATATGCTGCTGTATCTCAGTCGGTCAGAGGAGCGGCCTTATAAGCCGAATGTCGATGGTTCGAATCCATCCAGCAGTACTAAATAAAAGTGAGGTGATGTCATGGTTCACTGGTTGTGGGCACTGATAACCTTTATCATAGGTGCCATATTCGGAATCTTTGTTATCGCGTTTATGGAAGTTTCAAGAAGAGAAGATAACCGACCTAAAAAATGGTGGGAAGAATAAAGTAATCAAAATGGAGGTTAAAAATTATGGACAGAGCTACTGAAGCCAGGGAGATTGCACCGGATCGTTATTGGACTAAATTCTATGGACTGTCTACGGATACTAAAAAGACAGATCGGATTGCGAACGGCAGTATTTTCATTGAAATGGATACCGGCGACGCATATTTCTTTGACGAAGAAAATACCAGATGGATAAAGGTAGGTGGAAGCAATGACTGATACCGGTGAGGTGATTGCTCTCATAAAGGCATTTGGCGGCGGAGGAGGAGCTCCAAGTCAGTCAGAAATCAACAGCGCGGTTGCAACCTATCTTGAAAACCATCCAGAAGCTGTTGCGGATGAAAAGTATTATGTAACATTTACTCCTCAAGTAGATCAGAGCGGACAGCCGGACATGGCAAATGCTGACTGTGACAAGACAATGGATGAAATAGCCGCGGCGTATGTGGCCGGTAAAAACATTATTGGGATTTACTTAATGCAGATGGGCACTATGGGTAGCTTGAGCGCGACGTTGGAATGTTCAAGGTTCAACATAGAAATGCGCGGCGAAAACATTCAAATGTTTATATTCTATGGCGTCATGGCATTTGATGGAATATTAGATATAAAAATAATTCCAACGGAGTCAGATAGCGGAGCTTATGCGTGGAACACTGAAATTACTGCTAATCTTAGTGTCAATGTAGCGAATCCTCAAAGCGGTTATAACGCTTATAATGCCGCTATAACCGGTGTCGCTAATCCTGTAAACAATTTGGATGTAACAAACAAACAGTATGTTGATAATGCTGTTAAGGTAAGCGTAACGACTCCTGCAAGCGGCACAACGTTTACGCTTGATCCTTATCCAAAGACTTATGCATTCGGCGAGAAAGCTGAACTGACTGTGACAGTTACGGCAACATCTCAGTATCATTTTAGTTTTTCGTCTCCGTCTGCAACGGCTACAGTTCTGACAATGAATGGCATCACGGGGACCATAGGAGATACCGTTGAAGCAGGAAAGGATTACGAAGTTGATATTTGGGCAGGAACAGCGCTGATCAAGGCTGTGGAGGTGACCCCTGTCACATGATGAGTCGCAGACAGATGCTGATGATGGATCTGCTGAAAGAATATACTATCACAGGTAATCCGGCATCATTTAGCACAAATGTCTCCAAACCGCTGAATCAGTTGCTGATTCCGTTTACTCCTGTGCAGGAATTATATGGGATGAGTTCACCATACCCGGCAGGAGCATCGAAAAACCTGATTCCAGACGGAACAAATACAGATAATGGTTATGTTAGTGGATACGCTTTGCACTCAGACGGAACAATGACTTCTAGTGTATATTGTTATGTTAGCGAATATTTTCCTGTTGTCGGCGAAAGTAATTATGTTTTATCTCAAACAACAACATATTCAAATGAATCTGCTGTTTGTTTTTATGATTCAAATAAAGAATATATTTCTGGTGTTTCTCTCAGTCAATTGCTATCACAACAGGTTATCGCTCCCTCAAATGCTGTATACGCAAGATGCACACAAGTAAATAAGGAATATTATTATAGATTAGGCAAACATCTTATTCAATTTGAAGAAGGAACAACAGCTACAACTCCAAAGTGGTACTCGAATGTTTGCCCGATATTTGGGCGCACACAAATTTCTACTACGAGAAGGGGCATTAATTTCTTTGATGGTGAAATGGAAAATGGAGATATTAATGAAACAACTGGAAAAAACTCCGGCGCTTCGTCATCAAGAAGAAGAACTAAAAATTATATTCCATTTGATCCTGCTTTAGGTTCATTTTATTTAGTCACATGGAGATCGGCGTTTAGAATATTTTTCTATAATGAGAATAAATTATTTATTGGCTATAAATCAATAGGCGGCGGAGTGATTAATGTTTCATCATTGATTGGGGCTGATCTGGCGCAAGAGGTTCGTTATATTCGTGTACGCTTTTCAAGCGGATATGATGCGAGAGACGACGAAACAGGAATGAATTATCCTGCTACAGAAACAGAATTTATTCCTTATTCTGGCGCAACCATTCCCGTTACATTCCCGGCTGTTGGGAAGAATCTGTTCAACGAAAATGATCCGGCTATTCAGTACGGAAAGTTCGTCAACTCAACGGGCGATGTAATTAATGCGACTTATGGTTGTATTTCGGCAACGATCAAAGTCAAACCGGATACTTATTATGCTTTCTCACGAAGCGATGCTGCAGGCCCTGCTGCATACTGTTCGCAATATGATTCGGAAGGAAACTTTTTGGCAAGGGCAAATATTGCAATTGGGTCAAACGTTTCTGCAATCGTCAAAACTAACGCATCTGCTGACCATTGTGTTATTGTTTTTAGCTCTGGAAGCGGAACAACCATGTCAAGTTCTGTCTTGCAATCGTACCAAATTCAGATGGAAGAAGGTTCATCCGCAACTGAATATGAGGAATTTGATAACACCGTTTATGGTGGCACATTGGATCTGACTACGGGTGTGTTGACGGTGGAATGGAGAGCAAGAGATATGTCCCTTCTTAATTGGACTATCCTTTCAAGCGGTTCCACTACGTTTATGACATCTGAAATTTGGGACAAAGCAAAAACATATAACTATATTTGTGAGCAATACAAAACCGTTGCAAAAAACAGAACCAGTTTAGGTAATAACGAACTCGGTTTATATCATACATCCGAATCATATCGGAACAGGCTCGCAATAAGAGATGATCGGTACACTACAGTTGCTGATTTAAAGGCTGGACTTCAAGGGATTCTTGTTGCATATGAACTTGTTGAAAGTTCGAAAAAGACAATTCAACTTACTCCTCAGCAGATCCAAAGCCTCATCGGTGACAATGTTATTTTCACAGACACTAATGGACAGAATACTGTTAAGTATTTAAAGAAAGGATGATCTATTATGGCAAGACAAATCTATACTATTAATGCAACGCAGGTTGTGACCTCGGTGTCTCATCCTGAAGGAGTTAAATCAAACGTTACAGGTTATCCGAAAGATGTTGACAGCCGCGATTATGCCAATGAGGAAGTGGCTTTGATCGTAGCGCAGGCGGATTTCGCCGATCGGGTAAAGCAGCTTACTCTTTCCGATAATCGCGCCATGTGGACTGTCACCCTGGAGAGGGCGGACGGCAGACAGATTGATCGGAGGACATGGGGCGCGTTCCCCGTTGAGCCGGAACCTGAACAGGAAGAAGAACCAGCTCCCGAAGGTGAGTAATTTTCAATCAAAATGGAAGTGATCTCATATGACATACAAAGACCTTGCTAATAAATTCATCGAAAAGATTAACCTGATCTTCAACTCCAATCCGAAGCGGAGAGAACCAGGAGACGGATCAGATGGATATTGTGACTGTATTGGTCTGATCATTGGCGCAATCCGGAGAATGGGTCTTAAATGGCCTGGAATCCATGGATCGAATTACGCAGCTCGTATGGAGATCACAGGGTTGAAGCCGATTACGTCTCAATCGGAGCTTGAAGTTGGGGATATCGTGTTGAAAGCTGTTCCGAAAGGGCATAGAAACTGGGCGCTTCCGTCCAGATATTTTCAGGGCGGCAAATACTACAATGGCGATCTGAATGATTATTACCATGCGGGTGTTGTTGCCTCTGTAAATCCCTTTCAGATCAAACACATGTCTTCCAAGATGACGATCGATACGAAAGTTAACACATATTATCCCTGGAATTACACAGGAAAGCTTACACGGCTTCTTAAGGCTGCAGCAAATACTCCGAGTCCCGAACCAAAAGACGAACTGGAGAATTATAAGAAAGCAGTTTTGGTTGCCAAAAGCGGTTCCACAGTGAATCTTCGCCGTTTGCCGACAAAGAAATCAGCGATTATGATGCAGGTGAAGCTCGGCACCACGGTTACGATCACAAAGCCCGGTGAAGAATGGGCAGCCGTACAATACAATGGGTTCTCCGGTTATATGATGTCTGAATTCCTGGATGTCGTTGGAGACGGTAAGGGGAAATACTGATGGCTGCAATCACTGTAACTTATCCAACAATAAAAATGGGCTGCGATGGCGAAATCGTCACGCAGCTCCAATTCTTTCTGTCCCGATGCGGAAGCAGCGTTAAGATTGATGGTCTTTTTCATATCGGCACCAGAAATGCTGTGAAAGCTTTCCAGAAAAAGCATTGTCTGGATCCGGACGGCATCGTAGGACCTGAAACCTGGACAAAACTTCTGGAAGTATGCGGAAACATTAAGCCTTCTGAACCGATCCGTGAAAAGGAATACACGATTCAGATTCCACATCTTACAGAATCACAAATGAAAGAACTGCTCAAACAGTATGAGCAAGCTTTCAAAGTTTAACCTTGGGTATTAGACAGACAGCATTTGCCCTCGCGCTTTCTTCATTTTGGCTTCATGCTTGACACCTCCTTTTCTTATATATTTTGCTGTTTGTCTTTTATCAGGAGCATACGTTAGGGCGGGGCGTGTGCTCCTTTTTTCTTTCTTGAAAGGAGAAATTCAAAATGGAAGTCTTTCCGACGATTTTACATCTGGTGATAGGATTTATCGCTGGAGTATCTGCAACTATTGTAGCAATTGTCGTAATAGAAGACGAAATTAATCTAAGACGTGACCTAAAAAAGGAGAAGAAAAAATGATTAATAAGACCACTAAGTATCCTAAGTATGGCGACGAAGGCGCAGAAGTTCTGAAATACCAGAAACTTCTTAAAAAGACTGGAAGCACTATTAAGCTTAACAAGATATTTTCTATCGGTATGGCGTCTGCTATTCGTTGTTTTCAGAAAAAGATGGGAATTAAAGTGACCGGTAAGCTCGATAAGAAAACTTCTGACGCACTTATTAACTTCAAACCTGAAAAGAAGAAATAATTATGGATGAAAAGCTAATTTGGGATTTCTTTCTAAGTAAGATTAATAACACATATGGCGTAGCTGGGCTTATGGGCAATCTTTATGTCGAAAGTAGGCTTAAATCTACTTATCTTCAGAGTTCATATGCTAAAAATTTGGGTATGACTGGCGAAGAGTATACAAAAGCTGTCGATAATGGATCGTATAAAGATTTTATTACTGACAAAGCCGGTTACGGACTTGCTCAATGGACTTTTTGGAGTAGAAAAGAGCAGCTTTATAACTTCGCAAAAGAGCAAAAAGTTTCTATTGGTGATCTCCATATGCAATTAAACTTTCTTTGGAACGAACTTCAAGGCTATAAAACCGTAGTAGATGCTCTTTGCATTGCCACAAGTGTTCGCGAGGCTTCGGACGTTGTTGCGACAAAATATGAAAAGCCGGAACATCAGGATGAAAAGTATCTCTTGAATCGAGCAAAGTACGGAGCAGTATATTATGGTATTTTTGCATATATGTCGGAGAGCGGTGACGAAATAATGAAAGCTGAAGTTATAGCAGATGATGGAAAAACGGTAAATTTCAGATCCGGACCAGATCCTTCACGTTCTATTCTTGCAAGAATTCCTCTTATGACTGAAATTGAGGTAATTGACAAAGGTGAAGAATGGAGCATGGCGTCATATGAAGGAAAAACCGGTTATATTATGACAAAGTTTTTGAAATTTAAAGAAGAGCCAGCTTCTGTGGAATTTATAAAAGTCGAAAGAAAGAAACTTGAAGAAATCTATAGTATGCTTGGAGATATTTTACACGCGTGATGAACATGCCTCCTTATAGGAGGTGTGTTTATATGATAGGTTGGTACATTGAACTGGCTTTATACATCGCACTGTACATGGAATTTGGACGGATATTTCATAAGGCAGTAAAAGAGCACATTATGGATCTTGAGGAGAAGGTCAACAGAATTGATCCTAGATACGCAAATCAATTGTGGATCTATATCGGATTTGAAAAGCCTGATCCGTGGAAAATCAAGTGCTTAAATATTGTTTTATGGATATTTTGGCCTGTCTGTTGTATGGCTGCGATGTATAAAGCGGAAGATGCTTATAGCATCATTAGACATCATTATCTTAACAGAGGAGCCCGCGTATAAAACGCGGACTTCTTTTTTTTTCGCGTAAAAAACACGCATAGTAATGGGAAGGAGAATAGAATACTCTTTCTCTCATTTTTTATATTTTGAAAGGAGAAAACAAGATGGAAGGCAAGGTATTCGATTACGACCAGGTGATCACTCATTCTACTATTTTTCATGCTGATGATGTATTCGGTGTGGCAATGTGCAGACTGATTAATCCCAACATCGAGATAATCAGGACCCTCGATGTTGAAGAACAGCTTCGCCGCAGTGAGATCATCTCTAAGAAGCCATTGGTATTTGATATCGGCCTCGGGGAGTATGACCATCATCAGGAAGGAAAAGCTCTGCGTACGGACGGAACGCCGTATTGTGGATTTGGGCTTCTTTGGAGAGACTTTGGATATTTGCTTTGTCCGGATAATGACGCCTGGGAAAAAGTTGACAGGACTTTGGTACTGTCGATTGACAAGGCTGATAACGGGATCGCTCAAAATATGTTGAGCGCATCCATTAAAGTCATGAACCCAAATTGGAACTCCAAAGAATCTGAAAGCATTAGCTTCCATAGGGCAATGAATGTCGCTATGATCCTTTTGAAAAGTCATATCGATCATGCCAACGCTGTATCTGCGGCAAGAGACGAAGTGCTCTCGAATTACTTTGGAGGAGAAGTCCTTGTTCTGAATAGATATTTGCCATATGCAGATGTTGTTCAGCAGGATGCCAGGCTTAAAGATGTTCTCTTCGTTGTGTATCCGTCTCAGCGTGGAGGCTGGAATGTTCAGACGATTCCGAAAGATCCAGGATCTTTTGTGAATAGAATGGACTTTCCGAAAGACTGGCTTGGGCATGAAGATCCCGAAAGAGGGATTTATTTTGCTCATACCGCTAATTTCCTTATCGCATGCCACACGAAAGATCAGGCGATTCGTGTAGCTAAGGAAGCAGTCGAAGCCGGAGTTCAGGGTTATCAGGTAGCATATTCTATCTGATAAAGAGATAGCTCGCGCACTTTGCACGGGCTATCTTTTTTTACCACGCGAGATAAACATGGATATTAATGGAGAGGAGTATAGAGATAAAATGAACTTGGAGTATGGGAAGCCCGAGGGACATACACTGTTTAAAAACAGAGGAGACTGGTTCGAACCCAGTAAGATGACCGGTATGAAAAAAGGTAAGCTACCGGTATCTCTAAACTCCTTTTCTTTTTTTTTTTCGCACTTAAAACATTTCAAATAATGGAGAACTAAATGGAAAGGAGATTATATTTATGGATAATTTGGGGGTAATCGTTGAGTACAAGTATCTTATTGGAGATCTCAAAAGCAAGAAGTATCAGATGAGATTTGAGTCTGTAGATTCCTGCATTGATTGGGTGAATCCAAGAATTAATGCTGGTATCATTGAAGTCACCAAAACCGAACTTATTGAAATCGACAAACTTTATCAGTTCTCCAATTGGGCAATAGAAGTAAAGGCTTCCGTGTGAAAAACACGGGTCTTTATTTTTCACGCGAGATAAACATGCATATTAATGGGAACCAATATAATTAATTTTACGAAAGGATGGATAAATATCATGGTTATGTTTATTAAATTGACGTTTAAGGAAAACGATACAAAAGAGAAAATACTTTATCAGGAGTTGAGTAGAAGTCTTAAAAGATTTAAAGAGACGATTAACAGAATAGACTTTAATGTTTATTGTGCCGATCGTTGCGATGAGTGCTTTATACTGGGCGATTACGATCTGGATGATGGAGTTTTTGGAGAAATTTATGTCGAAGGAGACGATATGTATAAAAAAACCGTGATGAATCGGATTGAAGGAATTAAGAATTTGGTGAATTATATGATTTAAGAAAAGTGGCCGTGCGAATAGCACGGTTTCTTTTTTTT
>Ga0247609_10007550_pt1 | contig 10345 bp, 12 predicted proteins | sample 172DNAGHGlowgp2_FD_193487 | JGI IMG/M metagenome (GOLD analysis project Ga0247609, IMG submission 193487) | Sheep rumen microbial communities from Palmerston North, Manawatu-Wanganui, New Zealand - 1728 DNA GHGlow gp2 | ecosystem: Host-associated > Mammals > Digestive system > Stomach > Rumen ...
ATGGGATTCCGCGGTATCCGTGTAAGAGTTCACGGCGATATCGCAAGGATCGAAGCCGCTCCGGATGACATTGAGCTTCTTACATACGGACGCACAAGAAAAGAAATATCCGATGAACTTAAGCGTTTGGGCTTCAAGTACGTAACTATCGACATTGACGGTTACCGTACAGGCAGCATGAACGAAGTGTTGAACATCAAAGAGGGTTCGTCAAATGAGTGATGCAAGAGAGATCTTAGATAAGGTTGCGAGCGGCGAGATGACTCCCGAAGAGGCTGAGACTGCTTTAAAGATGAAGCCTTTTGTCGATCTCGGTTTTGCCAAGCCCGACCTTCACAGAGGTTTACGCCAGGGCATTCCGGAAGTCATCTTCGGCGAAGGCAAGACGCCTGAACAGATAGACAAGATCACGGAGAGCCTGCTTGAAGGAGGAGTCAAGACAGTCCTTATCACGAGACTTTCTTCTGAGAAAGCTGCTGAGCTTAAGACTTCCATCAAGTATTACGACGTTGCCCGCATAGGTGTTGCAGGCATCATACCGGAGCCTTCAGCCAAAGGAACGATAGTGGTTGCCACCGGCGGAACATCCGATCTGCCCGTGGCTGAAGAAGCCGCTGTTACGGCAGAACTTCTGGGCAACAAGGTTACCAGGCTTTACGATGTCGGTGTAGCCGGGATCCACAGGCTTTTATCTCACACTGAGGAACTGATGAGTGCAAGCGTTGTTATAGCCATCGCCGGTATGGAAGGCGCTTTGGCCAGCGTCGTCGGGGGACTCGTTGACTGTCCCGTGATCGCGGTGCCCACAAGTGTAGGCTACGGCGCTTCTTTTGAAGGGTTAGCGGCTCTTCTGTCCATGATGAATTCCTGCGCAAGCGGTGTCACGGTAGTCAACATCGACAACGGTTTCGGTGCCGGTTATTCTGCCAGCATGATCAATCACATCGGAGGTTAATCTTTATGAAGACTCTTTATATCGAATGCAATATGGGCGCTGCGGGAGACATGCTCCTCGCATCTCTGGCCGAACTTACCGGTGATGTGAAAACATGTGAGGACAAGCTTAATTCACTTGGCATTCCTGATGTCACATACAGCTTTGAAGAAAGCGTTAAGTGCGGAATAAAGGGTACGCATGCCCATGTCACTGCACTTGGTGTGGAAGAAGACGAGCACCTTCATGAACATACTCCCGAAGGGCATGCACACTTCCATGAGCATCATGACGGGCATGAGCATCACCACCACGAACCTTCGCGTGAGGAGCTCGAAAATGATTTCGGGCATCATCATCATGATGAAAATGAACATGTTCACGAAGAACATGAAGAACACGGACATCACCATGATCATTCACATGAGCATCATCACCATCACACCCACATGAGCGATATTGAGAACATCATTAACGGTCTTAATGTTTCTGATAAGGTGAAGAAAGATGCGCTTGAAGTTTACGGTCTGATCGCGGAGGCGGAGAGCAGAGCTCACGGAAAACCGGTCACTGATATTCATTTCCATGAAGTCGGAACCATGGATGCTGTCGCAGATATCGTCGGTGTCTGTGTCCTTATGGAACAGCTTGCTCCGGATAAGATCATAGTCTCACCCCTGGCAACAGGTTATGGCCAGGTTAGGTGTGCACACGGGATCCTTCCAGTACCCGCTCCAGCAACGGCTCAGATAATCGAAGGCATTCCGACGTTCAGCGGTGATGTTGAAGGCGAGCTCCTGACACCGACCGGTGCTGCTCTTCTCAAGCATTTTGCGGACAGCTTCGGTTCAAGACCGGTCATGAGCATAGAGAAGACCGGTTACGGAATGGGCAGGAAAGATTTCGCGAAGGCAAATATGCTAAGAACATTTACAGGCAGTTCAGAAGATGAAGGGGACACTGTAATTGAATTCAAGTTCAATGTTGATGACATGACGGGCGAGGAGATCGGTTATGCGGCAGGAGTCCTTATGGAGCAGGGGGCTCTCGATGTTTTCACGACACCTGTCTTCATGAAGAAGAACCGCCCTGGAATTCTTTTCACGGTCCTTGTAAAAGATGAGGATAAAGACAGGTTTGCCGGGCTGATCTTCGAGCATACTACCACTATCGGGATCAGATATAACGAGATGAACAGATACAAGCTCTCAAGGCGTGAAGAGAAGGTCATGACAAAGTACGGTGAGGTCAGGGTCAAGGTCTCAGAGGGCTTCGGTGTAACAAAAGCAAAGCCCGAATACGATGACGTGTCAGGACTCATAAAGTAAATAAGCGGGGCTGCCTCTGAAGTGAACAATGTCACTTTTAAGACAGCCCCGTCCTATAGCTCTTATTCCGCTGATTCCTGTAATTATCCAAGTGTGAAATCCATGTCATTGATCGTAATGGATGTGACATTATCTATGTCAACGAGACGGTTGAACAGAGCGATAAAGCCGACTTCATTGCCGCAGATGTATCCGTAGTTTGCAGTCGTATCATCGAAAACGAGATATTCCGAACCGTCAGCATAAGTGATCTTGACAGATTCGACCATATCGAGACACTCGCCCTTGATCTCTGTTCCGCCGGTGGAATCCCACTGCATTGCGATAGGTGATACCCTGATGTATCCGCCGTCTGAATTTGTGAATACCTTGGAATCAAGCTTGTCCGCTACAGGGATGATGTATTCATACGTTTCCTTGATGTAGCTCTCATCACCTTTTTCTTTGTTGAGTTCGGATGCCTCTCTTCTTGTCATCGTGAATTCCTGGCCAAAGAATGTTATATGATCGGTGATGGGTGTGAAACCGCTTTGAGCGAATAAAGCGGAGTTGTCACACATATATTCATAGCAGTAGAGTTTGTCGTCAGTCGATCTCTCAAGGTCAACCCAGATCTTGCCGACGCCCTCGTAGAATCCGAAAAGGATATTCTGATCTTCGCTGATCCAGGCACCTTTTGCCTCGTTATCCAGCTGGCTGTAGTTGAGGCAGTTCACGCCGCCCTCTCTCTCGACCGTGTAGGAAGCAACGATCCCCATGCCGTCTCTTACAACTGATTCGATCGTGACCGTAGTGTCTCCGACCGTGCATACTACAGGCTCAGTTGCGATATTGCTGCCTATAAGCCTTGCTGCAACTTCAGGATCCTGTTCCACATATTCGATGCGTGGCATTTCCACATCGATCGTGACCGGATTGCCGTTATCGTCGATCTTTCCGTCTTCGACGAATGTTTCTTTGTGAGCCTCGACATTCTCTTTTCCTTCGTTGCCCCAGAGCCTGTTAAAAAGCTCTCCGCCTGTTGCCGCATTAACGGCGAAAGGTGTTGCCACTACGACGGCTGCTGCCGCTGCTGCGATCTTTACTCCCAATTTGCTTATCTTTGCTGCATGTGATGCGTTATTCATAATAGATTCCTTTCTCGCGATGTATCTTTCCGAGAAAACATGATCTTCCACACCATCAGTAATATGATCGAACTCTTCGATGCTTATGTCGTGATCGAAAATTTCTTCATTTATCTTGTTATTCATAAGTGTTCTCCTTAGATTAGGTTTTCCCGTCCGGTCTCACGTTTGCCCGCAGGCTTCACGCATCATCTTCTTGGCCCGTTCGTATCGTTTTCTGACATTTGCCTCTGTGATGTTTAAGCGTGCGGCAGTCTCAGCGACCGTATAATCATGTACGACAAGGCAGTCGACTACGGCATAATATTTCTCCGGCAGTGTATTCATAAGCGGTGTGCATTCGGATCCTTCTTCAGTGAATCTCTCATCTTCAGACAGGATGGTATATTCCTCGCACAGGTTCTCCATGTTATCAGAGAAGCTTACGATCTGATTCTCATTCTTTCTCTTGTTATATATGTTGATCGAAGCGTTCTTTATGACCGTTATGATGTACCTTTTGCAGTCATCCGAATCAGCCTTTTTGAAGTAAACCTTGTGCCTGATCAGCTGCAGGAATGCTTCCTGTACGGCGTCTTCGGCAAGTGTCTCGTCATGAAGTACCGCCAGTGCCACACGGAACATCTTCTGTTCGTACAGTTCATAGCAGTCTTCTATGAATGAGATATGTTTTGACGGCATAGCCATTATCCTTTGTCTCTCCTTGTTGTTTCCTTTAAGGCCGCCCATCTTATAAGATTTTCGGGATCCCATGTCCGGCCTTCTACCCAATATAACAATCCGGTTCCTGATTTTGTGACAAAATCCGCGAAAAATATTTCCGGCGTGTTTCCGTGATGATTTCCGCTTCATATTCTATATGTCCGGGCGCGGGATACGTTGGGCATTGATGAAAGAATCGATCAGGTATGCCGTTATGGCAAAAATGTTATATTATTTATTTGACCTGTGAGATCTCAAGGAGAGAGGATGGATAATATGGTTGAACGGATCTATATTCTGACCAGACAGGGAAGAGCATACACTGAAGAAGGCTGCCAGAAGGTGATCAAACTTGTGGATGAATGGCTTGGCCTTGCTGAGGATTTCCAGGTCTTACAGGGTGAAAAATATAACGACAGTACTGTTCTGGGAAAAGAGCTGCTCGATTATGCGGGGGAAAGCAGATTGGAAGCATTAAAATGCTGCATAGCGATCTCCTGTGAAAAAATACATCTCCTTGGCGGCACCGACCATAATATAAAAGGTTTTATAGCTGATGCAGAAGAGCATCCGTATCTGTCATCCTGGGAGATCTTTATGGAAGAGATAAAGACCCTTGAAGAATAACCGGCATAAAACTTATTCACGATCCTGATCTTACATTAGTTAATTAATTTGAAGCTGTCTCAAAAAGCATTTTGCTTAAAAGACAGCTTTTTCTGTGTCCGTAGCAATAATCCGTAAAATCTGCGAAAAGTGAAATAGATCATTTGTTAAATTGAATGCATCAATACCGATCAATTAAGAAAGGAACCGGACATATGGATTCTTTAGAAAGACTCTACAACCACTGCACACCCGCACCCGAGACCGAATACTACATGGTCCATTTTCTGGGAACGTTATTCAACCGGATATCATACATGGATCCGACGATCGTAAGGCACAACATTGAGCTTGGATGCTCAGGCGGAATGGCTGAAAAAGACAGGACGATAGACACCGGGGTTGCCGGTTACTTCATGGACCATTTTGCCGTTGCATATTTCGGTTTGATCTCAAATGAGACATTCAGAGAAAAAGTTAAACATACTGTATATCTTGAGATAGCACTGGACGAGAGGGGCTTGGATTGTTCCGCAGCGATCCGTAAAAAATTAAGAATGCAGATGATAAACATTCCGGCGATTATTTCACGTTGAATTTTGAAACATATGACGAAGACAGATGGACTGCTTTTACATCACGCCTCCTGGGCAGTTTTGAAAAGACCAGAAAGTATGATAATGCTTTAGATGAACTGGCTCGTGAACTTACGGTAACTCAGATGAAGGACATCGGCTATATTGCTTCAAACTTCATGTACCTGTTCCGCGCAGTCAGCCGGAATGAGAAGTTTGTCCGTTATCTGACAACGGTTATTGATACGGTTGAAAATAGTCTTGGGATCTGACTCGTAAAATTTACGAATCGTGATTTTTGCGTCTGTTATAGTTAAGCCATCAGGATAACAGAAAGGAAGTGCAAAACATGATACAGGGAATCATCGCAATATTAGTACTTATGTTCATATTCAAATATTAATATCGATATCATATCAAAGGGAGAGCCCGGGACGGCTGCAGATTCAAGGCTGAACGAGCAGCCGGCCGGGCAACAAAAAAGACACAGGAAAGGAAAAACAAAATGGAGATCGCAGCAGCAATCATCGCAGTAATCATAGTAATAGCAGCCACAGTAAAATCATACAATGATCATAAATACGGTCATGGTGGCAAACCATCTGCTCTTCCGATGAATACAGCCATTAAAATGCGCAATACTAGTGCATGGAAACGTGATAACAAAAGAAGGATAAAGAAGAGGAAAAAAGAAATGCGTTTTATGTAAATGATATAATAAAACGCATATCACTGAAGACATAAGAACGGAGGACAATATCATGGGAATTGATTGGGAAGAACTGCTTGGTGCAGATGGCGAGAATCTTGACAGGGCATATAACGATGCTATTCCCGAACCGGATCCCTATATGTACGGTGATGACAAATGCGAAGGATCTGAAGATGATATATCAGAGGAGGAAGCAACCGATCCCGCGATCCTTCTTAATACTCCTTTATTTGAATTAACCGACGCGCAGAAAAGAGCCGCCTTCAATGCAGCTTATGACGGTACACCTTATCTGCTTGCAGTGCTTAAGGGAGAAATTAATTTCTGGCATGGATCCGATAAAACATTGAAGGGTATTGATGACATGGAATATCCTGCATGTGACCGTCTTTTCCATGCAAACAGCGTGAAGACCGCTGTACAGTTTATCCGGCACAAAGGTCTCTTCTCGAGAGCTTTCGGAGAAAAGCGCGGATTTCAGACCCCGCAGAATTCGGATCTGATCGACAAGCAGCTGGGAGTCTATAATGACATTTTCTTTGATAATGTTGATATTCCGCACATTAGCGGAACGAACCGCAGTGCCTATGGTCCGGTCATGTTTGTTTTTAAGCCCGAAGTCATAAAAGATCACAAAGTGAGAATATTAAAGTGCAATCCATGGAGCCGTGAAGACAGGAATACACTTACTTATAATGATCTGTTCTATTCAGGGGTGGAAGAGATCAAAACCATCTTAAATGATGATGGCCGCCAAGATGTAAACAGGGTAGCATTTTTGGGTGATTTTGATCATCATACGACCGTGTTTGACACTCCCGTGCTTTCATTTGGCGGTAATCTCGAAGCCATATACATAGAGCAGTGTTATGACGGTTCGGGAAAAGAAAATGAGCTTAAGAACATACTGGAGAACGAACTGAGGATCTCAGACCTCCATGTTCCTGTCATCATCAGGAAGGATCCCCCGGATACGTCTTTTACAGGTCTTGCAGCAAGTGCAGAAGAACTTTGGTATATCGACCCTGATGACATCTCACCTGAGATGGGTGACTAAAGAAAAGGTATCCGTAGGATAAGTATTACAGTGGGCAAGCTTTTCTTGCCTCGGTTAATTCTTCTTCGGTTAATGTAAAATCAGTCATATCGTCAAGTTCAAAATACTTATGGAACATCGGCATGATGCCCTGTGGCATCGTGCCGTTAACTTCCCGGTAAAACCTGAATCTGTAATATTCTTCTCCGGGATCATTGATAAGCATTTTATATTGCGGACCGGCATCTTTAAATTCCGGCGGATCATAATCCGCAATAAGAGATATATGAAGGTCATCCCTGTTCCTCGGATCTTTAACGTCACAATCACTGTACCATTCTGCCACAAAGCCTAATCCGCATGTCTTACCGTTACTGGAATAGACTTCAGGAAAATAAGGGTAATGATCTTTCCCGATAATGTACAGACCAATACCTGTGGCAGTATCGATCCTGACCGGGATAAAGGCACGGCAGTTTTTCCTGTCATTAAGCTCGTTATAAAGGATCTCATATGGTTCATAATCGAAATCATCGGATGACATAATATCCTTCAGCCCGAATTCTCTGACATACTCATCCATGATATCCAAAGCCGTGTTTTTGCCGGATCTTTTGCTTTCTTTTGATAATAGAGGAAAGCCGATATCATATAATCTCCGGTTGGCCAATTCCTGTATCTTCTGATCTTTTTCGTCTGCCGTCATAGAAGCCAGTATTTTCCGGGTTTTCTGATTCTTTTCTTTTATGGACATGGAATCTATATCTTCTTTTGACATGCCGGTCTCTTTTAACAGAGAATCACTCAATTCATTCTTCAGGATATACCTATACAAAAAAGAGTTTTTTCTGTTGTCTTTATTTTTATATTCTTCTCTTATCCGGCTGAATATTTCTGTTTTCAAAGAGTCCATATAATTATCTCCTTGCAGCGAGATCTTATATCTCACTATTAAGTATCAAAAAGATCGCGTTCTGAAAATCTTCTCGCTTTATTCAAATATGCATAGACAGTATAAAAACAATCATCATCAGCGATCTTGGACATATGGTTTTTTGCCAAATAAAGCTTTACCGCCATCCCGATCTCTTTCCTGAATGTGTAGCCTTTTTTGATCCTGTCCAGGATGCCTGCTTTTACGGTAAGGCAGCTCGCCTCAAAACGTTCCCTGTCGGTGAAGAACTCATTCCAGCTATTAACGGATGTCTTATGATTCCCTGCAACGTCTTCATCGTCTAAAGGATCCTCCACATCAGCATGAGGATTTTCTTTCAGGATCTTTTCGAGTTCAGCAAACTCCTTTGCCAGGATATCCTTATCTTCATTCTTTTTGGCGTCTTCCAGATCCGATGTATCATCCTCTATTTTCCTTCCGGGATTCTTTGCATAATAGAGTTCTTCTTTGGTCATCAGCCTATACGCTGCCCTGCGTTCTTTGTCAGATAAAAGGGAAGAGAAATCATCTCCCGTGATATTGCTGAATGCATTACATATATCAGTGAACAGACCGGCAGGTATGCGGAGTTTATCCAATGCCTCAATATCAAAGAGTATCAGGTCGGCATCCAGTTCAGCCTGCGACGCATATTCGACCGGTTCGCTGACTCTGTCGAGTAAAGCGTCCCATGTTCCGGGCTTGTAATAGCGTGTATAAAAGCCGGTGTTGTCATATGTTGCCAGACCGAGCATCAGATAGAAGTATGCCTCATAGAATTCTTTATCCTCATCTGAAAGAGACATCTTTTCCATCCTGGCCTGATGTCCCTTCCGGACTGCTTCCATATATGAACGGTATTCGGCGAGGCATCCGATAAGATCATTTACAAGACGGTTGACCGACTTAGACGAAAACCTGCCTGTCTTGGTCCTGAGCAGATGTGTGTAATCCTCACCTGTGCCGGATACCAAATGTCTGATCTCCGCGCATTTTTCTTCGAGTTTTTCCGTTCTGTAAAGCAACGATTCAATGTCGATTCTATGCTGATCCATAAGTCATTACCTCCATCATCATTCATATTATCTTTTTCGGACAAGCATAGCAACAGTCGTAAGCGATGATTCGTATTTTTTACGAAAATGCAATTTACCTGTCTGCTAATATCTCATCGTAACGATTAGTCACTGCAACGAAGAAGGAGGTATTCACATGAGCGAAATGCTTGAGAAGATCGAGAGACTTGCGTCCGCGAAAAGTATCACGGATCCCGTGCTGATCGATGAGATCACAAAGAGATTCCTGAATATCAGATATTCCGAACTCGGAAGACAGAAAGGCTTTGAGACCTTTGTCCCCTGGGATCTGGCCAAGGGTTTATACCTTAATGAACGAAGCGTTACGGAATGTACCATAGGGGAGATCCTTACCCTTATCAACATGGAATTATTTGATGATTGGTATGAACCTCCAAAGAAAGACAATCAGTTTTTTGCGGGATACTTTCCAAATACCGCTTGCGACTGCTTTATGTTCGTCAGACTGTTATGTGACAAGTACAAAAAGAATGTATACGCAAATCTGTTCATGAACATAGATTACAGAGCCTTTATGAGATACCTGCTGGACAGCTTCATTAAGACATCCGGTAATGCTGATAATGAAGCCGCTGTCGGAAGAAGGAGATCACAGATAGGGAGCGCCTATTATCAGGCCGCGGATCTTATTTTCGCAGCCAGAAAAGCTGGTAATGATCCGCATGAAAAGAATGACAGTGGTTTTACGGTCGGTGAAGTATTAAACACTGTCAACAAACAGGGAACAGCTATGTGGATGTGCGGAACAAAGCCGTTGATCGAACATGCCGAGTCCGTCCGCAGGGCTTATCTGATCGCAAACAGCCTGTTCATGGACTGCATAAAACCGAATCTGATAAGCATGGACAGAGAGCAGGAAAGAGAGCTGATCTGCAAGTGCCGCTCTGCTGTAAAGCATTCCGGCTTAAGAGTTGCTCTTAAAGACGGTTCACTGATCAATTTTGATACGAAAGGAGAATAAAAGATGTATCAGACAGCAAACGTAATACTTGAATCCGTAAGAGGCATTGATGCCGTTCCTATCGACGATATCTTCCTTAGGGAACGCAAGATCTTTCTGGTCGGCTCGGTCACTGACGAATCGTGTAATGATCTCATAAAGAAGCTCCTGTACCTTGAGAGTGTAGATAATACCAGACCGATCACGGTTTTCCTGAACAGCCCGGGAGGAAGTGTCTGGGACGGCCTCAGCGTTTATGACACCATCCGGCTCATGAAGAGTCCTGTCACGGCAGTTGTTACGGGCATTGCGGCTTCGATGGGTTCGATCCTTCTTCTTGCCTGTGAGAAGGAA
>Ga0247609_10007551_pt1 | contig 10344 bp, 6 predicted proteins | sample 172DNAGHGlowgp2_FD_193487 | JGI IMG/M metagenome (GOLD analysis project Ga0247609, IMG submission 193487) | Sheep rumen microbial communities from Palmerston North, Manawatu-Wanganui, New Zealand - 1728 DNA GHGlow gp2 | ecosystem: Host-associated > Mammals > Digestive system > Stomach > Rumen ...
TTCGTATTCTTCACCAACATATTTTGTTGCTGGTCTTACAATCTTATTACAATATAATAATGTTTCAATATCATGAGCTACCCAACCAACAATTCTAGCACAAGCAAAGATAGGAATGAATAAATCTCTTGGGATATTTAACATATCATATATAAATCCTGAATAATAGTCAACATTAGCACATGACTTCTTGCCAGTCTTTTCCTCTAATAGCTCTAAGCCAATTCTTTCTACCTTTAAATAGAATTCATATTTCTTATCTAATCCCTTTTCATGAGAAAGTTTTCTAGCTTCTTCCTTTAGGATTTCACATCTTGGATCAGATAATGTATAAATGGCATGACCTAAGCCATAGATTAAACCACTATTATCAAAATACTTCTTATTTAAGATTTTTACTAATACCTTTCTAATTTCATCATCAGAAGCGTCTAAGCCAATATCATCAATAATTACAGCCATCATATCCTGAACTGCCATATTAGCACCACCGTGTCTTGGACCCTTAAGTGATGAAAGTGACGCAGTAATCATTGCATATAAATCTGTTAATGTAGAGGCAACACATGTACCAACGAAGGCACTATTATTTCCTCCACCATGGTCAGCATGAACCATTAAACATCTATCTAATGTCTTAGCCTCAAGCTCAGTAAACTTACCATCATTTCTTGACATATAAAGAAGGTTAGCAGCGAATGTATATTCCTTCTTAGGGAAATGAATATGTAATGAATCCTTATCTAAATAATGTGTTTTAGCCTGTAATGAATAAGCAATAATTGCAGGCATCTTACCAATTAATGATACAGCCTTCTTTATTAGCTCTAATCCATCTAGATTATCTGGATCATCATCATATGAATATAAAGCTAAAATACATCTTGCGATATGATTCATTAAGCTCTTAGATGGACTTTTTAAAATAACATCCTCTAAATAGCCATCTGGTAAATCATAATTATCTCTTATGATATCCATAAATCTATCAGCTTCCTCAGTTGATGGATAATGTCCAAATAATAATAGGAAGCATGTATTTATATAACCATAGTCATCACCAGCAAGCTTAACTACATCTCTAATATCAATTCCACGATAATATAGATTACCCTTTTTAGGCATCTTTACATCATTTTCAACATAATAACCAGAAACCTCGGCCACCTTAGTAAGACCTACTAATACACCAGTTCCGTTATCATTTCTTAAGCCTCTTTTTACCCTAAATTGTTCATATAAATTAGGTTCAATTGAACCATCCTTTAAAAGGTCTTGATATTTCTTTGTTAAGAAATCCATATAAGCTCCTTTCTACTAATTACATGTTATTTAATAAACCACCAACGCTAATTAGCTTATATTCCTCTTCTGTTAACTCGTTCTTACGAGTCCATGTCTTATTCTTTGTCTTATTTGTTACTGTAACATTATCAAAATCCCATGTTACATTAATTTCATCTAATAAATCAGCTTCAATATCTAATTCAATAGGTAGAATACCGAAGTTAATTAAGTTCTTCTTATGAATTCTTGCGAATGAAGCTGCGATAACAGCCTTAATTCCTAAATATCTAGGAGCGATAGCGGCATGCTCTCTTGATGAGCCTTGACCATAATTAGATTTAGCAACGATAACACCAGCACCATTAGCTAAACATCTCTTTGAGAAGCCCTCATCGATATTTGAGAATACGAATTCAGAAATCTTTTCAATATTTGATCTATAAGGTAATACCTTAGCACCTGCAGGCATAATATGGTCAGTTGTAATATTATCCTCTAATGAAATCATAACCTTAGCATCAAAGTTTTCACCAATTGGCTCAAAATGAGGGATTGGCTTAATATTTGGACCCATTACAACCTCACTTGTAAATGTTGGCTTATATAATAAGCTATCACACTTAGGATATTCAACATCTAATCTAAATTCAGGTAATGTCTTACAGCCAAGTGGATTTGAAATATAACCATTAACTGCAGATAAAGCAGCTACCTCTGGAGATACTAAATATACCTTAGCTGAATTTGTACCACTTCTACCATAGAAGTTTCTATTGAATGTTCTTAAAGATACTGCGTCAGTTGCAGGAGATTGACCCATACCAATACATGGACCACATGCAGACTCTAATATTCTAGCACCAGCCTCAAGTAATACATCTAAAATACCATTCTTAGTAATCACTTGTAATACCTGTTGAGAACCAGGAGCGATACCTAAAGATACATCCTTATGAATTCTTTTACCCTTTAGGATTGAAGCTACCTTAACAAAGTCATAGTAGCTTGAGTTTGTACAAGAACCAATTAATACCTGATCAACCTTAATATTAGTTAATTCACTAATTGGCTTAACTGCATCTGGTGAATTTGGACAAGATGCACATGGCTCTAATGTATCTAAATCAATTGTATAATTTTCATCATATACACAATCAGGATCAGCTGAAAGTGGTGTAAAATCCTCTACTCTTGATTGAATAGCTAAGAATTCCTTAGTTACCTCATCAGATGGGAATACTGATGATGTAGCACCTAATTCAGCACCCATATTACAGATTGTTGAACGAGCTGGAACTCCTAAAGACTTAACGCCTTCTCCATAATATTCAATAATCTTATTAACTCCACCCTTAACAGTCATAATACCTAAAAGGTGAATAATGATATCTTTTGCAGAAACACCATCTCTTAATTTACCAATTAACTTAACACCAACAATCTTTGGCTTAACGATTGTAAAAGGCTTACCAGCCATTGCACAAGCAACATCTAATCCACCAGCACCGATTGCGATAGCACCAATACCTGAAGATGTAGGTGTATGAGAGTCAGAACCTAAAATAGTTCTTCCTGGTACAGCAAATCTTTCAAGATTTACCTGATGGCAAATACCATTACCAGCCTTTGAGAATACAATACCGTATTTATCGGCAACTGTTTGTAAGAATTTATGGTCATCGGCATTCATGAAACCATTTTGTAATGTATTATGATCTACATAAGATACAGATAGTTTAGTTCTAACCTTATCAATACCAAATGATAAGAATTCAAGATATGCCATTGTACCTGTAGCGTCTTGTGTTAAAGTTTGATCGATTACGATATCCATAGTAGTTTCAGTCTCAGAAACCTTATGTGCATCTAAAATCTTATAAGCTAATGTTTTTCCCATTAAAAGATACCTCCCAAAAATAAAATATTTGATGCCATTATACCATATATTTTTTAATATAAAACCTAATAAAAACGATTTTCATACAATAATCGACCCAAAAATTAAAAAAACGAGCATATTTTTTCAAATATACTCGAATTTTTTTCTATTAGCACTTAACAAGTGCGTATAATTTCTTACCTCTTCTTAATACGATATATCTACCTTCAATTGCATTTTCCTTAGATAACATCATATTCATATCAGTAACCTTATCACCATTTACAGATACAGCACCGCTTTGTAGGAATTGACGTGCCTCTCTATTAGATGAAGCAAGCTTTGCCTCAACTAGGCCTGCAAGTAATGTCTTATCAGCTGCACCATCAATTGTAGTTAAGCCATTGAAGCCCATTTCAATTTGGTCTGCAGTTAATGACTTAATATCACCAGAGAATAATGCCTCACTAATCTTTACTGCTTCTTCGTAAGCTTCTTTACCATGAATGAAAGTAATAACTTCCTTAGCTAATGCCTTATGAGCCTCTCTTAAATGTGGAGCTTCAGCATTCTTCTTTTCTAATTCTTCAATTTCTTCTTTAGATAAGAATGTTAAGAACTTTAAGTAATCAATTACCTTAGCATCCTCACTATTAATAAAGAATTGATACATTTCATAAGGTGAAGTCTTCTTAGCGTCTAACCAAATAGCCTTACCATTTGTCTTACCAAACTTAGTACCATCTGACTTAGTTAATAAAGGCATAGTAAATCCGTAAACCTCTTTACCTTCCTTTCTTCTAACTAAATCAATACCAGCTGTGATATTACCCCATTGGTCTTGACCAGCAACCTGCATAGTTACATTCTTTTCCTTATTTAAATACCAGAAGTCTAATGCTTGTAAAATCATATAAGAGAATTCAGTAAATGTAATACCTGAATCTAGACGTCTTGCAACGATATCCTTTTGAAGCATTAAATTTACATTGAAATACTTACCATAATCTCTTAAGAAATCAATGATATTAATCTTTCCTAACCAATCTCTATTATTAACTACCTCAAAGCCAAATAGCTTTTCAGCCTGAGCCTTTAAGCAATTAAAGTTATGGTCAACTGTTTCATATGTAATCATAGGTCTTTCAGCATCTGGTTTAGGGTCACCTATTAAACCAGTACCTCCACCTACTAATAGGATAGGATGATGTCCAGCATCCTTTAATCTTTTAGAGATTAAGAAACTTGAGAAATGACCAATGTGAAGTGAATCACCTGTTGGGTCAGTTCCGATATAGAAAGTCATTCCACCCTTATTTAATTTTTCCTTAATTGATGGATCAGATACATCCTTAATTAATCCTCTCCATTCTAATTCTTCATAAATTCCCATATTAATACTCCTCCCAAAATGAATTTATAAAAACAAAAGTCCTTAAAGCTAATGCTCTAAGGACGAATTATCGCGGTACCACCTTAGTTCTGTATAAAATATACAGCACTCATTTAAAAATTATCTTCATAGATTGTAATTCAATATAAAGCATTTATTCGTTTCCACCAACCACGAATTCTCTATAAAAATATCCTTATATCTACTAGGTTCTAATCACTAGATATATTAAGATTGTCTTTCAACTATTCTATAAGGTAAGAATACCTTATTGTCAGCCACATCTTTATGAGTCATATACTTAGTTAATAATCTCATAGATACAGCTCCGATATCATAAACTGGTGTATCAACACAAGTTAATGTAGGTCTAGATAATAATGCATACTTAGTATTTTGTAAGCCTACTACCTTGATATCCTCTGGAACCTTAAATCCAAGTTCAATAGCTTGGTTCATAAAGCTTACAGCAATTGAATCTCTAACAGAGATAAATGCCTCCACCTTATTTCCACCCTCTAAGAATTCTCTAAATTGAACTGAATTAGATGAAACATCACCACTAGACTTTAAAATTAATGGATCTAAGCCAGCCTCTTCCATCGCCTTAGTATAGCCCTCAGCTTTGAATTGGTTAATAGAATATTTATGTACTGTTTGAGCAAAATAAATATACTTCTTACCTTCAGCTAAAAGCTTCTTAGTTATATCATATGTTGCCTTTGTATAGTCAATAGCAACTGTAGGAACATCCTTTTCATTATAAATTGTATTACATAATACAAGTGGAATTTGAGCATCCTGAATTAAATCGATAACCATACCCATATCATCTAATTCTAGTTCATCATTTAAAAGTAAAATTCCATCTACCTGTTCTGCAACACACTTACGCATAGCTTCCTTAATATCATCCTCAGGATCCATAGTAAATAGCTTAATAGCGTAATCATACTTCTTAGCGATATCAGTAATACCACCAAGTAAAGCAGCTGTTGCAGCTCTAGATACATCTGCCATTACAATACCAACTGTTGTTGACTTTCTAGAAGCTAAGCCTCTAGCAATTGCATTTGGATGATATCCAAGCTCTTTAATTACTCTTAAAACCTTTTCTCTAGTTTCAGGATTAACCTTTTCGGGATTATTCATTACACGGCTTACTGTAGCTAAAGATACCTTTGCAGCACCTGCTACATCATAGATTGTTGTGTTTGCCATATCGATTCCCTCCTTCGCCAAATTTCTAAAATATTATATCATATCAAAATTGGGTTTTCAATAGAGTTTATGAAAATAAATGAAATCGTTTACTTTGACACAATTAAGCCATTTTTTCTATTTTGGTTAAATCTATTTTCATAACTTTTTCGAGAAAAAAAGACGAGCATAAATTTGCTCGTCCTTAAAAACTATTATTCCATCTCCTCAACAAATTGAGAATTATATAAAGAATTATAGAAGCCATTTAATGCCATTAATTCTTCATGGTTACCATGTTCAATAATATTACCATCCTTTAATACTAATATTAAATCAGCATTCTTAATAGTAGATAATCTATGAGCAATTACAAATGATGTTCTACCATTTGTTAAATTATCCATAGCATTTTGAATTTGAATTTCAGTTCTAGTATCTACATTAGATGTAGCTTCATCTAATATCATTAAAGGTGCATTTTCAACAAACGCTCTAGCAATAGTAACAAGCTGTCTTTGACCTTGAGATAAGCTACTTTCACCTGATACAACCGTATCTGCCTTCTTCTCTAATGTATCAACGAAGTGATATAAAGACGCATCCTTTAATGCCTTATTTAATACCTCATCTGAAACATTTTCTTTTGAATAAATAACATTATCTCTAATAGTACCATCAAAAATCCAAGAATCCTGTAGAACCATACCAAAGATATCTCTTATTTCACGTCTTGACATATCCTTAATTGAAACACCATCAATTAGGATATCTCCATCCTGCATTTCATAGAATCTCATTAATAAATTAACAATAGTTGTTTTACCAGCACCTGTAGGTCCTACAATCGCAACCTTCATACCTGGTTCAACAGTTACAGAAAAGTCAGGAATAATTATTTTTTCAGGAGTATAACCAAATTTAACATTCTTAAATTCAACCTTACCCTTAACACCATTTTCTTTATTTAATAATAAATATGGCTTATTATCTTCATTTAATTCTTCTTCCTCATCTAATAATTCAAATACTCTATCAGATGCCGCAGCGGCCATTTGAACAGTATTCATAGATTGAGCTAGCTGAGAAAGTGGAGATTGGAATAAATTAACATAAACTAAGAATGCAGAAATCATACCAAATGTAATACCCATATCATATGCCATTAATAAGCCACCAACAACGCATACAGCAACATAAGCAAAATATGAAATGAATGTCATAATAGGCATCATCATACCACCAAAGATTTGAGCCTTAATCATTGATGTATGTAATTCCTCATTAGCCTCATTAAATTTTTCTTCTCTTCTTTTTTCAGAATTAAATAATTTAATTATAATAGCACCAGTAAAGTTCTCTTCTACAATTGCATTTACCTTACCAGTATTCTTTTGTCTTTCCTTAAAATGAGGTACTGCAAGCTTAGTAATAAAGATAGTTTGAAGTATAGCAAGAGGTACTGTAGATAATACAGTTAATGCCATAATCCAATTTGATATAAACATTGCGATTAATACACCAACTAGCATAGCTATTGCTTGCAACAGCATAGTTATAGATTGCTGTAAGCTTTGTGTAATAGTATCAACATCATTAGTTACTCTTGATAATGTATCACCATATTGATGTGAATCAAAATAAGATAAAGGCATTCTATTAATCTTATTAGAAATTTCCTTTCTTAAATTATATCCATATTTTTGAGTAACAATTGTCATAATATATCCTGAAAGGAATGCTGTAACAGCATAGATAGAATATAAAATAATCATAATGATAGCTATATCCCAAACCTTATCGATATCAATATTACCAACAGTTGAGCCAGCCTGAATTTCATTAGTTAAATCCTTCAAAAATTGAGGAGCAATGATACTCACAACAACACTTGTTATAACAAATATCATTGAAATCAAAATAGGAATTATATATGGCTTTAATGAATTAAATAATTTCTTATAAGCATCCTTAGAAACTTTTTTCTTTTCAGCATGCATAGGTCTTCTCATCATAGTCCTAATTCCTCCTTTGATAATTGTGATAATGCAATTTCTTGATAAATTGCACAATTATGAATTAATTCATCATGCTTACCAAAGCCTACAATCTTACCTTCCTCTAAAACGATAATCTTATCAGCATCCATGATTGTACCAATTCTTTGAGCAACGATAATCTTTGTTTTATCCTTATCTAATGAATTAAGATTTTCTCTTACTAGCTTATCAGTCTTATAATCTAGTGCAGAGAATGAATCATCAAACACATAAATTTCAGGAGATAAATATACACATCTTGCAATACATAATCTTTGACGCTGTCCACCAGAAACATTCTTACCACCCTGGCTAATTACAAAATCATATTTTTCTTCCTTTTCATCTATAAATTCTGAAGCACACGCAACATCAGATGCAAATCTCATCTTCTCTACATCTACCTCATCACTACCAAAGGTAATATTAGATGCGATTGTACCATTAAACAGGAATCCCTTTTGAGGAACAAAACCTATTCTAGATCTTAAATCCCGAATATTAGCATCTTTTACATTAATACCATCAACTAATACTTCACCATCTGTTGCGTCATAAAGTCTAGAAATCATATTTAAAATAGTTGTTTTACCACTTGATGTAGCGCCAATAATAGCTAGTGTTTCACCCTTTTTAACACTAAAGCTGATATTAGAAATAACATCACCCTGAGCATTAGGATATCTAAATGATACATTCTTAAATTCAATAGTGCCTTGTTCAATAAATTGCTTAGGATTTTCTGGATTAACAATAGTTGGCTTAGTTTCTAATACCTCATTAACTCTACCTGCGGCTACTATTGCTCTAGGCCACATAATAAATAGCATTAATATCATCATAAATGACATGATAATTTGGCTTGATAGCATAACAGATGATACTACCTCTGCATAAGATATAGCATTATCATTAATTAAATAAGCACCAATTAAATAAATACCTAAGCTTAATCCATTCATTACAATTGTAATTACTGGGCTCATTAAGCTCATAAGCTTACCAGTAAACATTTGAGCCTTAGTAATATTTGTATTTGAAACATCAAATCTGTTTTCTTCATATTTTTCAGCATTATATGCTCTAACAATTCTAATACCAGTTAAATTATCTCTTGTAACCTGATTTAAGCTATCAGTAAGCTTTTGCATTACCTTAAACTTAGGAATTGCTAAAATCATAATAGCACCTACTACTATTACTATAATTACAATACCAATAATAGTTGCATATGATAATGAGGCAGCTGAATTAGAGAATTTAATTAAAGCCCAAATTGCAGTAACTGGTGCTTGGAATATCATTCTCATAGTCATTAAATTAGCCATTTGAATATGCTGTAAATCATTAGTAGTTCTTGTTACTAATGATGCAGTTGAGAATTTATCAATTTCAGATAAAGAGAAATCCTCAATCTTCTTATATAATTCTTTTCTAATCTTAGTAGTTAAATTAGCAGCTACAAATGATGCTAGTACTGCAATAACACCTTGAACAATCATAGAGCCTACGGCATAGGCAAGCATTATACCACCATTAACCCAAATATCACCAACAGTGGCATTTTGAATATTATTGATGTATTCAATAATGACCTTACCATCATCACCCATAGCTAATGCCATGTTCTTAATACCATCCCAGCCTAATGATTCAAACATCGGTAGCATGGCCTCATATTGACCCTTAAACATTTCCTCAGGATGATTTTGATAATTTAAATATGTTATAGATGAAATAATATCTGTAATACAATCTACTAGCTGCATAGTAAAGAATACAGATAATACTGTTAATCCTAAAATTAGGATTACAAATATTACATCCTTAACACTTAATCTTTTATATAGCTTAAGCATTCTCTTCTTCCTTCCTTTGACATAATTTAGAAATTATTTTCTCAGTAACATCAATAAATGTTTCAATATCACTATCAGGAATACCTTCTAAAGCATATGTCATATCATCGGCTCTTTGCTTCTTAAAGCTAATTAAGAATTCCTTACCCTTTTCTGTAATAGAAACAATAGTTACTCTTTTATCAATTTCATGCTTCTTCCTAATGACATATTCCTTATCCTCTAAATAATTTAGGATTTTAGCAACTCTAGCTGTTGATATTTGAAATTTTTCTGCAATCTCTCCAGCTACAATTCCATCCTCATATTTAACTAATTCAGATAAAACAGGAATAACTCCATGGAATCCTTCATTTTGATCAAATTTAGGCTTTCCATATTTTTTCATTAGGGCTGATATTCTTTCGAAATATTCTTCTCCAGTCATATTTACCTCCATGATATCTAACACTGTTAGTTAAATTATCTAACACTATTAGATATTTTACTCATAAAATAAAAATAGTCAAGGAAATATATTACATATATTAATATTTTCCCTAACTATTTTTAACTTATTACTTAATAGTGATTTCAATATCGCCTGTTGATGTTCTAATATCACAAGTATCAGTACCACTATTTGAAGGAACATTTATATCACCTGTTGATGTTTTTGTAGTAAATGCCTTACCAGTTAATAATGAT
>Ga0247609_10007552_pt1 | contig 10344 bp, 10 predicted proteins | sample 172DNAGHGlowgp2_FD_193487 | JGI IMG/M metagenome (GOLD analysis project Ga0247609, IMG submission 193487) | Sheep rumen microbial communities from Palmerston North, Manawatu-Wanganui, New Zealand - 1728 DNA GHGlow gp2 | ecosystem: Host-associated > Mammals > Digestive system > Stomach > Rumen ...
AGTTTCAATATGCCATTGATATTTTCCCGTATCTCCTCGTCCGTGGTGCCATATTTGATTAGTACCACTTTCGACCCTTCACCCATCACTTGCTCTATGGCCTGTTGATGTGGTAGACTTAACGCACTGCCGTAGTTCGCAGCCTCACAATGGTCTCCTATCTCTTTATAGATATCGTAACTCTGCTCGTTGTCTTCCACTTTGACGTCATTCTTCGCATCATGAAACCAACGGTATAGTTCTTCCCACATGGAATGAACGGTACCCACCATCAGTATCTTGTCGATGGCATAGTGTTTGGCCAATGCAGCCGACATAAAAGTATAGTCCTTATAGGTCTCTTCACCTATACGGTAGTCGGCTTTCCTATACTCTCGCATAGGACGGATTCCGTCTTCCACAATTTTTGGTGTCCCTGTACCAAGAAATGATATCAATACTCGTTTGCCCATACGCTAAAGTTCGGTTAGTTTTACAAAGCCCATTAGCTGAAGTTTTCCGTTGTATTCAACAATTCTGCGTGACTTGTATTTGTGTTTGTTCTTATGAACCAAAGCAATTCCCATTCTTTTCATCTCATATTGATCATCCCATATCCCGTTATTCACGTAATCATCAGAATACTGATTCCAACCGCCTGTGATTGCATGGTAACCACTACCTGCTGCCATTTTCAAGACGCAATAGGCATCTTTAGAATCATTGACACATGAGATAAGGCGTTGTATGCACGTTTCGATTTCTGAAGAGCGGTCAGCAGGGTAAGCCTCAAAGAAAGCAAGTTCCTTTTTTAGATAACTCAGTGTTTGCTGATTTATGATATGGAACCATTGGGTTAGTCCATATTGTTTGTCCATCAAGTTTTGCTTTTGCTGTTTGCTGACCGTCAGTTTGTTTTGCATCATCTCAAAGGCGTTGGTGGCAAAGGTGATGGAACCTTCTGCTTTCTCCTGAGGACAGATACATTCATAGATGGTATTAAAACCTTTGGGACTGAACGTCGTACTTGTCTTACTGCCAGACTGTTTCCACCCTCCGCACCATTTATTTCCTTCTCCCTGAAGGTTAAAGACTTTGGTATTAAGCAGCATGGTACCTCCCACCTTTATGTCGCTCACCTGTATGAAACGCATAAAGTCTTCACCATCTTTCACCTCACCGAAGATATCTGCATCCTTATATTTTCCTGATCTCTTATCTGGAATGAGCGTTTTGAACCGCCCACTTTTATAATTCACTTTATTGATGTTCTCAAGCAAATAATTGGTGATTGTCGAACGTAATGCACCTTTGAGAGAACTGCCAGGAACGTACGGGACACCATTGGTCCGAATAAAGGTCTTGACGGAATCCCGGTAGTCTTCTATTGGAGTATCAAATATTTTATCGGGACTCTGAGAAATTGACCCAATCTTAGATTTCATCAAACGTTCCAACTCCTCTATAGCCTGATTCTGTAATAGACCACTATATTTTTCGATATCGACTCCTGCACTTATTACTTTATTCATATCAATGACATATATTTTCTGATCATTGATAATATAGTCCATGCCATAAATCCAGTCGTAGTCACTGCCAGCACCTATGGATATGGGGGTGACAGCCTCAAACTGGATGGCTTTTCGGATATTTGTCTTCATAACTGTTTTTATAGTCTAATAGGTAACATAATGGATCTTCCATTTCGCCAGATAGGATGATTGACAATTTGACCGCCGATTTCTCCCCCTGGTCTTAGGTTGGCAATCCTTCCTAAACAATACTTATCAGTAGTTCCACAGAAAACTGAACCAGGCAGGAATGCATAAATTGCATTTTTGCGTAGCGTATTGTAAGGAGGAGTTGTTATCCAGCCGCCACGACGGGCAAAGTTATAAGCAACCTTGTCATCATCCAAAATATCATTGAGTTGTTCTTCTGATTCAGGAATGAACATAGACAATGCTATCTGGTGACTGGCTTCGTCAGGTACATCGAATAACAAATCATTTTCATCTTTTGTATATTCAAAGAATCCATATCCCACATAACGGTCTGTGCCGATGCCTTCCATTGCGAGTATCTGTAGTGCTTCATCCAACCTAGTCGTATCTTCAGAAGCAAGGAAAAACAGACCAGAATAATCTTTGAAAGAGATCCTGTCAACATAATAGGGCAGAGCCGGTTCCTTACCAGAACGGTCTTCAATTTTCACACGCTGCATGACCTCTGATTTCACGAAGTCCCTTGATCCTTTCGCATCCAAAGGCAATTCTGTCTTTGTCAGATATGAAGCCTGAACCATTTTGAGGTCTTCGCTGTTTCCTCTAAAGAACTTTTTACCATTAAGCAAATCGCTATAGAGTTTCGCGTCGACCCACTGCACCTTTTTCACTTTTTTTGCATCTGCAGGGTCTGCCAACTGTGGAAGTGTGGATTGAAATGGCATAGGCAGGAAATAGGTAGGTTCACTATCTTTTTTCTGCTGATAATAAGGAAACAGATCGCTGATAACACATCCAAAGTCACCGTCTTCAGGAACATGTTTCCCCACTTTTGCCAGACACGAAATCAGGGCAGCATGAAGCGTGTCGGAATGTATTGTCTTCTGACTGATGCTGGCATCCTCACGCTGGTCACTAATATGCAGGGGAGCAGTAAAGTGAAGCCTATATATCTTAAATCTCACCGAGCTCATAAGCTTTTTCTTTTGTCCAATCTGGACCTACAAATTGTGTCGCTTTCCAATTCTTAAAGATAATCTGACCATAGCCGCGTGATCCGCTACCACCGATATAGTCATTTTTAATCATGGCGATACCATCCTTGAATATCTTTATCATGGTCTGTTCTTCATTTTCGTATCCCCATACATTAATGACGAATTCAGCATTGAACTCTGCACCCGCTGGAACACGCTCAATCTGACGAGGACTGCCTGCTGTACCCTTTACACGGTCAATAGTATTCTCGAACTTGTTTTCTGTAAACGGCATGTCGAGATTATCACTTTCTTCAAGCATAGCCTTAGATTCTGGAGTCAGCATGGCATCTCTGACTATGAGGTGTGAAGGTTGGGCATTTTTATTACCTTCCGTAAAACCAAATAGTTTCCGAATAGCACCATTATCACTTCCTATGTCACCATGTTTCACAATACCATTTGCTTGTTCTAACAGACAACGCATTTTGCCCTTCAAAGAACTGCCTGGAATATAGGGTTGGTTCTCTTTAGTTGCTAACTTGATGACTGGCAAGTCAATGCCGCCGATTTCCACATTTTCCTTACTACCACCGATATGAAGTCCTGTCAGGAGTTCTATAGTGGTCGTTATCTTGATTTTCTTTTCTAATTGTGACATAATATTCTTCTGTTTATAAGTTTGTTATTATTCTGCTGCTTTGTGATAGGCGACAATAGCCTCAAAAATAGAAATAAAATTCTTGAATGCTTCCTGTTTGTTCGTACTGCTCCCGACCTTTTTGATTGCATCTTCAAAAATCATGAAGAAGTCCTCAATCTTACAGTATTTTACGCCAGCCTTTTTGTCTTTTTTAGCTCTTCCGACTGCATAGGCTAATTTGGGACTGAGCATAACAAACGAAGTCTCCTCATAGCCAATGGTCTGCTGGCGTTTCACCTCACCAAAGAATCTGCGCAACTGACTGGTAGACATCTTTTCTCCAATAGTAATCTTAATTGGGTTGCCCTTTTTGTCTTTCCCGTCCTCTGTATCTGGTTTTGCCAGATACGTACCAAACTTTTTTGCAAAATCAACAGTCGACTGTGTAATTTTGCCGCTAATCCATTCCTGTTGAATCAGGTTACTTTTTTCCCATCTGTCCATAATAGTTTTTAATTATTTGTTATTGTTCTCTTTGTCTTTTAATGATAATTCTGCCCATCGTGCAGCAATCGCTAATAATTCGAGGTTACGACTCTTGGGCAGTTGCTCGTTTCTCAGATTAAGACAAAAGTTGCAGAGTTCTCGTTTAACCTCTCTCTTCTGTGAATTCTGCTCTTTATCGTAGCCTTTGAATTTCTCCATGAAGCGTGTCATAAAATAAGAGATATGCCACATGTAACTATAGTTCTTTGGGGTTCCTTTGGCTTCCCGTTCAATGTTCATATCTGCAATTTCAGAATAGAGCATAATCTTGTGGAGGATGCTCTTGCTGAAACCATAGTCTTTATTGTATTTTGAAATATAATCAACAAATTTATTTTTGTAGTACTCCACATATGCGTATTCATCAAATTTTTCGTCCTCGATGACAGCAAATGTCTTGTCTTTATTCCAAGAAATGGTCTTTCCGAACAAATTGAAGGCATTCTTTTCTCCCTGCTTTGCAGCCTCTTCTGCTTCACCAGCCAATTCGGCAGCCTTGGCAATGGGGTACTTAGGCTTTACTATAGCGATTCCACCAGAAATGCTGATATGACACAAGGGCTTATTGGAATTAAAGATGTCAATATAGGATTCATTTTTAAACTCTTCTAAAGTCCTATCGTGAATAAGTTTGGCGAAGTCAATGACTTTGTCCCATCGTCCAACGATAAAGAGGTCATCACCACCAGCATAGATGACATTGAGAAATTGTCTGAACTCCATTCCTTTTTCTGGTCCTTCTTGAATTTTCTCAACGAGTAGTTTGTTCTTGATGTCCTCTTCAAAAAACTTTCTTGTCTTTTCGGAGAACTTCTTGTAATCGTCAAATGTTGGGAATCCTATAATAAAGCGTTTCCCCATTCCGTCAACGTCCATTCTAAGTATACCTAAATAGCTACCATCAGCGTATTCCTCGAATGTCTTAAAGCCTTCTTTTTTGCGGAGTTTCTCGCCTGCATCGATCTGTTCGATTGCAGAGGGAAGATAGAACAAGTCCTTATCGCCATCAATCGTATATTTTGCTCCTTTGGGGAGTTTGGTGATGTCGAATTCTACTCCGGTAAGTGCACACACCTTATGCCCTTCGCCAACAATCAATTCCTGGCTATCCTCGTTATCCGTACCATCCTCATTTTTAGGCTTGAAACCAAAGAACTTGTTTGGGTGTAAGAGAATCAAATCCTTGAGTTTTTGATTCTTCTGTCGAGCAAAGTCTGCATTGCAATATTTCCAAAGCACACCCGAGGAAATGTTTTGTTCTTCCTCATGTCCTTCAACATAAAACTTACCATCTTCCTCCTTATATGCCGCATAGCTGATATTGACACCTAACTGGCCTTTATGTTCATTCCACAATTCTTCCTTGACATCCTTCGCACATTCGTCTATTGCCTTGGTGATATCGGGCTTATTGTCTGTAATCAAATAAAACTTTCCTCCAGAACAATATAGCTCATCGTAAAAGCCGTCATATCCTGAAATGGTGTCCTCAATTCTGTTGCATACTTTCCGAAGATAATTACATAGGAAAGCAGAACGCCCTTTCAGACTAACTGAGGCATGTCGCGAAGTAATGTTATAGAGGAATTTCTGTATGCCAGACAAATCTCCTCCCACAAATAGTTTGTTGTATTCTCCTTGTGCCATATCGTTATTATGATTCTTTTGTTTCTGTTTTATGTGGCTTCTCTTGACGCACGATGCCGCAACCGATACTGGCATTCTTGCCAATACCTAAGTTATTGGGGATAGACAGGTTGCTGGTGAAGTTGGCATTGAATGCCATGAGGGCAATACCTTTATTATATATAATGTAGGAATCACTGAGTTGGGTAATTCTGACCAGCAGCTCATCTTCGAGGTGGATGCCAAGCCCCTTCAGCATAGAGAGTAGATTTCCCTTAAGTATGTTCTCAAGCATGGCCTTGCGCTCATTTTCATCCTCAGTTGATTTGTATAATAAATAATTCTTGGCATTGAGGGGGAGCCATCGGTTCAAATAGTAGTTGAAAGGTCTGCTCCATGTCTGCACAAGAATTTTGGCAGGAAGGACTCGAGCTACTTCACATTTTAATTCCTTTTGTCCAACCATAATGGTGTCAGGAGCCTCGGACATAAACTGCCCGATAATATCAGCACCTTCTTCAACACAAGTAATTGCGGCTTTGCTATTCAGTCGTTTATACTGAATGAGGGGATAGGAGTAACGGAAAGTATTATCTCCTGTATGATTGTGATAAAGTATATTGGCTTTGTCACCAAGACTCTTTAAAACCGCTCCTCGGAAGAGCGGAATCTCTTTATAGCTTATCTCGGTATCGTAAAATACGGTTAGCGTACGTATATATTTTCTCATCAGCTTTTAGTTTGTGAGGGCAAAGATAGAATTTTTTTATGAATTGACCAAATAAAAATTGAACAAATTGCATCAAGCGTGATATTACAGCCAATGGGTAAATGAGAAGAGTTGTTCCGTCATGTCAAAATTGGCAAGTGAGGGTTGTTCGTTTAATCTGTAAAATTCACCATTTTGATATTTATTATGACTATCACGAGTTGGATCGAGTAGCAGCCAACGATTGTCGGCAAATGTTGCAACGACAACATGATTGGTTTTTGGTTTTACATGCTCAACGTCTATCAATTCTCCAGGCTTTGCCAGATAACATGCCAGTTGTTGTGCAGGTATATGCATGGCACGCAACAATGAGACGCAGAGGCTTACATAACCACGACATGTTGTGTGACGGCGTTTAACCACAGCGACCGACGAGTCATCTTGCCGTTCCTTGGCTTGAAGTTCGTCGTAGTCATAGAAGAGGTTGCGGACTACAAATTTATATACTGCTAATACTCGGAGGTAATCGTTATTGATGCATCTTCCGGCAATCTCTTTAGCCAAATTCTTAATAGGCTCCTCATCACTCTGAAAATAATCGGTAGCCTTAAGCCAATAGTGCAGATAATCTTTGTCTGTAGGTATCCGTTTCAGTTGGTCCATGTTATAGATATACGCTGGTGTGTTGTGAAAACCGCTATCGTGTGCATGGACAAATATAGGTATGCGTATGTATGGCGAATAGTAATCGGTATCAGGGATGTGGCTGCATAGTGAAATGACCTGATTGTTATGCGGTAAGATACTGAGATCATACCCTCCATCTGAATCGGGTTTTAAAATGGTACGCTTGCCGGAATCATCGGATGACGCACCAACCAAGTTGCGACCTCGCAACGGTTTCGATTTTCGTAGGAAGAATAATTTGTTCCCCCTAATTGCGAGTCGTACAGCTGCATCGCGGTAATACGATGAGCAAAACTTATGATTGAGATCATTATTCATAACCTGTCGTATCAACAATATAAAGAGTCTTTAGATGAACCTTTTCTATCATTCTGTTGAAAAGAACGCCCTGATTTATGGATACACCTCCTTACTTAGTTTCTATCACCTATTATGGAAGGCGGCAGACAAGTTGCATCAAGCGTGATATTACGCCATTGACATCTTGTTTGAAATGAGTAGGGAACTTCAAATGCAGATTGTTCTGATCCATGTAGGTTCTTTTGTTCACCTCCAGCATCATTGATTGGTAATGGAACGGACAGTCTGGAGTCTCTGAGTTGCTATAAGGCTCATTGATACCAACCTTGTAGCCATTCTCCTCAAACAGATTGACGGCCAGTTCTATCGTAGACTTTGCGGGCTTCGACCTGTCTTCATTAAAACCAATGCAAATATCCACATCGCCCATTTCACTTGGGAAAGAATGACAGTCAAGTAGCAAGGCATCTTCGCAAAGTGCATTCCTCAATTGCTTCTGATGCCAATGCCACAAATGGAGCAGACGCTTTTCGGCACCAGGGGGAATCGCCCTGACATAATCGTCATAGTATCGATATACGATGCCCTGGCCTATCGTTTCCATCGGATCATTCCAGAGACGTTCGGCATCAACAATAAATCGGGAATAAGGGAACCTGACAGCCTTGATCCGGTCATTCCGATAACCATGAAAGAGGTAATCCGTGTGCCAATCGGTCAACCTCATCACAACGTCATTGATAAATCGGGCATCAATCTGCCAAAAACTCAGTTCATCATCATACAAGCCCTCAACGGAGGCGTGCGGTTCATTCAGTACAATTCTGTTGTATTGCATATCGTTATCATTTTAGTTAATACTCACTTAACTCGCATCGTCTTACCACCGTGGCATAACGTAAGCTCGGTTGGTGTGCACTGAAGCACTCTTGATGCAAAACCGCCGCAAAGATAAGAATTCTTAGGCAAAATAACAAATATCTTTGGAGAAATTTTAGGAAAACAGACATATTTTTGACATAATGATAGAAAAGTTCAGCTCAAAGATTCCCTAGTTATAATTAACGATCAAAATAGAAGTATTATGGAACAGAAAACGAAAGCGCCACTACATTCTTTCAAAGATAAAGAAAGTGGCAAATGGGGATTTAAGAACAGTAATGACGAAGTCGTTGTTTCACCAAGATGGTGGTTGACTTATCATCAATTCTCAGAAGGTATGTGTCCTGTCGTTAATGATAATAAGAAGGTTGGCTTTGTAGACGAGAACGGCGAGCTGGTCATTCCTTGCGAGTTCGCGTTTTCCTTTGATTTCAGAGAAGGACTTTGCAGAGTCCAAGATGCTGAGACATTTATGAATGGGTACATCAACAAAAAGGGAGAGACTGTCATTCCATTCTTATATGGAAACTCACTTGGCAGTGGTAGGCATACGGTGCTTCTTTTTACAGAGAATGGACAGCAGGTATTCAAGAATTGCCGAGGAGAAATCATTTCTGTTGAGCAATTTAAGACCTCTTTTACTTTCCAAGAAGGATTAGTAGTCGTCATTGATGAAACCGACCATTATGGATTTGCTGATGAGAACGGGCATCTCGTATTTTCACCACAATGGGATTATGCCGATTCCTTTGAAGGAGGTTTTGCATTTGTGCGTGATGGTGAAAACCGTTTCTATATCGATAACGACGGCAACAAATTGCCGATTAACCATGGGAGTTCTGTTAATATGTCAACGGGTAAAGGTTTGGACTTCTTACAACGAATGTATTTCAAATCTGCATATCCTGTTAAGGCTGCCATAGAGGACGAAATCAACAGATTAAGTTCACAAGGTTGATAAGAAATCTTCTCTGACTATTACAATCGTTCCATCCAGTGAGAAAGGAAGACATCGCTGAGAGAGTAGACAGTTCCTTCGAGAGTGACATCATCGTTAAGCAGCCCCTTCTCGCTGAGGGCTTCAGCAAGTCGACGGGATACAGAAGGGGTGCCGATCTTATGATTCTTTAGGAATTCATTGGCAGTAATCTGCTGAACACTTCCTTCCTTGGCAACAGCGATTAGATAACCCCATTGCTTGTCTGTCAACATCTGTCGATACTGGAGATAAACTGCCTCGCCTTGTTTCATCAGTTGCTCGCAGGCTTTCTTGACGTCATCGATGGTGATGGCCTCGCTTCCATTGGCATAAACTGTATGACAGAGTTGCTGAGTGTAATAGGTATGGCGGCGAGTCCAGTCCAAGATAAACTGCAATGCTTCATCCGTGATGCTTCGCTGTCGCTCATTAAACAGCCGACGAATGAAAGCCGAGTAGGACTCTTCGGATATCTTATCGAGTGAGACGAAGGTAGTGCTGTTATAAAACGGCTTCTTTTCATTGGCAAAAATATCTGCCATCATGTGCTTCTTACTGCCGCAGAAGATGAAAGTCAGATTGTGTGTCTGCTGAATATAAGTACGCAACAGGGCCTCCAAATTCTGTTCGGGATAATCCCGTATCTGCTGGAACTCATCAATGGCTATGACGATATGCTCGTTTTGGCTATCGAGAAAATCGAAAAGTCCTTTTAGCGTATATTCTTTTTCATGAGCTGTCTGATAGGCTATTTGCAATTGGGGATCGCCCGTGATATTATCAAATGAGAGTTGTGGGCGGAGTGATTTAATGAACTTCAACACCTTTCCTCCCATCGATGTTTTTTCAGGAAATGATTTCATGGTAGCTTCTGCCATCAGCTTGATAAAGTCATCGATATTGCGTGAAGCAAAGATGTCGAAATAGATGGTATGGATATCAGGTCTTACATCTTTCAACTCGTCAAACAGACGTAGTATCAGTCCTGTCTTTCCCATACGACGCTTTGAAATCAGCGTCATATCTGTGCTGTTGATGCAATTGCGCAGCATCAACTGCAGTTCTTCTTCACGATCGCAAAACAGATCCTTTGACTCATACGACTTGATAATAAACGGATTCTCCATACCTTATATAGTTCTAATTTCTGCTGCAAAGATACAAAAACTTTTTGATTACACAAAATGTGTAACACAAAATGTGTAATTTATAGATCATATAAAAACAAACAATATACAAATTAGTATCAAATAACTTACTGCCACGCTGCCACAACCTCTTGCAAC
>Ga0247609_10007555_pt1 | contig 10343 bp, 11 predicted proteins | sample 172DNAGHGlowgp2_FD_193487 | JGI IMG/M metagenome (GOLD analysis project Ga0247609, IMG submission 193487) | Sheep rumen microbial communities from Palmerston North, Manawatu-Wanganui, New Zealand - 1728 DNA GHGlow gp2 | ecosystem: Host-associated > Mammals > Digestive system > Stomach > Rumen ...
CACGGAATTCTTTTCGCCAACCATCGCGTTAATTTTCTCGACCTTTCTACTCAATTTTTGTATTCAGGGTGCAAAATTAATCATTTTTTACCTAAAATCGACAACCTTCTTCGTAAAAGACGTTTTATTATTGAAATAATTACACTTTTCGAACAGAATTAACAACTATTTGAATATGTTTCTTATTACTTTTTCTTATCTTTGTACTCAAATAATAATAATAAAAGAAATGACACGAAAAGAGCGATACGAGTATATATTAAAATATTTCCGCGAACAGATGCCAGAGGTACAGACAGAGTTGGAATTCGGCAGTGTTTTCCAGTTATTGGTTGCTGTGATACTTAGTGCCCAATGTACAGACAAACGTATCAATCAAGTCACACCAGAATTGTTCCGTCACTATCCTGACGCAAAGACGATGGCAAAAGCAAAAACAGAAGATGTTCTAGAATATATCAGCAGTGTCTCCTACCCTAACGCGAAGGCCGAACATCTGGTGAAAATGGCTCGAATACTGGTAGAAAAACATGGTGGAGAAGTGCCTTCGGATATGAATCTGTTGCTTGACTTACCTGGCGTTGGTAGGAAGACGGCTAATGTCATTCAGAGTGTTGCCTTCGGTAAATCAACGATGGCTGTCGATACGCATGTTTTCCGTGTCAGTCATCGTTTGGAATTAGTCACTAAGAAAGATGATACCCCTTATAAAGTGGAGCAAGTTTTGGTCAAAAACATACCCGCAGAAGATATTCCACGGGCACATCATTGGTTATTACTTCACGGACGATATATCTGTACCTCTCGTCGTCCGCATTGTGAAAAATGCGATCTTAAGGGCGTTTGCCCCTCGGTCTCTGCATACCACCCTTAGGCCTCTGCCAACCCTTCATCATCTGACGATGGAATTTATTCTCAGCCCTGATGGCATCATATACCTTTGAGGGAGAAACAACCTGCATCATCTTCTTGTGATAAGTCTGCTCCAACTGTCTCAGTTCCATATTCAGTTTGTCGCGCTCACGAATTGCTGCCGCACAAGCGTCATCTGTCGCAGGTTTTTCTTTTCCATAATTGCGCATCTTCGTATAAAGACCACGCTGTTTCTGATGCATCTCCTTGAATAAGGGGAAAAACTTGGCTGCCTCATTTTCATTAAACTTGGCTTCTTTGGTGATAAATGCTTCCATATCCGCCTCGAATTTCTCAGGTGAGAATTTCTGTTCTTGCGCCATACCTGTCATGGCAAGCATCAGACAAGCAAGTATCAAAAAAGACTTTTTCATATCCATCAATTATTAATTCTCGACAAGACAAGCATAGATATCTGCATTATCAATCATCGCATAATCCGCAGCCTCATCCATATAGGTATCTGAAACCACTGTAGAAGCAGTCTGTTGTGATTGTTCTTGTGACTTGTCCATACGAGTGAAAAATATCGTCACACTGAATATAGCCACTAGTAAAGCCGCTGCCGCATACATCCAAGGACGGAGCGATACGCGCTTGGCAACAGGCTTCAACTCACGTTCGGGCAACTTTGCCATCACCTGGGTGGCAAAATCATCGAAATATCCTTCAGGAACTCTGAAAGGATTTTGCTTCGACATCCGTTCATTGAGATACTTTTCTTCGTTCATATCCTTCTTTTTTTATTCTTTTGACGTTCTATACCTTAAATAGTTTAATCGTGTTGCTTAAAAAAGTCGGAAATCTTCTTAACAGCAATATGATAAGATGCTTTCAAAGCTCCTTCGGAAGTATTGAGAACCTTGCTCATCTCACTATATTTCATCTCATCATAATAGCGGAGGTTAAAAACGGTACGCTGTACATCAGGTAACTGAGCAATAGCCTCCTGTAACTGCGCCTCTGTCTCGTCACCATCGAAATACTTATCCGCCAATAAGGTATTGGCAATCCCATTTTCATCATCAGCACTTACCATTGAAGCTGATTTCTGATGACGGACGAAGTCAAGGCTCTCATTGATAGCTATCCTGTAAAGCCACGTCGACAATTTAGAGGCATTACGGAAAGTATCAAGATTCATCCAAGCTTTCAGCATGACATTTTGCATCACATCATTGGCATCCTCATGTGACAACACTATACGACGCACTTGCCAATACAGTGGTTCACTATATTGACGAACGACCTGCTCAAAAGCCTTTCGTTGTGTGGCCGGATTAGAGAGCATCTCTATCAACTGCTTCTCGTCAACGGAAGTCATCAGATGTATTTCTTTAGGTGATTCCAGACAGACTGATCATATCCATAAACGTCAGGATACGTCCTTAACTGTCCACTCAAATCCGGGAAAATCGTATAATATGTAATATAAAGAGGTACGTGAGGAGTGACTTGCAATGTAGTGACCAACCGATATGGCAGTCTCCTTCCATTATCATTTTCTCCAGGATGATGGGTGCGCACATAATCTATACCCTGCTGTGTCACAGGTGGAATATCCATAGAAATACGTATCTTGTCAAAAGTCCACTCGTCAACGGTATTACCTAACAGGAAACAAGCTAGATCAAAAGGACGCTGTACACGAACGCAACCATGCGAAACTCCTCGAAATGCATTCTGGAAAAATGCCGGCGTTGAGGTATCATGCAGGTAAACTGAGAAATTGTTCTTGAAACGAAAGACAATACGTCCTAAAGAGTTGCCTCGTCCTCCATCCTGTGCCACTCGATATTTTCCACTGGCAAGCATCGAACTGGATACACTGCTGATAGGTACTTTCTTTCCTGTTGAACGATCTGCAATATAATAACGATGGCGAGCGAAATAGCCGCTATCACCTGCATGGCTAAGTACATCATTATTGACAATACTCTGAGGAATACTCCATTCAGGGTTCACCTGCATATACTCAATCGCACTACTCAACAAAGGTGTTTTGGTAATTACCTTTCCACATCCGATACGCATCTCCATCGTAGAATCAGGACCATAGGCATAGAGCATAAAGGCTGGGATATTAACCACGATGCGCTTGCCTGTAGTGGGCATCGGCTTCTTATCACGCCAACGGCATCGCTCCATATTGATTAATATACGACGACGACTCTCATCTGAAGAGGAGTCTGTAAGTTGTTGCTTGAGTTGGCGATACAAAGAAGACTGAGGCTCTGCCATTCTCAGCGACTCTCCTACGCTGTCATTCAATATCTTATGGAAAGCTGACTGATAGAAAGAAACGTTGGGACGCTCAATTGCCACATCATACATTCCTCCAATGGCTGCCCTTGGATTCACAAAACCATAACGCTGACCTGCCAAATAGTGCAGATAAGCAGAAGTCATATTATAATCCAAACGGGGAATAACCACCTTGGCAGGATGCTGTTCATCGAAATCAAGAAGTTGACAACGTAACAAATCCTCCTCTATCTCCTTGACCTTGAAATGAGAACCAGAGAATCCAATCGTATTCAACTGGCGCAATGCGTTCACCAAACTATCTGCCGCAGGCTTAACACCCTGACGGTCAATCCAAAGAAGACCATTTGATTGCTTATAGAACAAAGCCGTACGCGAAGCTGGTGACAAAGAGTCTTTCCCTATTTGTCCATATTTCCCTAAAGCAGAATGGATATCAGAAGGAGTCATTTCAAAAACAGGCGTCTTCAATGCAGAAAACGCCTCCATCGTAATATCTTCTTTCTGATGGGCTCCTTTATTACAACTGGTAACAATGCATAAAGCCAACAGAAGTAAAAGTGAAGTCAGATAACTATTTTTCTGACAACCTTTCCAACTTTGATAATGTAGCAACCTTTAGGTATGTTTGTTAATTCAATTCTTTGTGCAGGACTTTCAATACGTACAGACATTACATGACGACCTGTCAATGAGATAACTTCCATGACCAATCCTTCTGCACCAGTAACACGGATAACAGACTGACTTACAGTAATTTGTACGTCATTCCTCTCATCCGCTTGCTCCATGCTGACAAACTCTGGCAGAGAAGCCCGAGTACTTACAGGCATAAGCAAAAACGCTGCCAATAAAGCCAAACCTAGTACACGTTTTGTCATAAGCAACACATAATCTTTTGCAAAAGTAGTAATATTTTTTGAAACTACCAAATTTTTAACACGGAAAATACATTTACAACTCTAAAACAAGTTGTTCGTCACTCAAACAAGTATTTTCGAAAACCTGCTGGGCTTCATCAAGGAGCACTTGCTCATCTTCATATCGTGAAGAATAATGACCAAGGATCAGTCGCCCTACCCCTGCGTATCTTGCCACCATAGCTGCCTGACGAGCCGTAGAATGGTAATATTTCTCTGCACGCACGAGATTATCGTCAGCATAAGTACTCTCATGATATAATGCTGTCACCCCTTTTATCCGCTCATGTAATGTCGGTATATAACGAGTGTCACTGCAATAGGCATAACTACGAGGAATATCTGCCGGCTCTACTAAACGACTATTCAAGACCCGTTCACCTTCTTCCGTTATCCAATCAGCACCTGCCTTGATATTATTAATCTGAGAAACAGGAATATGATAAAAGTCTACCATATCACGCTTAATATGCGGAAGAGTCTGTTTCTCCTTAAACAGATAGCCACAACAAGGCATTCTATGTTCCAAAGGTATAGACTCTATGGTAAGACTGCGATCCTCATATACTATCTTTTGTTGGGTAGTATCCACTGCATGAAACACTACTTCAAACTCCAATCCCCTGCAAAACATATCCATCTGCTCACGAAGCATAGATTCTAACTCCGCAGGAGCATAGACATCCAATTTTGCCGTACGCCCTAATAGTCCGAACGTACTAATCATGCCGATAAGTCCAAAACAATGATCACCATGCAGATGACTGATAAAGACGGCGGAGAGTTTCGTGAACCGTATCTTTGAACGACGCAACTGCATCTGAGTCCCCTCTCCGCAATCCACCATGAATTGTTTACCTCTCAACTCCACCACCTGTGCTGAGGCATGATGATGGAGTGTAGGCAAAGCACTTCCACATCCTAATATGTGAATCTTAAAAGGCTCCAAACTATAACATCAAATCTTATAGTCGTCCTCGGATGCTTCTTCCAGTTTGATATCAGAATCTGGTTTCTTCAACTGCTGACGCCCATATTCATAGAGATCCTCACTATCTTTGAGAATCAGAGAATCGGCATTCAGTTTGACAAGATCATAGAGGTTAATCTCCTCTTCCTCACCGCCACCTTCACGAACTGCAATCATCTCAAGTTTTCCTCTGACAAGACGCCATGTCTTGTAAGTCAAACTACTTTGCTCGATTCCTTCTACAATACCGCCTTCTTTGATAGAGAAACCGACTTCGTCACTACCATCAAGTGGGTTAGGCATCACCCAGTTACCCAACAACGCAGCCTGATTGACTACAATCAAAGCTTCCGTCTTCTTGTTATTTGGAACGACAGCCATACGGTCACCAGCATGAAGTCCGCCAAATACCTGATTGTTATCACGGGCATAGGTGATATTTAACTGCACCGTATCACCCAAGTCTGTCACAACTTGTAAGATGCTGTCCGTTGATCCCTCTCCGCAGATACCATATATCGTAGGATCCTGCAGGGCACTCATATCTGTTGAGTCACCATTATCAAAGGGAACTTGTTGTGTTTTACCACCACAACTACATACTGTCATTACTACAGCAATAAACACAATTGCTACAAATAAGATTTTCTTCATAGTCTTTATTTATTGATTGTTTTCTTTACTTTTCGCTTCATTCCAAAGGTTATCCATCTCGGCAAGAGACATCTCTGTCAATGGTTTTCCTATTTTAATACTATGTTCCTCTATATAATTAAAACGACGAATAAACTTCTGATTGGTTCCTTCCAAGGCATTATCGGGATTCAGGTGATAGAGACGTGCCGCATTGATAACAGAAAAGAGGAAATCACCCAGCTCTTTCTCTGAACGTGACTTATCCTCCCGCTTAAACTCTGCCTCTAACTCATCCAATTCCTCCCGAACCTTTGTCCATACATCCTGTTTGTCTTCCCAATCAAAACCCACATGACGAGCTTTATCTTGAATACGGTATGCTTTTATCAATGAAGGAAGAGAAGCAGGTACTCCACCTAATACTGTCTTATTACCGTCTTTCTCTTTCTGCTTGATTTGTTCCCAATTGTCAAGCACCTCCTCTGCACTCTTGGCAACAGTCTCTCCATACACATGCGGATGGCGGAATATCATCTTGTCGCACAGTTTGTTACAAACATCGGCTACATCATAAAGTCCTTTTTCTTCTCCTATACGACTGTAGAATACGATATGAAGCAACACATCGCCTAACTCTTTGCATATCTCATGCGAATCGTCTTTGATTAACGCATCACAAAGTTCATACACTTCTTCTATCGTATTAGGGCGCAAAGAATCATTGGTCTGCTTACGGTCCCATGGGCATTCCACGCGTAAGCGATCCATCACATCAAGCAGTCTTCCAAAGGCTGCCATTTTCTCTTCTTTGGTATGCATTTGCTCCATATTAGGGGCAAAGGTACAAAAAAAAACTTGCCGAAGGTACTTTTCATACGGAAAAATCAAATATTATTTGGTTTTCTTCTCATTTATTCGTAATTTTGCAGCCATTATTATAAAATAGGTATATGGAATTAGCAAGTAAATACGACCCAAAAGAGGTCGAATCGAAATGGTATCAGTACTGGTTAGACAATAAACTATTTGCCAGTAAACCCGACGGACGTGAACCTTACACAATAGTCATTCCACCTCCCAATGTGACTGGCGTATTGCACATGGGACACATGTTGAATAACACCATTCAAGACATTCTGGTGCGCCGTGCCCGAATGGAAGGCAAGAACGCCTGTTGGGTACCAGGCACTGACCATGCATCTATTGCCACAGAAGCAAAAGTAGTGAAGAAACTAGCCGAGCAGGGTATTAAAAAACATGACCTGACTCGTGATGAATTTCTAAAACATGCATGGGATTGGACTGATGAGCATGGTGGTATTATCCTGAAGCAACTCCGTCGCTTAGGAGCGTCCTGTGATTGGGACCGCACTGCTTTCACTATGGATGAGAAACGTTCAGAAAGTGTTATTAAAGTTTTCGTCGACCTCTATAATAAAGGACTAATTTATCGTGGTCTCCGTATGGTCAACTGGGATCCGAAAGCACTGACTGCCCTTTCTACCGAGGAGGTAATATACAAAGAAGAGCAGAGCCATCTTTTCCACCTAAAGTACTACGTGGACGGTCTAGAGAATCTAGATAATCTAGAGGCTCTAGAGGCCGAAGGCAACGTCATCCACAAAGATACAAAAGGTTATTATGCCGTTGTTGCCACTACCCGTCCAGAGACGATCATGGGTGATACCGCTATGTGTATCAATCCCAAAGATCCCAAGAATCAATGGTTAAAAGGACGCAAGGTGATTGTTCCTTTGGTAAACCGTGTCATTCCTGTCATCGAAGACCGTTATGTAGATATCGAGTTCGGTACAGGTTGCTTGAAAGTAACTCCTGCCCACGATACCAACGACTATATGCTGGGTAAGACGCATAACTTGGAAACGATTGATATCTTTAACCCCGATGGCACCATCAGTGAGCAAAGTCCTATTTATGTAGGTATGGACCGTATGGACTGTCGTAAGCAGATTGCCAAGGATTTGCAAGAAGCCGGACTTATGGAGCGTATTGAGGACTATACGAATAAGGTTGGTTATTCTGAGCGTAACCCTGACACCGCTATTGAACCACGCCTTTCACTGCAATGGTTCTTGAAGATGAAGCACTTTGCTGATATCGCTTTACCCCCTGTTATGAACGGGGAGATGAAGTTCTATCCAGAGAAATACAAGAATACTTATAAGAATTGGTTGGAGAACATTCAAGACTGGTGTATCTCCCGTCAGTTGTGGTGGGGACACCGCATTCCTGCCTATTACTATAACGAGAACGATGACTATGTAGTTGCCGCTACTCGTGAGGAGGCTTTGAAACTAGCTCAGCAACAGAATCCAAAGATTACGGATGCCGACCTTCGTCAGGATGAGGATGCTCTTGACACATGGTTTTCTTCATGGCTCTGGCCTATTTCACTCTTTGACGGTATCAATAATCCTGGTAATGAGGAGATTAATTACTACTACCCCACTAGCGACTTAGTAACTGCTCCTGACATCATCTTCTTCTGGGTGGCACGTATGATTATGGCTGGTGAGGAGTATATGGGAACCATCCCCTTCAAGAATGTTTATTTCACTGGTATTGTCCGCGACAAATTAGGACGTAAGATGTCTAAGTCATTAGGAAACTCACCCGACCCAATTGAACTCATTGAGAAGTTTGGAGCTGATGGTGTACGTATGGGTATGATGCTCTCCGCCCCTGCCGGCAACGATATCTTGTTTGATGAAAGTCTCTGTGAACAAGGACGTAACTTCAATAATAAGATATGGAATGCCTTCCGTCTCGTCAAAGGATGGCAGGTTGCTGATACCGAACAGACAGAAGCCAGTAAAATCGCAGTCGCTTGGTTTGATGCCAAACTCAGGGAGGTTAATGAGGAACTACAGGATCTCTTCTCCAAGTATCGTATCTCTGAAGCACTGATGGCAGTATACAAACTCTTCTGGGACGAGTTCTCCAGTTGGTATCTGGAGATGGTAAAACCCGCCTATATCAACGGTGAGGCGCAACCTATCGACCAAACGACTTATGAGGAAACCCTGCGTTTCTTCGACATTCTGTTAAAAATGTTGCATCCCTTCATGCCGTTCATCACTGAGGAACTTTGGCAAGCACTTTATGAGCGCAAGACTGGAGAGAGTATCATGCGCGAAAACCTTGTACTTGGCGGTTTAACTACAAAGGATAAGCAACTCCTTGCCGATTTCGAACAGGTTAAGCAGATTGTCAGCGGTGTACGCATGGTTCGAAGTCAGAAGAACATTGCCCCCAAGGAGGCTCTGGAACTACAAGCCGTATCATCCAATCATTATGAGTCATATGCAGCAGCTATCATGAAGATGGCGAATGTCAATACGATCCATACTGTTGCAGAAAAAGACGCTACTGCTTCAGCCTTCATGGTAGGTACGGATGAATTTGCCGTTCCTCTTGGCAATATGATTGATATTGATGCTGAGATTGAGAAACAGGAGGCACAGATAAAGCACCTTGAAGGCTTCCTTGCAGGTGTCATGAAGAAACTCTCCAACGAGCGCTTCGTTGCCAATGCCCCAGAGCAGGTTGTTGCCTTAGAGCGTAAGAAGCAAAGTGACTCTGAAGAGAAAATTGCCGCACTAAAGGAATCCATAGCAGCACTCTACGCCCAAAAGAAGGGTTAGAGAAAAGGAGGTACCAGCATGAAGAGAGGACTGGTATTGGAAGGCGGTGCCATGCGAGGGTTATGGACGGCAGGCATTACAGACGTAATGATGGAACACGGCATTGAGCCTGACGGACTGATTGGTGTTTCTGCAGGGGCAGCGTTTGGCTGTAACTACAAGTCAAGACAGATAGGACGCGCCATCCGCTACAATACCCGTTTTGCCAAAGATCCACGATATAGTGGAGTGCGTTCGCTATTGAGAAGCGGTGACTATTTCAATGCGGAGTTTGGTTATCATATTGTGCCAAAGCAATACGATATTTTCGACGATGATGCCTTCAATCAGAATCCAATGGAATTTATCGTGGTCTGCACAGATGTGGAGACGGGTAAGCCTGTCTATAAGCCTCTCACAAAAGTAACCTCTGATACTTACGACTGGATTCGTGCTTCAGCCTCGATGCCCTTGATGTCAAGAGTGATAGAATTGGAAGGCAGAAAACTGCTTGACGGAGGCGTTGGCGACTCTATCCCTCTGGAGTATTTCGAGTCTATGGGCTACGACCGTAATCTCGTCATCCTAACACAGCCTATGGGTTATCAGAAGAAACATCTCAAACTGATGCCCTTGATACGGATGACCTTACGAAAATATCCAAACATGATCAAAGCAATGAATGAACGGCACATCATGTATAACAAAGAACTGGCATATGTGGAACAGGCTGAAAAGGAAGGTCGTTGTTTGGTGATTCGTCCTGACGCAAAGATACCCATCGGACATATCTCACACAATCCCGACGAAATGAGAAACGTCTATGAGATGGGACGTTCTGTAGGAGAAAGATATATAGAAAGAATCAAAGATTTTTATCAGATATGAGAATCGACATCATCACTGTACTCCCCGAAATGTTAGAGGGTTTCGTACATGAAAGCATCCTGGCTCGTGCCGAGAAAAAAGGACTAGCCGAAATCAGATTGCATAATC
>Ga0247609_10007556_pt1 | contig 10341 bp, 13 predicted proteins | sample 172DNAGHGlowgp2_FD_193487 | JGI IMG/M metagenome (GOLD analysis project Ga0247609, IMG submission 193487) | Sheep rumen microbial communities from Palmerston North, Manawatu-Wanganui, New Zealand - 1728 DNA GHGlow gp2 | ecosystem: Host-associated > Mammals > Digestive system > Stomach > Rumen ...
CACCAATGGTTCAGAAGATTAATCAATCCATTGAAGAACTTCATCCTAACATCAAGACGGCCATGAAGCGTGATCGTCAGTCGTTGATGATCAAGCGGCAGACGGTGGAGCGTGAATATAATAAATATAACAGCCGCGTTACCAGCACTCCTCAACAGGAACGTGTACTCACTGAGATTGGTCGCCAGCGCGAGATCAAACAGGGTGTTTACCTCCTGATGTTGCAGAAACGCGAGGAAACAGCCATGGAACTGGCTAATACCACCGATAAAGGCCGTTTCATAGATATGGTTCAGGCTGATCCTCAGAGTGCTAAGCCCCGAAAGAAAATGGTACTCTTGGTAGCCCTCTTCTTAGGGGCCCTGCTGCCCATGGGTATCCTTTACCTGCTACAGATGCTGAAGACCAAGATTGATACCCGTGAGGAACTGGATGCTGTCTCGAAACAACCTTTCTTGGCCGAAATTTCTGCCTCTAATAGCGATGAGGCCATCCGCAATCTCCGTACTAATCTACTCCTGAACCTCCAGCCCGATCAGAAGACCATCCTCGTCGTTTCACAAAACAATGGTGATGGCAAAACCTTCATCGCCCAACACTTCGCTGATTCCCTTAATGCCATTGGCAAAAAGACTCTCTACCTCAACGCCGACTTGAGAAATAATAACTCTCAATTCTCAATTCTCAATTCTCAATTAGCGAAGTCTCATCCCGCCGACGTCTTGGCAAGCGCCGACTTTGCTGCGCACATTCATGCTGCCCAAGCGAACAACGATTATGTTATTATTGACACTCCCGCTCTTGGCGAGTACAACGATGCCCTTCAGGTAGCCCAGTTCGCTGACGCCACATTGTTTATCGTCAAAGCCGGCAAAACCAAGAAGTCCGACGTTGAATCCCTCAACGCTGACTCCCGCCTCCCACACCCCATGCTGATTCTCAACAACTAACCCCATAATAGTAATTGATATGAAAAAATATAAATTATACACTATTCACTGTTCACTATTCACTCTTGCCATTTTGATGGCAAGCTGTGTTAGCACAAAGAACGTGACTTATTTCGAAAATAAAGACCAAGTAGATGTGACTCTTTCCAAGGGCCTCTACGATGCCAAGATCATGCCCAAAGATATCCTACAGATCCAGGTATTCTCCATGACCCCCGAGGCCTCTGAGCCTTTTAACCTCTTGAAAGGTTCATCTGCAGCCACGTCATCTACTTCAGATACCAACCAGAACTCTGTATTCAAATATTTGGTCGACAATGATGGTATCGTCGTGATGCCCATTATTGGTCAGGTGAAGGTTGGAGGGCTAACCAAGAATGAGGCAGAGCAGTTGATCAAGAGCAAGATACAGCCTTATCTGTCGGAAACCGAGAATGTGGTAGTCCATGTGCGCATGGTGAACTATAAATACGCAGTGCTTGGAGGAGTTAAAGAGCCAGGCCTGTATACCACTCAGAACGAGAAAGTAAGTATTTTGGAAGCTATTGCCCAGGCTGGTGATTTGACCACTTTTGCTTACCGCGATAGAATCTTCCTCATCCGTGAGAATGCTGAGGGCCAGAAAGAGTATCATCAGCTGAATATCAACGATGCCAACATCATTAGTTCACCTTATTATTATCTTCAGCAGAACGATGTGATATACGTGGAGCCCCGCAAGGCCGAAGCTCGTAACGCTTTCATCTCAGCGAACACCACTATCTGGTTCTCCCTCGCCAGCTCCCTCATGTCCATTGCCACCTTCATCCTCGCCCTGACAAAGTAATAGTTATTAAGTAATTATTAAGTAATTATTAAGTTCTTTATAAGTAACTGTAAGTTTGTATTGAAATTCAAACTGGGCCTAAAGATTGTTAAGTTGTTGTTGAGTATTACGAAGTGATTATTAAGTAATTATTAAGTAATTATTAAGTTGTTGTTAAGTAAGGACATATGATGATTATCCATTCTAAATATCAGCCATTCCTGACTCTTGATTATATGGTCTCAGAGTCAGAGAATAAGTTGTTTGATAGAAAATCGTCAAAGGTCAAGGCTTCCGATATTGCCCCTATTATTTCAGCATTTGCTAATGGTGACGGTGGAACCATAGTTATTGGAATAGAAGATAAGACACGGAAAGTAGAGGGAATTAACGGTATTGGTACAGACTCTATTAATAATCTGATAGCAGCTCCTAAAGATGTATGTGTTCCTATGCCTCAATACAAGGAGGAATTTGTACCAGTTATTAATTATAAAGGCGAAAAAGACAGGCTGTTACTTTTACATATAGAGGCTAACTCTGAACAAATAATAAGAACTGTTAGTGGTTCGACCTATCTTCGAGTTGCTGATAGAACAAAAGAGTTAAAAGGAGATGATCTTCGTAATTTGGAATATAGTAAGAGCGTCCGTCATTATGAAGACGAATGCCATCCAGATGCTACAGTTGACGACTTGGATGCCCAACTTTTAGAAAAGTATCGTGAAAAGTTGCATGCCGAAGGTCTTACGTATAATCAGTTGCTTGAAGCACGTGGTTTTATCAGACTGCAGGGAGGAATAAAGAAACTTACAAACGCTGCTGTACTGTTGTTTGCAAAGAACATCGTTCAGTTCTATCCCAACTGCCGTATAAGATTTGTTCGGTATGATGGTACCAAGGCTAGAACGGGTGTTGATATAAATATAATACGTGATTACAATATTGAACTGCCTATACTGAAGATTATTGAGGTAGCAAAAGATTTTATTGCAAGTCAATTACGTGAATTCACAGCCCTTGAACCTTTAACAGGTAAATTTCAAATAGTTCCAGAGTACCCAGAATTTGCTTGGCTCGAGGGTATTGTTAATGCTGTGACTCATAGAGAATATGCTATGGCAGGCAGATATATCCTTGTAAGTATGTATGACGACCGCTTAGAAATAGAAAGTCCCGGAAAGTTGCCGAGTATAGTGACCGTTGATAATATTAAGGAGACTCGATACTCTAGAAATCCAAGAATAGCCAGACTGCTAACTGATTTTGGATGGGTAAGAGAACTGAATGAGGGAGTTAAGAGAATTTATACGGATATGGAAAAATTCTTCCTTGACGATCCTATCTATAGTGAACCTGAGCAGTCTGTAAGATTGGTACTTAAAAACAATATAGTGATGCGTAATTTACGCAGAAAAGACCGTGCCTTAGAGTACGTTGGAGAAAATATCTGGAAACAGTTAGATGCTATAGATCGCAAAATTCTTGCGTATATGGCGAGTAATGTGGAAGTAAGTAGAAGTACATTAGCACATCATGTTGGAAAATCGGGTGCCACTATTACCAATCATATAAGAAATCTTATCTCTTTGGGAGTTGTCGAGCCAAATGGTAACCCTCACGACCCTGGGAGAACTTATTCAATAGTTTATAAAGAGTAGCATCAAGAACAGACGTAGCCTTCAGTTTTGAATAATGATGTTATCACTTTTGTGAAAAGACAAGAGTATGGATAGAAAGTTGAAAGACATAGACACATTGAAAGATTTCAAGATTCTTGTTCAAATGTGGAATCTTACTCATCAGCAAACTGATAGATCTAAGATTAATCAGATGTTACCAAAGGTTCGGAGCATTTTGAATCTGACGAAATCAACCAAATATGTTAATATTGATGCTCCGTTGACATTGGGAGGACAGCATATAGTACAAGGAGGTAATTGCTTAGATTTTATTTTTGATGCGCCATTTAATTTAAATGTGTCTCATTATGTCTATGATGCAATAGATTCAGCAATTGGTGTGTTATCTGATGATGATTTTGAATATTTCGAAAAGAATGTTTATGAAATTCCAATGAAGCAATCTGAGATACAAAGTAAAAAGGTATTTATCGTGCATGGTCATGATACCAATGCTCGTAACGAAGTTGAACTGTTTGTGCGTGGTATCGGTTATGAGCCCATCATTCTATGTAAACGTGCAGACAAAGGTAATACCATTATCGAAAAAATAGAGCGCGAAGCAAAAGATGTGTGCTATGCTATAGTAATATATACATCTTGTGATCTCGGTAAAGATAAGAATGCTGATGAACTACGCCCTCGAGCAAGGCAGAATGTGGTGTTTGAACATGGGTTCATGTGTGCTCATTTGGGAAGGTCACATGTATGTGCTCTGTTAGAGGAAGGTGTAGAACAGCCTGGTGATTTGCAGGGAGTTATTTATAAATATTTGAATTCTTCTGGGGCTTGGAGATACCAGATTGCTGATGAAATGAAAGCTGCTGGCTTGGATGTTGATAAGAATTTGATAAAGTAGTATTCCTTTGGATAAAACGAAAAAAAATAGAGTATGGAAATTGTAACATTGGTAACTACAGCGATGTTCTTTTTGAAGCCATTCTTGAAAAAGACTGGTGAGAAGGTTGCTGAGGAGGTTGGAACAAGTTTATGGACTTGGCTTAGCGACAAAGTTGCAAACAAGAAAGAACTGCCAGCAAAATGTACAGACGTTGAGGTGGCTGAAGTTCAAACATATTTGGAGTCAGAATTATCTTCAAATACAGCATTGGTAAAAGCTCTTGAAGCAAAACTACAGGAAATACAGTCATCGACTGAAGGTCAGATGATAATTGAAAACCACGGCAATGTGGAGAAGCAGGTTAATATAACCAATATGTCTGGTGGAACAATTAACTTATGAACGACCCCTTAGTTCAAAATCAAGGTGATGTTGAGAAACAGGCAAATGTTGGCACCAACAATGGCACGATAATTGTTGGAAGAGACAATTCCTCTAATACTCAGTCAGGACAGATACACATTCATCAGGGGATGAATTTTGACGAGGTAAGGACATTGTGTCTTGACCTCGTACAGAAGGAACTTGCACTCTATAAGCAGCAGGCCATGGTTGAGTCAATGCGTCGATTCAATGAGTTGATGGACAAATTTCTTGACCAATTCTCAAGAATCAACGATAATAAGCGTCAACGATTGCAAGAACCTGCTATACAGAATGCACTCAACGAGACATTCAAAGAGTATGTAAAGTCAGGCAAGGAAGAGTTGGGAGATGATTTGATTGACCTTATGATTGAGCGAGTGGAAGTTGAAGAACATACGACCAGTCAGTCGATTATTGACGAAGTGAGACAAATTCTACCAAAACTATCTTCTTCGACAGTTTCTTTAATAAGTCTTTTGACATTTAGTCAACTGATACTTACTCGTAAAACAGATGTCTTTATGGATATGTTGCATAAATTATCTCCAATGATAAAACATTTGCAAGACATTCATTCGATAGATGTTGCCTATTTGGAGCAAATTGGCTGCGGTCAGTCTTTGTCTTTTGTTGGATTTGGAAAAAATTTCGAGCAACGTATGTTGTCCTGCTATAATCTTCTCTTCTACCATCCGATATCCATTGATAAGTTCTATGAAATAATGGCTAAGTATGGATACAACCAAGGTGATAAACTATTTGTTTCTTTAGTTCTTAATAGTTTGATGGACGTAAAAGAAAACCAGTTGCATTTCAAATTTAACAGCTACAGAGAAGATTTAATGGTAGGAAAAAAGAAACTTGAGATCTCACAAGCACTTAGCAATTTATTGAAGGAAATGAGAGCTTTTGACGAAATAGAGGTACGCCAGTTTTTCTTAAATATTAATCCTAATTGGATTGTAGTTCTTGATAAATTTAAAAATGAAGATATTAAGAATTTTACATTGAGTCCTGTTGGCTCATATATTGGTACAAGGAAGTTGTCTAAAATATTTAGTGAGAACATTCCTCTCTCTGTATTTTACAAAGAATAGTGATATCTTGAATTTCTAATAACAAAACATGATTATGGCAATAACAGATTTCATTGGTAGTATGACAGATAGCTATGCATACGACCAATTTGATATGTTATATGGAACAAAGATAACAATGAGATAATTAATAGTGTAGAGGTTATACAGATTTTGACATGGAATAATCAGTTAATCCCGCGGGGATTAACCGAAAGTAGAATAGAATTAAAAGAGTAATTTCATTTTTGGTAACGATCATGTTCACCAAATAATCGTGGAACAGGGTGGAGGTATTAGAAATAATAATGATACTACATTACATCATATAAATGAAGGGTTGTTACGTAACTAATCAAAACTGCCATTGATAGCGTAGTAAAAATAAATTTATGGAAAATCCATTACTTTTTGAGCCCATTCTTCTTCCTATAATCTGGGGGGGCAATCAATTGAGATGTTATAGAGGGCTGAATCCTTATGGCGAGCCAACCGGTGAAAACTGGGAGGTGAGCGCAGTCCCATCCAGTACCGATATCAGTAATGGTGCTTGGGCTAGACGTGAAAGAATATGTTTATAGTTACAGATTACATATAAAAGCTTATGTTATGATGGACAATTTTAAAGAAGAGAAGAAACGCTCATACTTATTTGAGTATTTTCGCTATCAGCTGGTGCCGACTAAGATTAGTCAGCTCACAATCGATAATGTTCCTTATACAACGGAGAAAATAAAGGAGATGAAGAATCATTTTTTCTCTGATGTAATTACAAAAATTCAACTTAAACAAAATAATAAGCCCTTGCATACAAAGGTTATGTATGAAGGAGAGCAGAAGTATCTTATCTTAGTTGGTAACGATCGGAAAGTGCCTTATGTAGAAGAATTCGAGAGGAAAGAGATCGATTCTGTTCCTTATTCAGTTATAGCTATTGACAATGATCCCAACAAGCAGATTATGGCTATACGAAATGACAGGAATGCATTCACTAGTGCAGATGTTCTTTCGAGAATAGTTGAGAAAGCATTGAATGAAAAGCTGAATTATTATAATTTGGAAGTTCATGTAGAAATGATTAGTCTCAAAGAAAGTTTTTGGGGGGCAATCTCAAAGTCAAAAGAAGATGTCGTTAAGATAAAGTTTGAGATTATCAAGCCGAACATGTCTAATATTTCTTCTGGACTGGATCAGGAAATGAAGGGCATTATAGATGACTTGAATAGTCATAAGTCAACGATAACTTTTGAAGCAACATCAAATGGATCTCTTGAAAATGTCAACCAGACTAACACAAAACTGAATAATATGGTGGACTATGCTACTGATGGAGGTGGAAATGCCACCGTAAAATTCAAGGATAAGACAACCTATACAACAAGAAAGAATATTAGAAAGAAAACTATTTCTTTTTGTTCGGACATAACGAAGGCTGCGGTGGGTGCTATAGGTCAGTTTACAATTGATGCATTAAAAGCTCTTGATAATCTAGATGATTAGTGGGGTTAAGAAAACAGGAATAATCGTAGGCTATATTATTATAGGCTACTTGCTCGAATGCTTCTGTGAGATTATTCATTCGGATTATCTCGAAAAGATATATAGGACGCCCTATTTTGCAGTTCTTATTACGATGACTGTTTTCTCTTTTACATTGTTTTCTTACATCGCAGGTAAGATTACTCTGTTAGAGGACAAATTGAAGAAAAATCTGTCTGTTACAAGATCTGAAGTAAAATATGCATTTATTGAACTGGTTATATGTGATATCATTAGTATGGTATTGCTTGTATTGTATTTCTCAGATATTACAGATATAAAATACTGGCGTATAATTATTATGAGTGCTTTAAATACGTTGTTTATACTTGTAATTCATATTCTGATAGATTTAGGCAAGTCCATATTTAAGATGTTCAAATATGAAGGCCAGATTAATGAGTTATTAAGGACAAAACCGGAATAAGTAAAATCTTTACCAATGAATATATTATTAATAGTATTAAGTCTTTCTGTAAATCAGGATTTTTCTTTCTGTAAAGATAAACTTCGCCAGATTTCCCAGCTAATGTGAACTTCCGCATAACAGCCTGATACTGAGTGTAAAACAAAAACACCGTTTCCTGTTTCATCAGACATTCATCAGACATCCGGGAAATTAAGCCTTTTCGGCCATTTCCAATACAAAGATACACATTTTGGAGCAAATGGACAATAGCTTTAAGAATCTTTATCCCTGAAGGGTGAACAAGTGTTAATTTCGGTAAGGTTTGAGATGGGGACTGCATGGATGATGACAGAGACAATGAGGGGGAACGACGAAAAAAATGGGATTGCCCTGTAAGGAATAAATCTAGAGAGAGACAAGAAAGCCAGCTGTTTAACGAGAAAACAAAAATATACATTTCTAAACAAAGTTTAATGCAACTTGCTGATTCGGATATTTCAGAATTGGCAATAAAAAACTCACAGAATCATATGAGTAAGATGAAGGTCAGAAATGTCGAAGGACACTTTGAGAATCCGCCTCAGGGTTCGTGGATAGCCTACTGGGAGGAAAAAGCAGAAAAGAAGGCAGCTGAGTGTAATGATGTTACTTGTCATGAAACTAATGATTTAGTTGGTGGTCATGTTTTGAAAGTGCCATTTGATGGTGCTGTTTATCTCACTCCTTTATGCAGAGATAGGAACGATTGGCATAAGACTGATATATATGAAGTAGATGATGTCAATGTTATATCTGTTCCATTCGAGGATTTGAAAATGGTACCAGGTTCAGGGACTTTAGAGAAATGGCTTGAGGCCATTAAGTTAATGAAATGATTTTTCCATGCCTCTAATTACACCTCCAATTAGGAATATAAGTGAAGTGACAGAGCCTCTGAAGGAGCAAATTCTGAAGGGGGATGTCCATACCATCGACGAGATGAGGGCATGGCTGAAGCCTTTGGGCTACAGCGATACGATAAACGAGGCTGCAGTCAATTTCATCCTACGTGAATTCGTGATGAGCAAAGTGCCTTCTGGTAACCTCTGTAATGCGGAAATGATAGCGGAATCTCTTCGTCCGCAGTTGGAAGTCACAACGAAGGACATAGAGTCAGTAATTATCATGGGATTGTACCATCATCGTGATCTGATTGGTGCACCTTCTGGATTTATTAAAGTTACTTGAAATCATGTCGTGAGACACTATATATAAAAAATCGTTAAGAATGGGGCGGGATTCCCGCTGGTCTCTCATAAGATGTGCATAGCACAAAGGTTCAATAACAGCGGGCCCGCATCTTTTTGAAGCGAAAACAAAGATATACGATTATGCAAAACATCATTATTACAGGCGGAGCCGGATTTATTGGTTCCCACGTTGTACGCCTTTTTGTGAATAAATATCCGGAATACAAGATTATCAATCTGGATAAGCTTACTTATGCCGGGAATCTTGCAAATCTGAAGGACGTTGAAGACAAACCTAACTACAAGTTTGTAAGGATGGACATTTGCGACTTTGAGGGCGTGCTCAAGCTGATGCAAGATGAAAAGGTGGATGGAATCATACACCTTGCTGCTGAGAGTCATGTGGACCGTTCTATCAAGGATCCGTTCACCTTCGCCCAGACCAATGTGATGGGTACGCTGAGCCTACTTCAAGCAGCCAAGGCATATTGGGAAAGTTTGCCTGAAAAGTACGATGGTAAGCGTTTTTATCACATCTCTACTGATGAGGTATATGGCGCACTCCAGATGACACATCCGGAAGGTATAGAGCCTCCTTTCACAACAAAAGCTAGTAGCGGCAAACACCACTTGGCTTATGGGGAGAAGTTTTTCACGGAGAATTTGAAGTACCAACCCCATAGCCCATACAGTGCTGCTAAGGCCAGCAGTGACCACTTTGTACGTGCGTTCCACGATACCTTTGGTATGCCCACTATTGTGACCAACTGCTCTAATAACTATGGTCCTTATCAGTTCCCTGAAAAACTGATACCTCTGTTTATCAATAATATCCGTCATCGTAAGCCTCTGCCTGTCTATGGCAAGGGGGAAAACGTCCGAGACTGGCTCTATGTGGTTGACCATGCCCGTGCTATTGATACAATTTTCCATAATGGAAAGATTGCAGAAACCTACAACATTGGTGGCTTCAATGAGTGGAAGAACGTAGATATTATCAAGGTCCTGATAAACACAGTGGATAGACTCCTTGGCCGACCTGAAGGAGCAGACATGGATTTGATAACGTATGTTACCGACCGTGCCGGTCATGACCTGCGTTATGCTATTGACAGCACCAAACTCCAGAAGGAACTTGGTTGGGAACCTTCTCTCCAGTTCGAAGAAGGTATCGAGAAAACCGTGAAGTGGTATCTTGACAACCAGGAATGGTTAGACAACGTAACCAGTGGGGACTACCAGAAGTATTACGAGCAACAGTATAAAAACAGATAATTATTTATGAACTATCGTGCAAGTGAGAGCAATGACAAACTTGTTTGATTATTGCCGAGCGCAGCCGATAGTGCATGTTAAAACGCAATTTGAACATGAAAGGAATCGT
>Ga0247609_10007559_pt1 | contig 10340 bp, 23 predicted proteins | sample 172DNAGHGlowgp2_FD_193487 | JGI IMG/M metagenome (GOLD analysis project Ga0247609, IMG submission 193487) | Sheep rumen microbial communities from Palmerston North, Manawatu-Wanganui, New Zealand - 1728 DNA GHGlow gp2 | ecosystem: Host-associated > Mammals > Digestive system > Stomach > Rumen ...
TTCACAAGCAATTACAAATTCACTCCCCATACTACACAAAGGCCCCTGGCAATACTGGCACTCACGGCAATCATCCATGAGTCCGAGTCTTTCCATTAGCCAATGTCTGTCGATTAAGTCAGCCATCGCTCTTTCCTCTCATGTCCGCCCCGCAGTTCGGGCAGAAGTTGGTTTGCTGGCTGCTCACCTCTCCGCACCATGAGCATCTATAGTCGCCCATCCCTTCACCTTTCCAACGCCCGGTCTTCCGCTCTGGCTGTGCAGACGGCACTCTGCTCAACGCATCACGGAGTGCCTCGTGCTGTGTCGCTGTCCTGTGATGATAATAGTCTGTCAAGGTATCATATGCCGCCTGCCTGTCGATAAGGTCAGCCATCATTGCCTCCATTCCGGCAGGTAATTCCTGCCGAAGATCTGCATCCACTCTTCTCTGGTGTGGTTTCTCTCAAACGCCAGCTGTGCGGTCTCCCGCAGCATCAGGCTCAGCTCCCTGTTGTTGTGCGCCCCGGCCGGGCCGGTGTGGTGCTCTCTGCAGAGCCACACCGTCAGCCCGTGCTCCTCCGAATGCTGCCGATTCGGCCCGCCCAGGACGTGGTGCCTCTCCAGCCCGGTCCTCTTCCCGCAGACCCAGCAGCGCTTCGTCTCCTGGATGATGCTGTTCATCCTGCCGCCTTCTTCGTCGTGATCGGCAGCGCCTGCGGGATCGGCGAGCCTCCGTGCGACGGGATATATTGCCCCTTGTAACGCTCCTCCCCCAGGCCGTTCTCATGAATTACCTTGGAGACCGCGCTGACCGCAATCATCAGCTCGTCGCTGATCTCCACCATCTCCTTCCCGTCCTTGTACAGCTGGACGATCTGGTCATAATTCGCCTTGCTCACGAAGTAGGTCTTTTTCCTGTCCTTCTCGATCGGCGACTCGATGTGGTCCCCCGGTACGATCTCCCGGTGTCCCTCCTCGTTGAGCACGGTCTTCCTCTCCGTCAGCTTCGGCGGCATCGCCCGGAAGAGGTAGCTCATGCACTTCTTGCAGACGTGCTTCCCTGCGAAGAAAGCCGCAACGTCTGCCGGCACGGCCATCTTCCCGTCCGGGTGCGCCGGGATCAGCTCGAAGGCTTCCGTGTCCTTCAGCTCCTTCCTGCACTTATCGCAGATATAGGTCACTTTGATCATCTCTCCTCCTTCTTCTTCCTCGTTCTGAAGCTGCCGAGCAATTCCTGCCATTCTTCCTGCTCTTTTTCGGGGTCCCCGTCCGCCTGGTCGTCTTCCGGGCGGAAGGTGTCGAGCTCGGACCAGTCCCCGCCGGCGCTCTCGCGCTGCTCGAAGTTGTGAAATGACGTCTTCCTCGCTGCCGGCCGCGCTTCCTCTTTGAGCTCATAAACCGTCTGCCAGTCGTGCTCGATGCTCTGCTCGAGGATCCGCACTTGTGTCTGCTGGTCATCGCTTAGCTTCTGGAGCTTCGTGAGAACTCCCTTCATGGCCCTGGGAGTCAGCGGCTTCTTGATGGATCTCCTCATCTCCACGAAGTCCCGGAGCGCCTGTTTCACGTCTTCGTCTTCGGAGAATTCCTCGATCAGGTCAGTCACCGCCGGCGCCTTTGGCGCCTTTGGTTTTTTTATCTCTGTATTTAACTCTTTCTCTATCTCTAACTCTGGTCGAGAAATGTCGGAGATTTCTCCGAGATTTCTCCTCCCCTTCTTTTCGGCAGCAATCCGCCGGCTGTATTCCCTCTTCCTGTCGGCCTCTGTTGTCGTCTGCCCGATGAAGCTCTGGACGCTCATCATGTAGATGGCTCCGTTGTCGAGGATCTCGATCAGGCGCATGGTCTTGAAGATCTCGAGCGCCCTCTGGATGGTCCCGATCTGGTGCCCCGTTATGGCGGCCAGCATCTGGGCGTCGTAAGGAATGAGGTCGTTCATCATCAGCCGGCCCTCCGACTTCAAACTCCGCAGGTACATCTTCAGGAGGATGTTAGTGTAAAGGTATCCGTCCGGCATGGACTCCAGGATCTTGATCGCGTCGTCATCAAAGAAGTTTTCCTTTAGGCGCATGTAATAATATTTGTGCTGATCAGCCATCCGTAACCTCCCTGATCTCGACCTCGATCCTCGGGTTTTTCTTGTCCACGTGGAAAGAATCAATATAGCCGATGATCTCGTCCCAGCCGTCGTCCTTCAGGATCCCGAGCTCCACCAGGGCGTCCTGAATTACCTTGTGCCCGAATCCGGACACATTGTCGTGGTCCCTCCTCTTGTTCGGCTCATAGAAGTGATATACCATCACGACCGGCCTCCGGAGCTTCGGCAGGCTCTGGGCCATCGCGCAGCTCTCGACGTATGTCTGGGCGTCTCGCTTCATCTTGGCGGCTGCATACCGGTTCCGGCGCTCCGCCGCGATGTATTCGTTCAGCCCGGGAAGGCGCCCCGGAATCCTTAGCCGTAATAATACCGCCGCCATTTTTTGATAACCTTCCCCTCCTTCGAGAGCTTATATTCCCAGATCCCCGTGATCGGGTTGCCGGAATCCCGGAGGTCTTTGATCCTGCGCGTGTAGCTCATCGCGCCGAATCTCCGGATCATGTCCATGCCCGTCAGCCCTCTCTCCTCTTTCTTCAGCGTTTCGAGGATGGCCCTGTTCTGTGAGTTAATATCCATATCCAGTCCCCTTCCATGTTTCTTTCAAGTGTGCCAGCTCCTCTGGCGTCATCGTTTCGATCCCGAGTGCCTGGGCCTCGTCGACCGTGTGGTCGATCAGCCGGCTCATCTCCTCCGTGTTGTACCCGGACGAGCCGAGGTAGCATCGGACGACCGTCTTCCCGTCTGCCCGGCCGAGCTCCTCCGTGTAGCGGTATACCCTCCGCAGCATCTCGACCGCCTCGTCGGCAACTTCGAGATCAGCAAAGCATCCGGCCTCCCGCAGCATCAGCAGGTAAACCGTGTCTTTGGTGCTCCGGATCCGCTGGGCGATCTTCTCGCAGAGCACCCAGAAGTATGCGTTCGCGCTCAGGCTCCTCTTCTCGCGGTATCTCTTCACCTCGATGGATAGCGGGCCGGAGAGGCCGTCCAGCTGCTCGACGGCCACCCCATCGACCTGGAAAGTCAGGAGGAGCTTCCGGTCCCGCGTCCACGATTCGCCCGTGAACGTCCCCCGGCAGGTCACCGCTCGCTCCAGGGCAGTCCGGCGTCGTCTGCTCCATCCGGAACCGCCATGAAGTCCTCGCCGGCGGAAGTGGATTTATCGACTTCCATGCCTCCTTCGCTCTTGCTCTGGGCGAACTCGTGATTGTCGACAACGACCTCCGTCGTGTATACCGTCCGGCCCTCCCGGTTCTTGTAAGAGCCCGTCTGGATCCGGCCCTCCACAGCGATCCTCATCCCTTTGCGGAACCATTTCTCCGCAAACTCTGCCGTCCTCCCGAAGCTGACGCAGGAGATGAAATCCGCAGGCTCCTCCCTGCTCCTCCGGTCGATCGCGACCGTGTAACGGGTGATTGCCGTCTGGTTCTCGCCGGTGGAGTATCTCGTTTCAGGATCCTTCGTAAGCCTTCCAACTCCGACCCATCTGTTCATTCTGCTCTCCTCCTTTTCTTGTATGCCTGGATCCTGTCCAGCGCTTCCGTGTACTGCTCGGCCGTCAGGTTCTCGAGCTTCTGTGCTCCGTAATGCCTGAGCAGCGGTTCCTCTTTCTGGCCGATCTGCTCCATACATGCCCGGAGCAGGGCCACCTGTGTGGCGTCAAGGCCGTTTTTCGGGGGCACAGGCGCGTTTTCGGCTTTCGGTGTAGGTTTTCCCGCATCCTGTGCTTTCATCGCTCTGCTGGGCTCCTGTGCGGCCTCTGCGGGCCTCTTGGCCCATGTGAAGATCACTTCACCGTTCCTCGAGTCGTTCAGGATCGTCAGGGCCGTGATCTTTCCGTCTTCGACGGTCATCTCTCCGACCCTGAACCGGTCATAGCAGGCAGGCTTCCCGTTCCGGTTCTGGATCGCGCACTTCGCGCCGGTAATCCAGATGAACGGCGCCGTGTACAACTCCCGGCCAATCCCCCAGTTGAAGCAGGCCCTCTTGAAAGAATCCGAAGCCAGGCCCTTCTCCGCCTCGGTGTTGCTCTCGGTGCCCGTGTCCTCCTTCTCGACCCACTGGTCCATCTCCGGGATGTAAATCGAGACCGTGCAGTTCGAGTTCTCTCTGGAATGATGGCGCTGCCACCGCTCCGGCCCGACCGTCTCGTCGAGGATCCCCATATCGCACCGGGCGTCCTTATACAGCAAAAGGCTAAGCCCTCCCTCTTTGCACATCGCCACGCGGCAGTCTACCTCGTCCGCCCTGAGTGCTCTGAATCTCAGCATCTCTCCCTCCTCATTTGATCGTCATGCTCTGGCTCGTCACGAGCCGTGCTCCGTCGATCTGCCGGCCGTCTTTGAGCAGCGCTTTTACAGCGGCTTTGTCGACCGTCGTCGTCTGCTTCGTCAGCTGGTCCTGCAGCTCCTCCGGCCAGAAAAGCCAGGCTCCTTCGTCGACCTCGCAGCTGGTCGTCTTCCGGTAGGAAACGGAAACCCTCGCGGTCTTGAATTTCTCCCCGGCGAGCCTGCGCTGAATAAATGCCTTCAGCCCTTCGGCCTTCTTCTCTATCACGCGTCTCCTGTCGGCCAGCGCCTTCTCCTCGCTTCTGATGGCCTCCGCCTCTGCCGCCATCCCTTTGATGGCCAGCAGGACGCCCTCGGTCTTTGCCTCGTCTGCGGCTTCCAGACTCTGCAGGGCCTCCTCTGCCTCCTCGTTAATGACGCCATCTTCATCCACCAGCAGATCGGTCCACTTCTGGATTTCGGCGTCGATCTCGTAAAACTTCATTTTTGTCTCCCTTCGTGATATACTCGGGGCGTCCAGACCCCTGGCTCGGTTCGTGCTGCAACACGGCCGGGCCTTTTTACTTCCTGCGTTCATCCTTCGTGTCGTATTCGCCGGTCCTGCAGAGATCCAGCAGCGCCTTGGCGAAGTCCCGCCAGCTGTAAATCGTTTCCCGTCCCTTGAAGATCACCCGGACGCCGCGTGGCGACATGCTGTAATCCACATCGTCGCCGAAGTGCCCGGCGTATCCGTAAGGAATGTATTTCCTCCGGACGAGCTCCACTTTCGCGGCGTTGAGCGGCGTTCCGGACATCAGCGACGCCCAGATGTCTCCTCTGGCGCTCCGGCTCTCCGGCGATGCCGTCCTCGCGACCAGCCGGAGTGGGTCCTCCTCGCCGTAAAGGTATTCATCCATCGTGATCTGGTGGTAGCTGCTCATTCATCAACCTCCAGAATCTGCAGGATCTCCGTCGCGCTCATCCCGAGGTCTCTGATCATGGCCCTCATCCCCCAGATGGGCATGGATCCGGAGCTCCTCTTCCATTCCGTGATGGTATTCCGGGAAACGCCGATCCGGTCGGCAATCTCCGCCTGCGTGATGCCCCGCCTCATCTTGATCCGGTTGATGTATTCACGGAAGGCGGCATCTCCCGGCATGGTGGATGTCGGCCTCACGGCAGGTCTGCCGCCGGTGAGCGTCGGCCCGCTCTTTTTCATGCCGTCCTCCCTTCTGCAGCGTTGGCGATGTCCTCCGCGATCTGACGCCAGGTCGCTGCTTTCTCCCGGGCGTCCTTGAGCTCCTGCTTCGTCCGGCACAACTCCTCAGCTTTGGCGTCGTAACGCCGCATCCAGATCCACGCGGCCGAGAACACCAGCACGAAGATCATCAGCAGGATGGCGGCCATCATGATTCTGATTCCCAGCTCTGTCATCGTCTTCCCTCCTCATTCATCGCCCTGATCAGCTCGGCCCCCGTGCTGGTGACCATGCCGGCGATGTTCGCTTCCCTCCCGTCCGGGAGAATGTTGTGGACCGTCATCTCACCAGTCCTCCCAGTCGTCCGGGTCCTCTTCGGGCTCGTCTTCTTCCTCGCACGGCGCCGGCCACGGGTCCGCGTCGTTCCAGCTGCATCCGTGCTCCGTGTGGTAAAGGCAATCGTTGCACGTGAGCGTCATCTCATCCCTCCTCTTCCTGGTCTCCGACGATCTCCTCGATCGTCACCCGCAGCGCTGCCGCCAGCCGCAGCATGTTCGCGACATTCATGGTCAGCTTCGGGTTCTCTTCTCCCTTCTGCCGCCAAGTGTAGAATGTCGATTTTTCGATGCCGGCCGTCTTGGCCACCTGGTAATCGGTCAGCCCGTAAGCGTCCCGGATGGCCTCATACTTCTCTCTTGTGGTCATCGTCCCTCCTTCCCGCTATATGTAGCGGTTGCAGGTAGTACGATATTTCGCTATAATGTCCTTGTCGAAGGGAACCGCTGAAATATCGTTGCATCCGCCCAGTGAGTACGTTATTTCGTACTCTATGTATGAGTATACTCCGATATTTCTCCGGCGTCAACAGGAAGTTGCGATATTTCGTACTTTTGAAGGAGGCGGAGTATGTATGAATACTTCTCGAGGCTGCTGGCGTCCCATGGCGTGACCGCCAGCGAGGTTGCCCGTGCGACCGGTATTCCGGCCCGCGCTTTCAGCGACTGGAAGAACGGCAGGTATAAGCAGCCAAGCCCGGAGCGGCTGCAGCTGATCGCCGATTATTTCGGCGTCCCGATCTCCTACTTTGTGAACGGAGATATGCAGGAGGTTTATTACGAAGATCCGGCGACGGCCGAGCTGGCTCAGCGCATGAAGGACGATACCAGATTCCGGTTGCTGTTCTCTGCCGCCCGGGACGTGTCTCCGGAAACGCTGCAGCAAACTTATGATTATTTGCTTTATCTGAAGAAAAAAGAAAGGGGAGAAGAATGAATCTCTGGTGGGACGAAGCCCACGAGGCCGTGGTGGTGGTGCTGCCGCTGGCCGTCGATGAAGCGGTCCATCCTAACGAGGACGGATCCTGCACCATTTTTTTGAACGAAGCTCTTTGTGACTCCCGCCTTGCCCGGGCATACAACCACGCCATCCGCCACATCCAGCGTGGTGATTTCTCGGCGGGATCCGTGCAGGCGCTGGAGGCGGAAGTGCACAGAGAGGAGGCGGCATCATGATCGCTCTTTATGTCCGCGTCTCCTCCCGCGAGCAGGTCGACGGGTACTCGATCAGCGAGCAGACCGAGCGCCTTAATGGGTACGCCCACGCCATGGGCTGGACCGGGACTCGCGTCTACACAGACCCCGGCTTCTCCGGCGCCTCCCTCAACCGGCCCGCAATCCGTCAGCTGATCGAAGACGTCAAAGCCGGAAAGATCAGCCGCGTTGTCTCTTGGAAACTCGACCGGCTCTCCAGGTCCCAGCGTGATACGCTTTACCTGATCGAGGACGTCTTCCTGCCTAACAACTGCGATTATGTCAGCATGACCGAGAATTTCGACACCGGCTCTCCCTTCGGAAGGGCGATGCTCGGGATCCTGTCCGTTTTCGCGCAGCTCGAGCGCGAGCGTATCAAGGAGCGGATCTCCATCGGCAAAGACGGCAGGGCCAAGGACGGCCGCTGGCACGGTGGTGGTCTCATCCCTATTGGGTACCGCGTCGAGAACACTGATCTTGTTCCGGATCCGATCGAGGCTCCGCAGGTCCGCGAGTGCTTTTCGCTTTATGCTCAGGGCAAGGGGTCCCATAAGATCGCGAACTATTTTAGCGAGAAGGGATACCGCCACAAATATGGTGTTTGGAGCGAGGCGACCGTGCGTGGTGTGCTTGCTAACCGCACTTATCTCGGAATCATCAAATGGAACGGAAATGAATACACCGGCGTACATGAGCCGCTGGTCTCTCCGGATCTGTTCGAGACCGCGCAGAAAATCCGCGCCAGCCGGCAGGCCGTCCGTGGCCCGCAGAACCGGGCACTGCTTTCCGGCATCGTCTGGTGCAAACGGTGCGGCGCCAGGTACTTCGTGGCGGATCACGGAAAGGCCAGATGCTACGCCTGCCACTCCCGCTGCAAGCGGAACCTGGCGATGGTCAGGGATCCGAATTGTAAGAACGATTATCTCAAAGAAGACGAGCTCGACCGCCTGGTCCTTGACCAGATCCGCTCTCTTGTGGTCGACCCGTCCGCGCTGGCCGATCCTGCTCCGGCGGTGCCTGAGCGAGACATTGCCGGCGAGCTCGCGGGCCTCCGGAAAAAGCGGGACCGTCTGATCGACCTGTATGCGGGCGGAACGATTGACCGCGACGATCTCTCGAGGCGTTTGGAACCGATCGACCGCCAGATCTCCGAGACGGTCGCCGAGATGAATCGCCCCGCTCCTGCTGCTGATGCACGGGCGGCCATTTCCTCATTCGGTGAATACATCGACGCCGGGACAAAAGAGCAGGCCCGTCTCCTCGTGCTGGCGCTGATTGACCGCATCGAGATTGACGGGCAGGACGTCTTTATACACTGGAAGTTTGAATGAATGAGCAAAATTCGAGGATGTAGCTGTACATGGCCGAATTTTGGCACAAAAAAAGAGGGGCCTCATGCCCCTCTTTTGATGTCCTTCCGGATCAGCTCTTTCAGGTAAGCCTGCCGGCTCTCCTGCCTCCCGAGCCATTCCAGAATGTCTGCGTCTGTCTTCTTGTTCAGCTTCATGGTGACCGTCGTGGTCATCTCCCTGTCATAAGCTCTCTGTTGAGCCTTGCTCTCTTCGCTCCTCACCTGGGCCCTCCTTAAACCACCGGGTTCCATGTGTCCATGATCCACTCTTCGCCGAATTTTTCCATGTGTGCCTCGGCATAGGCGTCAAAGAAGACCTGACGGTTGCAGGGCGCAAGCTCGCGGTGCAGCTGCTCTCGGAGCTCGTCGTCCATCGTCTCCACCGCTGTGTCGTAATCGACGTCCATGCACCAGCTGTTCTGTACGATTGAGCCGATGTACTCCAGGCGTTCATCTGCCTCCTGCATGGTCATCGGGCCGGCCACTCCGTCGCAGTCCTCAATCCAGAAGCCTTCATCGGTCTGATAGACCGCCAGCGGGTCGGTCTCGTTATAACCGCGCTGAGCCCCCTGGCTCATCTGCCTGACTGCCATCTCACCTTTGATCTTCGCGCTGTTTGTGAACCTCATCTCTGTTTCCTCCTTTTTATTCAGATTCTCTTCAGGAACCGGTCTACTTCCGCCAGGTCCTTCATGGCATCCTGGTATGCGCCGAGCCCGCAGGCTCTGATGACCTTATAGGCCCCCCAGCTGGTCTTCATGACCCCCAGGCCGTTCTCTTCAGCCTTCTTCGTCGCTTCCCTCGTCATGGCTCCCATCGTCTTGATTTCCCTGCTTTCGCCTCTCTCGTTCATTCGCTTTCCGGTTCTGTCGATGTATCTCATGGATGTGCTCCTCTCTTGATCTGTATACATCTTATCACATGACGGTGTTACCGTCAAGCGGTTTTTTGCTCCCGGATAAAAAAAATAAAGCCCCGGGGGTCTCCCGGGGCACAAAAAACGGCAGCGGTCTTGGGTCCGGATATGGGTCCGCCAGTCTGGCTGCCATCACGTTTTCAGATATTTGCTCGAGCAGTATCCGGTCTTTCCGTCCCATGTAACCAATGGCCATGGCACGGATCCGATCTTGTTGAAGTAGCCATAACACCGGACGGTCGCTCCTTTAGGAAGCACAGCCGTGATCTTGTATCCGGTCCCGGCTCCCCTCCGCAGGTTGAGTGCCGTGGTCACCGTATACGTTCCGGCCATGGTCGCGTCGTGATATAGAGCGTCCTGGATCTCCGGCTGCGCTTTCGCTGGCTCCTGCTTCGTCGGTGCATCCGTCAGCACGATCACCGTGTGTTTGTTCGGCTTGATCAGGATGTCGCCCCTCCTCAGAAAATCTGGAGAGCGCAGGTATTCCTTCGCCGTGATCAGCTCAAACCTCCCGGTGTTCAGCAGGCCCTGGGCGAGGTTCCCCGTGTACAGGTGCGGGCTTACGGTCACCCCGCTGGCGTTAACGCAGCAGGAAACAAGGGAGGAACAATCGCACTCGCAGTCCTTGTTGACCGCGTTCATGTTCCATGCCTTCTTCTGCAGCTCCGTGTATAGCGTGGTCCGCTGGCGCTGGTCATAGCCGATGTGCGGGTTAGCGCAGGCGGCTTCCATGTTCGCGGCGATGAAATGCCGCAGGTGGTCTTCCTTCGGCCGGATCAGCTGCGTCTGGCCGAAGTCATACCAGTCGCGGATGAAGATCTCGCTCCCGGTCTGGTCGCCGGCAGCCCCGCCGGCAATCTGGCCATTCTCATCAATGGCCGCATGGCCGATCTTAACCATTTAGCTCCTCCTTGGTCCGGTAGTATTCCGCCGTGCTTACTCCGATAAGCGAGCCGATCAATACGGAAAGGGCGGAAAGGACGACGGTGACCGGCTTTTCTCCCG
>Ga0247609_10007560_pt1 | contig 10337 bp, 7 predicted proteins | sample 172DNAGHGlowgp2_FD_193487 | JGI IMG/M metagenome (GOLD analysis project Ga0247609, IMG submission 193487) | Sheep rumen microbial communities from Palmerston North, Manawatu-Wanganui, New Zealand - 1728 DNA GHGlow gp2 | ecosystem: Host-associated > Mammals > Digestive system > Stomach > Rumen ...
ACCCAACGGAACAAAAATTTCAGCTGTCCAGCACGTCGAGTATATAAATCGTGAAGGTAAATTTTCTACTTTGGAACAATGGCAAGAAGAAAATAAATTCGGCGGCGATTTCATTTCCTCCGAGAAATTTCCAAATGCTTTTAGCGGACAAAATTTTCTCCTGTATAAAACTGATGATTACGGCTCAATCAGAAATTCTCAGCGCGGTATCGAAGTAACCAAAAACGCTTCAGAAGAAACTATCGCTACTGCTCTCCTTCTTGCTTACGAGATAATGAATCATCAGCCGCTTGTTATCAATGGCTCGGACGATTTCAAAAAAGTGGTATTGAAAACAGCTGTCCACAAAGACCTTCCCATTTCTTTTGATGACCTTTCCTTCCAAAATGATTTCTTGCGCTACAAAGAAGTTGACTATCCTGACCGAAAAAAGTTTGCTCTCACTACTGCCCAGAAAATTTTGCAACGCATTGAAAAAACTAATGCTCAGTCTCATTTTGAATATATCAACCGCGAAAAAGCATACGAGAATCGCGGGGCTTGCATTTTTCATTCTCATCACTTGCCTAAATGGGCGCACAATGACCCCAAAAAATTTTTTCAAGCCGCTGATAAATATGAAGGAGTTGGACATCGACGGTACGTTGAAATTGAATTTGCCTTGCCTAACGAGTTAAAAACAGTGGAGCAATATCGCCAAATTATTGACGCTTTCATTGCTAAGCATTTGAGCGAACATTACTACGCTTACGCCATTCACGACAAAATCGGAATGTTATCTGGTCAACGCCATCCTCACGTTCACATCATGTTTTCCGAACGAATGATTGATGACGTGGAAAAAATCAAGGAACGTTCCGCTAAAGCTTTTTTTCTTTATCCGGCACGAAAGAAAAAAGATGGCTCTCAACCCTCCTTTGAGGAAAAATGGAAGCGCGGAACTCCCAAAGACCGCAAATGGTGTAACCATCAATACGTTATGGAGCTTCGCTCTGACTTTGCTCAAATTCAAAATGCTGTATTGGAGCAGAATGGCTTTTCCATTCGTGTTGACCATAGAACACTACAGGCACAGAAGGAAGAAGCGGAACAAAACGGAGATTCTTCCCTTGCTCGGCTTTTCAGTCGGGTTCCGGAAAAATATATCGGAGTCATTTCTTGCCAAGATTATGAAGAACCGCGCTTAGAACGATTGAAAATATTTCGCGGATTGCGTGAACGCCATTTCGATTTAGTAATGAAGCTTGACTCTTCGACTAAAGAAGCCGAAGAATTGGAAGTCAAAGACGATGCTCAATTTATTTCTTCTCGTATCAAATCCCTAATGGAATCGAAAGAGTACAAATCGCAAAATTTTGCCGACCCACTTCTTGCCGAATTGAAAAATAAAATGCTAACAGCCGTCGCTCAAGTGAATAAATGTAAACGCGCAATTATTTCTCAGCACGATGCCGAACTACAAGCTAAAATGGAATACATGACAAAATCCGAGCGCGAACTTTGGCTCAAATTTTTTGAAACGCTAGGTCGGAAAAAGCAGTTGGAAGAATTTTTGCAGACACTTAAAAAGCCCGACGAAACGAACAATGAAGCAACTCGTGCCTTTGAACTGATTGTTTCTGGCGTTAAAACCCAAATTGCCGACCTTGATACTTCTCTTACTTCCATGAAGAAACCGCTCGAAGATATAAGACGCCGACTTGAATTGCCCGATTCTAGAAATAATATTCTGCTGGTGACACACCAGATTTTGCAAGCGAATACTCATGCAAGGAAAATGCTTAAACGAGCAAATATAGAGTTAGACAAAGCGGTAGATGACCTAAGAAACGCGTTGTTCGTAAAGACAAAGGAAGAGCTGCAAACGAGTTTCAAGACGCGAGAAGTGTATGACCTAATTCGCCGGCAGTATCGTGCCCTGAAAAAAGAACATGAGGATTTATTCGTTGATAAATTTCATCTCCAACGGCAAATCATTTCTCCAAAACGCGCTATCTTTATGGCGAAAAATATCTTCGTACACGGCGACTTCAAACGACTGCGCGAAGAAATGAGCCGCTACAAAAAGGACGAGCAAAGACTTGCTACTAAATTGCTTGCTTATGCTAAGGAAGAAAAAGAATTCCAAATGCGAGACTGGTCGAGCTTTCCACGCTCCACTTTCTTGCAAGGGAAGTATTATCTGACCAAACAGCGAACTTTGCTGGAATTGGAAAAAAATCGTCTCGACCAAATTAAATTCTCTTTGCAAAATAAACAAGCCGAGTTGGAAGCATTATGCCGCCAGCCCGAAGCGGTAAAGAAAATCGAAGAAATAGCGACTGGCATTCTTCGCAAGAATTATAAATTCGTTCGACAGTTGGAAGAAGTGGAAAACCGCAACAAAGAGATACTTCAGCGAATGAATCACGCTAAAGAGCAATTGAAAGCATTGGAAGAGAGAGTCGCGCTTGATAAAATCAACACTCGTTATCGCGTGACTTGTTCCGACACGTTGACGAAAAATCAAGCGGCGTCGTTAATTGCCGACGCTATTCTCTTTGAGCCAGAAGCAGTGCAATTGGTCGCACGCTCTGACGGCAATAATTTGGAAATGGAAAAGGATTGGGAGCTGATGAGCGAATTCGACAAAGACGAACTTATTCGCAAGAAAATTATCCGTGAATTATAAATCTTTCAAGACAACGATAACCTATTGTGCTATAGTAAGCTAAACAACACAAAGGTTAGCAACATGGAAAGAGAAAAAATTATCCGAAAGTTGAACACGCAAATAAATTCCGGTGGGCACATAATCGGAGCGGCAGTTGGCTCCGGCTTGACGGCGAAGCTTGCCGCTTTAGGTGGCGCAGACATTTTACTTGCGTTGAGCGCGGGCAAATATCGAATAATGGGTCGCAGTTCGTTTAGCAGTTATTTTTGCTACGGAAACAATAATTCGCAAGTCATGGAGCTTGGCAAACGCGAAATTTTTCCGATTGTCCGAGAGGTGCCGTTGTTATTCGGTTTAATGACGACTGACCCTACAATTGACCTTTACAATTACTTGCAAGAAATTCGAGCGGCAGGATTTTCGGGTGTAGTAAACTTTCCGACGGTCACTCTGATTGACGGGAAGTTTCGCGAAGCTCTCGAAGAGGAAGGCACAACTTTTGACAGAGAAGTTGCCGCAATTAAATTGGCGAATCATTTTGACATGCTTACAATGGCTTTCATCACGAATGAAAAAGAAACGCGCCAAATGCTTGCGGCGGGTGCTGATGTTATTTGCGTGCATCTCGGCTTAACACGGGGCGGTTTTCTCGGTGCGAAAAAATATATTTCGATAGACGACGCTCACCGTGACGTTAAAAAAATTTTCGACCTGTGCAAGAAAGTTAAACCCGAAGTTTTGCGAATGATTTATGCAGGTCCTGCAAATACGCTTGCCGACATGAAATATCTTTTCCACAAAACTGACTGTCAAGGCTATATTGGTGGCTCGACTTTCGACCGAATCCCGATTGAACGCGGCGTTTTTGACACGGTTAAACTTTTCAAGCGTGGTTCTTTAGACGCGGTGCAAGTTGTCAGATCTTCGGGAAAAATTTCAGTCGACTTCTTACTTGATTTCGTTGCTCAACATTATCGCGAGAAAATCAGTTTTGCCAAGCTAGCTGACGGCGCGAACATTTCAAGAACATATTTTAAGGAATAATTGATACAATTCCTGCAACTTAAACAATCATTAGCGAAATATCTGGGTCTTAGGTATCTCCAGCAAGGGACGTTGCCCCAACACTGTTTTGTACTTCAAACCAATTAAGGAAGGGCGCAAAGTCGTTGCTTTTGAATTTACTATGGACACGTTTAATGTACCGAAAGACAATGATGACAGTTACAAATCAAATGGGAGCAATGACGCAATACAGGTACTTTGTTCTTTGGGGTTTGCAGAAAGAGACGCGAGAGCTATTTTTGCGAAGTGCCGGGATACGGCAGATTGTTTTTCGAGAATCAATCGGGCGGAAGCGATTTTGACTCGGAGCCAAAAACCCGTTGAGAACAAATTAGGCTTTCTGCGTGAGACTATAGAAAAAGATTGGCAAGTTGAGCGTAAGCCGAACAAAGAATCTAAAAGAAGTCGAAAAGTTACAAGGTCAAAAGAAGTCGCCAAAGAGGCTGATTTTCTTGATGATTCTATGGCATCTATAGGACAAATTTTGAAATCGACATTTCCCGAGCTGGTGAAAGATGAGCAGCCGCCGTCAAAACCTAAGCCAATTAAGATTGGCAAGAAAGAAATGCCCTACAGCTTGGCAGAAAATTTTATTAGGTATATACGGAAGGGAGAATTTCTTGACAGCATAAGAGACCACCTTAAGGACTACAACGTAACCATAGAAAAATTTACGGAGCTTTGCGAAAAAAATGGATTGTAAATAAAAAAAGTCCGCGTCGAAAAGACATACGCGGATTTTTTTATGTTCAGTAGGCTTTTAGTTACGTAGCCTTACTGTAATTCAATGCGCCTTATTTAGAGGATAATGACAAGCAACAAAATGATTATTTTCGATTTCCTCAAAGGGCGGTTTTTGGGTTGTACAAATTTCTTGGCAGTAAGTGCACCTATTACGAAAAGGACATCCTGAAGGGACATCAAGCGGGCTGGGTATTTCACCCGGCAAAATTTCTATGTACTGATTTTTTTCGCGTTCCGTTGAAAAAACCGCCTTTAGCAAAGCGTGCGTATAAGGATGCCGCGCCCCGCTCAATTTGTCACCGTCTATTTTTTCCATTATGTTGCCCAAATACATAACGGCGATTTTGTGACTGAACATGCTAACAAGCGCGAGGTCATGGCAAATGAAAATATACGTTATTCCCTTTTCGCGCTGGAGTTTGACGAGCAATTTAATAATCGTGTCTTGAACGGAAACATCAAGTGCGCTGGTCGCTTCGTCGCAGGCAATTACTTCCGGTTCCAATGCCAATGCCCGCGCAATCGCGACGCGCTGACGTTGCCCGCCGCTCATATTGTGCGGATAACGCTCCACAAAGTCAGCGGGCAAATCAACTTGCGTTAAAAGTTCGCGAGCTTTAGCGTCAACTTCGCTCTTTGCTATCAAATCGAAATTTAGGAGCGGTTCGCAGATAATGTCGCGGATTTTCATTTTGGGATTGAAAGCGGCGGTCGGGTCTTGAAAAATCATTTGAATGCGTCGATAATTTTGCCGCTTAGCTTCGCCGGTCAACTGCGTAATGTCTTCGCCGTGAAAAATAATTTTGCCGCTCGTGGGTTTTTGCATATTCATAATCGCTTTAAGCAAAGTAGTTTTGCCACAGCCACTTTCGCCGACAATGCCGACAGTTTCGCCTTTTACCACGTCGAAAGTTATATCGTCGCAAGCCGTAAGAAATTTCCCGTCGCTCACAGGGAATTTTTTTGTTAGATTTTCAACGCGCATAATGACTTCAGACATAACGCCGCCTCCCCATTTCCGGTACACTCGCCAGCAAAGATTTTGTGTAGTTGTGGCGGGGATTTTTGACAACGTCATCAGTTGCGCCGGCCTCAACTATTTTTCCTTGCGACATGACAATCAGATTGTCCGAAAGGTAAGACGCGACGCCTAAATTATGAGTAACGATAATCATTGCCGCGCCGGTTCCGCGAGTTATAAACATTAATTCGCCGACAATTTGCGCCTGCGTTGTTACGTCAAGTGCGCTGGTCGGTTCATCGGCTAGCAGTAATTTTGGCTGAAAAGTTATCGCCATTGCAATTCCGACGCGCTGACGCATTCCGCCCGATAGCTCAAACGTATACGACTTCAAAATATTTTCAGGGTTAGGCAAATTCATCAGCTCCAACTTTTCAACCGCCATATCGTAGGCAGATTTTTTATCAAGGTCGCTATGCGTCTGAATATATTCGACGAATTGCTTGCCGATTGTGTGAACGGGATTCATCATCGCGCCGCTATCTTGAAAAATCATCGAAATATCCTTGCCGCGAAGACTGCGCCAGCTGTCCGCGTCGAGTTCGCTAAGGTCGCGACCGTTGAAAATTATTTTGCCTTCAGAAACGTAGCCGCCGCCGGGCAAAACATTCAAAATAGCTCGGATAACAGTTGTTTTGCCGGAGCCGCTTTCGCCGACGATTGCCAAAATTTTTCCTTCGTCAAGTTCAAAGTTCACGCCCGAAATTGTCGGCGTTTTATTTTTGCCGTAGGATACCGCCAAATTTTTTACATCGAGTAACATTTTAACACGCTCACTTCGCGGGCTTAATCAAATTTGTTATCCAGTAATAATCGGAAGGATACATCTTGACGCCGGCAACGCGCTTGGAGTTGATAATATTTGTTTGCGGGTAGCCGAAGAAGATAGACGCCGCGTCATTTAGCAAAATTTGTTGCAGTTCAATAATCAGCTGACGACGTTTAGCCTCATCAAATTCCGTGCTAAGTTGCTTAAGTTTCGCATCGTATTCGGGATTGCTATAACCGGAGCCGTTTTGCGGGTTGGAGCCGTCCGGATTTGATTTCCAATACCACGTCAAGAAAATTTCGGGGTCGCCGGTGTTGGCGGTCGTAATGTTGGAAATTAGCAAGTCATATTCGCCGTTAATGCCCATGTTGTCAATCAAGTTATAGTCGACGGTATTAATTTTAATGTCAAAGCCCAATTTCTTAAGGTCGGATTGCACTGCTTCGGCATAAAGCGGAAGTTCTGCGCGGGAATTGTAAACGACAAAATCAAGCTCCAGTTTTCTGCCGTCCTTTTCGCGGATGCCGTCGCCGTCAGAATCTTTCCAGCCTGCTTCGTCGAGAAGTTTAGCGGCGCGTTCGGGATTGTAAGCGTTCGGGTCGGTCAGTTGGTCAAAGCCATAATCGAGCGAAGGCGGAACGGGAGCTTTACCAGGAATGAACGTACCCTTCAGCAAAACTTCATTATAGGTTTCGCGGTCGCAACCGGAAATGAACGCCTCACGAACTTTTTTATCACTTAAAATTCTGTCGGGATTCTGATTCATGCGAGCAAGCACCACGCGCAAGCTAGAAATTTCATCGATAACAAATTTATCGTTGCCCTTGAAAATATCAATGTCGCCTGCCGCAATGTTTACCGCAACATCAACATCGCCCGCTTGCAGAGCCATTGCGCGAGTATTTGGGTCGTCAATCGAAGGAATTTCTACAGTCTCGAAGGGAACTTCTCCGTAGTAATTCGGATTTTTCTTCATAACGGCGCGTTCTTTAACGAAACTTTCAACAGTATAAGGACCAGTGCAAATGGGACCTTCCTTGCTGAAGTCGCGCCCACTTTCCGCCGCCACGTCGACAATTATAAACAGCGGGTCCGCCAAATAGCCGGGCATGCCGGGCAAAGGCTTATTCGTCTTGATAACTAAATTTTGTCCGTCCGCCGTGATTGATTCGTATTCAAAGAAAGTTGCGGCGCGAGTGTTTTTAGCAAAGGCGCGTTCGATTGAATTTTTAACAGCTTCAGCGGTGAGCGGGTCGCCGTTGGAAAATTTCACGTCGCCACGAATTTTAAAAGTCCAAGTCAAGCGGTCGTCGCTCGTTTCCCAACTTTCCGCAAGCCACGGAACGATATTCATTTTCTCATCAAATTTAGTCAAGCATTCGCCCAGACCATAGCGCATAACAACCCAGCCAAAATAATTTTGCGTCGGTTCCAACGTGTCAGCAAAATTCGTTACGCCAACTTTTAAAGTCGTCATATCGCCGCCGCCAGTTGAGCCGCTATCCTCTCCGCCGCAACCTGTCATTAGCAAGCCCGCCGCGCAAATTGCCGCTAAAAACTTCTTAAACTTAAACATGATTTAACCACTCCTAAAATTTTTTATTCGTGACGCGGGTCAAGTACGTCGCGTAATGAATCTCCCCACAAATTGAATATCGCCACGACGATAAAAATTGCCACGCCTGGATAAATCATTAGCCACGGCGCAGTTTGTATATATTGCCGCCCTTCGTTTAGCATAAGCCCCCATTCGGGCGTTGGCGGCTGCGCTCCGAAGCCCAGAAACGACAAGCCCGCAATTTCCATCATCATTGTTCCGATATCCATTGCGCCAGTTATAACGACCATCGGCAAAATATTTGGCAAAACGTGCCGCCATAAAATGTTAATTGTCTTGGTGCCGTTGACTTGCGCGGCGATTATAAAATCATTGTAACGAAGTTTGATAACCAGACTGCGAACAAGCCTTGCATATTTCGCCCAGCCGACTGCCAGCAACGCTAGAATTGTATTGGCAATCGAGCCGCCCAAAATACCCGCAATCGCTATCGCCAACACTACGCCAGGAAAAGCCAACATCATATCAGCGACGCGCATTAAAATCATTTCGACTTTGCCGCCAAAATAGCCCGATAAAATCCCGACAAGCCCGCCGACCAATGCCAATAAAATTACAACGCAAATCGTCATGAACAATGAAACTTGCGTACCGCAAATTATTCTGCTAAAAGTATCGCGTCCTAATTTATCTGTACCTAAAAAATGTTCCGGCGTCGGCGGTTGCAAAACATTTCTCATATTGCCGTCGTAAGGGTCTTGAGGCGCAAGGTACGGCGCAAAAATCGCAATCAACACCAGCACAATTACAAGCGCGGTATAAACGGCGAACAACTTATTTTTCTTGAAGACTTCAGCCAACGCAAAGCCCCCTCACAATTCCTAATTCCTCATTCCTCATTCCTAATTGCATTACCGTTGCTCCCCCTTTCTCAATTTAGGGTCAAGCCACGTGTAGGACAAATCAACCAGAAAATTTATCGCCATATAAACAATCGCAATCCACAGTACAAAGCCTTCAATCAACGGATAATCGCGCATCATTATCGCTCGCACTGCCATATTGCCAATTCCTGGCCAGCTGAAGACTATTTCTATAACCGCCACGCCGCCCAAAAGCCAGCCGATTGACATTCCCAACAAAGTTATCAGCGGCAAGACGGCATTTGGCAAAACGTGTTTCCAAAGTATTGCCGATTCGCTCAAGCCACGTGCTCGCGCTCCCGTCACGTAGTCTTGATGAAGTTCATCGAGAATAACTGTCCGCACTTGCCGAACATATTTTGTTGATTGATAAATTGCCAACGTCAAAGCGGGCAGGACAATTCCTTTTGCTGTAACTGTCGAACTTGCTATCGGGAACCAACCCAATTTTAAGCCGAAAATGTACAGCAGAATTAATCCCAGCCAGAAACTTGGCATTGATACCCCGATAAACGCCAAAAATCTTACGACGTAATCTGGCCATTCGTTTTGACGCACTGCCGACCATATCCCCAACGGCAACGATATTATTAGCACAAAAATTATCGTCACGAACGCAAGAAGAAGCGTTCCGGCGAAACCTTCGGATAATTTTTCTACAACCGGTTTTTTCGCTGAATAACTCATGCCCATATCGCCTTGAACGACGCCCGCCAGCCAGTTGCCATATTGCACGATAAACGGCTTGTCCAATCCAAGTTCCTTGCGCGTTTTTTCTAAAACTTCTTCTGAAACGATTGTATCTGCCGATTCTAAAAGCATTGCGACGGGGTCGCCTGGTGCTAAGTACGCTAAACAAAACGTAATGAAGCTTACGCCAATTAGCGTTACGAACATTTGCGCCAAACGATTAGAAATTTTTTTCAATAATAATCGCGCTCCTTTCCATAAAAAATATTGCACCCGCTTTTTTACGAGTGCAGAATTTTTCCGCGCAAATCATAACGAGCGACGTTTTAAAAACACGTCGCCCGCTTAACTTTTCATATCCGGTAAAAATCTCCATCCCCGTCACTCGCAGGTCAAGCGGCGATTGTCAATCAAGCAGTTCTCCCGACTTCGGCTCAATGCTCCTCTGCGCCTTCCCAAGTTTCCTCAGTGACATATTTGCAGATTTGCTCCCCGCTACGGTGGCGTGACCGTTCCGGCTTCTAACCGGATTCCCTATTGAGGCTTGCGCCACTTGATTCACTTATTCACTTTTCAATAACAAAAAAATAGTAACACCATCAATTATACTTGTCAATTAACACCAAAATTTTTCAGCACTTAATGCCCGAATTGGAGCGAGCATAAAAAAACCAAGTTATAACAATCGTTATAACCGTAAAAGCAATCAGAACGTAAAAAGCCGGCGTAACAAGATTGTAATTAGAATAAGCCCAGCCGAAAATTTTCGGGATAAGGAACGCGCCGTAAGCGGCAATGGCGGCAGTAAAGCCGGTAACTAGGGGTTGTTGGTAAAGTCGAGTAAAGAAAAAAACATAAGCAAATCTTTGATACAATAAGTTCGAAAGAAGTGAAATGCCTATGTCAGACTTATT
>Ga0247609_10007563_pt1 | contig 10336 bp, 15 predicted proteins | sample 172DNAGHGlowgp2_FD_193487 | JGI IMG/M metagenome (GOLD analysis project Ga0247609, IMG submission 193487) | Sheep rumen microbial communities from Palmerston North, Manawatu-Wanganui, New Zealand - 1728 DNA GHGlow gp2 | ecosystem: Host-associated > Mammals > Digestive system > Stomach > Rumen ...
ATCGAAGAAGAAAGGCATTTACAATATGTTATGTGTACAAGGCCTAAATATAGTTTGAATTTTGTGTCTGAAAAGGAAGTAAAGCCACCTTATGTCTTTTTTGAAAACAAATCATTATATAAAGAATTGAATAACATAAAAACAGAAATGCAAAATGAAAACTCGTAAATCAAGAAAAATAAACAAATGTTGTGATGGATTGGATGAACTATCGCCTATTTGTGCCTTTAATTCAAATCCATTTGGACATAAGCACTACTGTAACAAAAGTGCTTTATTTAGAATCATTAGAAAAGAAGACTCATATGATATTCTTCCAGATGTTGTATATTTGTATTCCGAAGCTTGGCGTTTTGACTCATCTTCTAATGACATATCAGAGCTATGATTTTGATATATTCAAAAAAAATTGTATAATAGAAAAAAATAAATAAAATATTTTATGGCAAATATAAACATAAAAAACATCGAACTGCCTTTTGATAAATCTGACATCTTCGGAAACGTTGATGGATTATCATTGCAAAATTTGTTTTATACATATTTTGGCGTTTTTCCAAGTTGTTATCTTTTTGATGCGGACCAAAGACTTGATGGAACTGGTTTTTTTGACAGCAACAAAATGCTTGAAGAAATCAAAAAACACTATGGCATTGAAAAATGTAACCTTGTTTCATATAACACTAAAATGTTATCCCAAACAGACGATAACTCTTTTGTTAAATTTTGTATAATACTTGACAAAAAAATTTATGCTAGATTTGAAAAAGATATCAGCGAATGCTATATTTTATATAACAACAAAGACGAAGAAGAAGTTTTGGATTTTGTGAATTTTGTATCAAAATTCTTTGTTAAGCCAAAATTAACAGAAAATACATATTACAGACTTTGTACAAATAACGGTGGCTATTATCTTAGCAAGGGTAAAATTAAATTTTTTGACAATTTCAACATTGAAAAACAATATAACGATGACTTCATAAAAGAACACAAGAAAATAACTTCTTTCGTTGAGGAAAATGACAAAAGCGGACTCGTTATTTTGCACGGCGAAAAAGGAACGGGTAAAAGTACATATATCAAATACCTGGTACATACATATCCAGAAAAGAAATTTGTTTATGTACCAGCAAACCTTGTTACATTATTAGGTGACCCAACGTTTGGTTCTTTTTTAACAACACTAGATAATCATATTATAGTGTTGGAAGATTGTGAAAATGTAATTCAAGACAGAAAAACAAGCGGAACCGCAAGCTCTGTTTCACTATTATTAAACCTCACCGATGGTATTTTGTCTGACGACCTTGGAATGAAATTCATTTGTACTTTTAATGATAATATGAAAAACATAGATACAGCACTCCTAAGAAAAGGAAGATTGGTGTCTAAATACGAATTTAAACCTCTTTGTACTGAAAAAGCAAATAAGTTACTTCAAGAAATGGATATCGAAGCAAATATCACCAAACCAATTGCATTGAGTGATATATTCAATTTTCTTGATGACAGTTATGATAATGAAAAAAAATCAATAATCTAATTATAATTTAAAAATGGCAAAACAACAATGTATAACAATGACTGGCACGGTGACCAAGGCCCTCCCGAATGCAATGTTTACCGTTATTCTGGACGAAAATGAAATGACACTTTTATGTGTAATCAACGGAAAAATGAGAAAAAACTACATAAGAGTGATTGAAGGTGATAGAGTTGAAGTTGAAATATCACCATATGACCTCACGAGAGGCAGAATTTGCAAAAGACTTTAAAAAAAAATAACAAAAAAATTTAAATTAAAATGAGTAAAAGCGTACAAATTTGGAGAGATTTAGCCAACAATTTTTTTGAAGGTTTTGGTACAGAGATTGATGAAATGTTTGATTATTACATGAACAAATACAACAACACAAACGGCAAGAAAAACAACGGAAATAAAGTTTGTTTGAAAGACAATACTTTAGGTAAGCTGTGCACATGCGACTTTGAAAAGAATTTCCTTGTTGACAAAGGTGACCATTATGAATTGACCATGGAGGTAAATCCAAAGGCTACTGCAAAGGATATCACAATTGACCTTGAAAATAACAGTCTTAAAATTGAATACAATTTCAAGGAAGGAAATATGACAACAAGCAACAGTGTTATTGAAACACTACCAAATGATGCTGACGAAGACGAAATTACAGCTGAGGTTGATAACGGCAAGTTGAAAGTTGTCGTTGAAAAACGTCCAATTGATATTGTTGTAGAAGAGGATACAAAGACAATCCCAATCAATCGAAAGTAAACAAACCAAAATATAAAATGCGGCTCAATAGGCCGCATTTTTTTGTTTAAAAATATTTGAATATTTGTTATTTTTTCAAAGCTAATTCATCAAATATCGGTTTCCATACATCTGAAAAATAAACATTGTTCGGTATTGGATGTGAAAGAAACATTTCAACCATTTCTAAACCAGAATAACCATTCAACGTTTTTTCATCTCTTCCATTTCTGTAAGCAATCTTGAATTTCTTATCAGGCATAGAACGTGCTACATTATAAAGTTCTTCAATATTTTTTTCAATATCTTCACGTGAAACGCTTCTTGTACCTGGAATTCTCAAATCTTTCGTTACGAGTCCGTATGAGTTTCCCATAAGCCCGCTGCCTTGACCTTGTTTTGCACCAAACTTATTTCTAGCAACTTTAGCCGAACCAGCGCCATGTCTGCCTTCTGGATTGCTACCGAAAACAAATATGGTGTCATTGTCTGGTGTAATAATCCCACTATAATATTTTATAGATGAAAACTTGTTACGTATTTTAGTTAAAGTATCAACAACAGCATCCTTTACTATACTTGTTAATTTATCTTCAGATACAACAATTTTTGACATTTAATTTAAATTTTTGAAGATTATTTTGTCTGAATTATTGCAAATTTTTCCGACAAAAACAAAATTTTTATTTCAACATTTTATGGTTTGCAGTACCAGCATTATTATACAACACTGCCATATCTCCCATTCTTGTCACACGTTCATCCCCTCTTAGTTTGTTTATCATCTTGTTCTTGTACAGAATAACACTGCGTTTGAAATAGCACAACTCATCGTAATGGTATTTTTCGTTTTTGTATGACTTCATGAAATAATCAATAAGAACATCTTTCCCCTTCAACATATAAAGCCATTTGCTGATAGCTCGCGCTGATTGTTTGATTGTACTATATGAAATTCTTTTACCAAGTACAATCTCAAGCATATATTTGAATATGTCAAAATATCCAATCATATAGTTAAATACCTCATCAAACGACATGCTTTTTAGTTGTTGCCTGATTTTGTCAACCATCGTCTTTACGTTTTTCGTATACTTCTTTAACCAATCACTATACATTTGCAATATGGCTATATTTACAAATTTACATTCATAAGTATAATCAGAAAAAGTTCTAAAGGCCTGTTTCATTAAAAGTGCCGAATCCTTTGTTGCCAACAACTTCTCAACCTCATCAAAACCTCCAATAATTTCATCAATCAAATTTCCAATTCTTGTTTCTTTGGTTTCCTTATCATCAATGATGATGTCACAATCCAGTCCATATGATGCCATCATGACACGTGCAACATTTTTTGTTGAATTTAGTCCTTCCGATGTCACTGAAATAGTATATATGGCCATTGATAACATTCTCAAACCTTTAGTTGTTATTCGTGTCTTTTCACCACCTTTCAATTGTTTTATCTCATCATCAGTAAGCTCCAGCTCATCAATATTGTCAGAATATTCATCAATCAGTTCTTCAACGCTATACCATCTTCCATTGGAATTAAAATCTTCAACCGTAATGAAAATCCTGATTTTGTTTTCCCACCCATCACCTATTTCTGATAATGTATTTGCAATTTTAATTGGGTTAATTTTGTTGTCAAACGAAGTGTCCGCTAAAACATCGACAAATCTAACGTAACTAATAAAGTTAGGTATTGTTGGGTTATCAGAAGCCAATCTCTCCTCATTTGTATCCATTTCTTTAGCGAATCTCTTCAAATCACTAGCGGTATAATCATCAGGTAGTCCCAAGTCTTTGAAAAACTGGATATTTGCTTTGTCACTTTTTTTCTTGCTTCCATGTTTGACTTGAGCTGCTCTTTTTGCTTTTTCCTTCATAAAGTCAACTGGTTTTCCAAAAATACCATTACGTTTAAATTCTTCACCATCAAGACAGAATCTAACCAACAATTTCAAATAACCAATATTCTTACTGTTTATTTGTTTTGGATATTGGCTGGTTAGTATATTTCCGTTTGTGGTTGTTGAAAGATAAAACAACCTTTTGTGAGACAACTGTGCATCCGTAGTCCCTGGGTCCGTTTTTGACATATTCATTGTATTGCTCTTCATAATCTGAAAAGCATTTCCTATAGTCGTGAAATGATATATATTTTTCGAAAGTGCTTCGTTGATTAACATTATTAATTGTTTTCTATATAATTTATTATGCCGTCTACATGTGTCCTCATAATCTTTTCTTTACCATCTTGAGACAAAAGAAACTTAACATCTTCAGCATTATCATGGAAAAAATTTTCACTTAACACAGCAGGGCATTTTGTATTTTTTATTATATAAAAATCAGATTCCATGTCACTGTCCCCGTCGGTTTTGTCTGTACGTATTTTCATACCTTTGAAATTTTTCGCTGCTTCTTCGTAAATATATTCACAAAGCATATCGGATTTCGTATTCCCTCTTGTTGTGTAAGCAGACCATCCGCGTGCCGTTGTCCAATTCGCCCCACTACCAGCCGCATTTGAATGAATTGAAATTAAAATTACATTATTTTTACCATATTTGTCACACACCTTATTCACACGGCGAACTCTTTCACCCAAAGTGATGTCAGTTTCCTCGGTAACAATTCTTTCGGCATTATAACCCAATTTGACAAGCTCATCAACAATCATAGCTGCCATTTCTCTGGCCCATTTGTATTCATAATAGTCCAATTGTGGAAAAACTCCACAGGCCGAATATGGACTTCTCTTTCCTGGTGTGTTATTACCGTGTCCGTTGTCAACCAAAATATGATATTTTGTGTTTCTTGTTATAATCGGCTCTTCTGTTTCGGTTTCAATAACTTTTTCTTCATTATCAACAATTTCAGCATCCGCAATCTCGACACCCGTTTCGTTATTGTTAATCTCAACAGGCTTAATCTCGTCATCAGTTTTCATATTACCGAATAAATTCTTAAAAAAATTCATTATCAATTCTAATAATTTAGTCATATTATATATTATATTTTTAATAAATAGTGTATTATATTTGGTTTTTTGAAAAATATTTTGTACCATCAAAAAACTTAAAATAGAATTTATGAGAGAAGCAAGCATATTACGCGAACAAGATGAAAAAACATCCAACGAAGTAAGTAAATTTTTGGATAGTACATTCTATGCAGACGAAACAAGTAATTTTGTTCGCTGTGATGAGGTCGAATTACAAGTGCAGGGTATTGATACAATATTCAGATTTGATGGATACAGACCACAATGCAAATGCGATGAGAAAACTACGGCACAATATAGAAATATCCAGACGTTCACACTGGAATTGTCTTTTATAAACAAAAATGGAAATGTTATGTCTGGATGGTTACTTGACCCTCATCATATTAACAACACTTTCTTATTTGTATGGCTGGATGATGATAAGGTTGAGGTTGCATTAGTAGAAAAAGCAGCAATACTCGAACATCTTGAAAGTATTGGATGGACAAGAGAACGCCTTATTGAAAAAGAAAAACGAATCAGAAACAATGATAATGAATATCTTGGCAACTTGGATATGGATGGTTGTAGATTCTGTTATTCAAAACATCTTGTAGAACAACCAATAAATGTAATGTTAAAACGTAAAACATATAAAGATATGGCTCTTTTCACTAAACAATATTTCACTGATAAATTTAAAAAACAATAAATATGACAAGTGCGTTAATTTTAGCCTCATTGCTGTTTTTATTCATTCTGGGTTCTTTGTTCGCTTTTGTAAACTACTCATTAGCCGAAAACAGGGACAACAAGCTTAGGCGCGAAATTTTCCAACCTGGAAGAAGGGTTAAACTTTTAAACTGTGTTAGTAAGAATTTCAACGAATACGAAGTTTCATGCATGTTTGTTATTCTTGATGTAATAAAAGACGAAGCTAAGATTTGTTTCCCAGATGGAGGAATCACCTACAAACAATTATCAAGTATAGGTGCTTTGGCTGATAGAATTGAAATTTACGAAAAGCATGGGAATCTTGTTGGTGTTTACGAACACGATTCAAATGTTGGAATATTATATTTAAATTTTTTGCATAAAAACTATAAATTAAAAAATTATGTCGAATACAACAGTTAGTTCTAGTGCGACTGGAATAGGTTTTTGTGGCCTTTTAACCATTGCATTTATTGTTTTGAAGCTTTGTGGCGTTATTACGTGGAAATGGATTTGGGTATTATCACCACTTTGGATTGGTTTTGTATTAGTGTCATTGTTCATTCTTTTTATTGCAATAATAGCTTATGTTGTTGGAAAGTGGAGTGATGATTAAAATTTTTTAAAAATGGCATTTACTGTTACAAAAAGCCGAATTAAGGCTAGACAAATTTTAAGAGACAATGGATTTATGGATGTCTTTGACCGTGTTTGTTCCGTAATGACAAGCATCACAAGAAATGGTGTAAACGAATATTCTATTTTACAAGCAGTGAAAGCATATTTGTGGGGAATAGATGTTTTATGGAAGAAATATCATCAAATAGAAAAGCATACAAAAGCATCTTTACGAAATGATTTGTATTTGGAATACAGTGATTTGCGTGAAGTTTTTGAACTTATTGATGCAAAAGTTTATGATACAATTGTAGAATGGGAGCAACAAAAACAAGAAATTAAAGAAGATAAAAAATATATCTTTGCCATTGATGTTGATAATGTACTAAGAGACAACCTTGGTGAAATGGTAAAACTCTACAATGAACATTTCAACGAAACCAAAACTGTTGATGATATCACAAACTACAAGACTGAGATTATGTTCCCTAAAATCGAAGAGGAAACTGGACAAACATCAAGCCAGTGGTTCTTCCAAGACCATTCTGATGAATTATTTGTTAAAGCAAAACCGTTTGATAATGTTGCAGATGATATTAAGAAATTAAAGGAATTTGGTGCAATTGTAATTGTAACTTACCAAAAGACACTTCTAAACAAACAACAAACACTTGAATGGCTTGAAAAAAATAATATTGAATATGACAGTATTGTTTTCGCAAAAGACAAATCCATAGTCGATTGTGACTACTTTATTGATGATAATGATTGGAATTTCCAAAACTGTAAAGCAAAATACGGGGTATTAATTACAGCTCCATACAATAAGGATGTTGACATTTGTGACTTGTCCAAAACAACAGCATTCAATTGTAAAATTGATAGATTTGATTCATTTCATGATTTTGTGGTAAATTTTATTCAAAATGAAAGAATTTGAAAAGAACACAATAGATTATATTTCGGATGATGAAAAACAATTTTATTCATAATGTGCAATATCAGCAATGCAAGGAATATTGGAAAGCGGTGTAAAAATAGAAGAAGCATTAGCCACATTGTGGCCAAAGAAAGTAGCAATTCTGTCATTTAATATTGCAGATGCTATGTTGCAAGAATATAATCGTAAATTTTCAAAATAACAATTTCTACTTGTTTAACATTTGTCCAGTATTTAAACTGAATAAAATAGAATCGCCGTTTTCTGTTTCAAACCTAACGGTACCCATCATTACACCATCATATTTAGCATTATAATGTTTTGTTTCCATTGTTGACAAGTTCAAAACACTTGTGTCGTATTGTCCGTACAACGCACAAGAAAACAATGAATCACCAAACAATAGAAGAGCTCTATTTGTGTTATCCGAAAACAATTCTGGGATATTCAAAACCTCATGGTCAATCCACGAATAAACGAATGATTTTGATTTGAAATCAATTTTTGTTATGTCTTTTGTTTGTTGAATTAGCTGATATTCGCTAAGGTTTGACGTGGTTTGTGTTAAAGAAAACAGTGTATAGTTTTTGGTGGTTTTTTCTCTCACCCTTAACCCGTTATATGATATTCCATTTACATTTTTAATACCACGCAATTTTTTGTTCAATTCTTCAATTGTTGGTATTTGCGGGAATTTTTCAACTATTGATTCAACTTTTTTTGTCAGAATAGGTCTCATTTCTTCCTCTTCTTTCGAATAAGCATCGGAAGTTAGGCGTATGAGTTCAGGAATCCTTGGTTTCACGTAATCTTCATATAAGTTTGGAACAATTGAATCAATATAATCAACAACACCTTTGAATGTGTCAAGGTCACCATCATCGTTAAAATCTTTAAAATCCTCTGGTTCACGGTTTTTGTCAAACATTCCCTGGTATATTTCGTTGACTAGTTTTTTAAAAACAAATTGTATTAGGCAATAATCCCCCCTATCATTTTTAACATAAGTCCTAAAACTCTGATAACCGCTAAATTGTCCAAAAATGCCAGAAGCAGTACACCAGTGTGTATTTCCGTAAAAATGCCTGCTTGCTGCATATGTTAAAGTACATGTAACCAATATATTGTCATCGTTATATAAAACAACAAGGCCATTCGTGGCTTTTGCTTTATTTGTGATTTCTATGTATTTTTCACTTGCTCGTAGTATTTTCTTTAAATCGAAATGATTGTTTGTGAAACCAAATTTACCATCTTTAATACATTGCACACAATATTTTTTTTGACCTGGTGTTAATCTTTGGTATATGTTTTTGATTTCTCCAATATACTGTTGGATTGTTCGGTTGTTTGTCCCGTGTTCCACAAAATCTTTTACAACATCAAGCAACGCCTTGTGGAACGGCGTCATTTTGTTCGTATCTGACATAACAGTATCATACAAATCCTTTGGTATGTTTGAATAAAATTTGATGTATGCGTCATCACTTGATATTTCATTAAGTATATTGTTGCGTTTTAAATTTCCGTGAACTAAACATTCGTTTAACACGGAATAAACCATTGATTTTATATCTTCTGTTGTTATTTTTAACATTAGCCTGTATCTATCTATTTAAGATAAATAGTTGTTTATTTTTAATAAACTATTTATATGATGTACAAATTTTTAGATATGAAAACGATAATAATAAACGAATCTCAAGCCAAGGAATTGTTCGGAATATTCGAAGAAATATACCAAGAACCACATCCGCAACAACCAAACATGAAAAAGGCGAATAAGCCATATTCTATCAATCCAGAAAAAGTTAAAATTGTAAAAAATTACTTAGACAGTGGATTCAAAAAAGGAACATACCAAATTATTGGCCCAGATGGTTTCCCTCAAAACAAAAGAATTGTTGCAATGATTGGTAACGACGGAAGTGTGCTTAAAAATATGTATGCAGAACAAATGGTTGACCTGCTGGTTGACAAATTCCAAAATATGTTCTCAGACCACGATGAACGAGAGCTATTTTTCAAAAGGGTACTAGACGATTGGTTTAATAATAAGATTGGTGTTCTAGGGACATTAAGTGTAAATCACTTGTAATATGAAGATAATACTAAACGAAAACCAATTCAGGCATATATTGTCAGAAATATCAATGTCTGAAGTTGATGACAGGTCTGTCGATGTTAATCTGGAGCCAACAGAAAGACAAAAACACGCTGGAAACTACAAAAAAGCCCACATATACGTAAAAGGGATGGGTATAACAATTGAAAACCCAAGATTTACTGATAGAAAATGGTTCAATTCTGAAACTAGTGAAAGCGGTAGCACAACACTTATGAATCATTATGGATATTTCAGAAATACCCACGGAAACGGAAAAGATGGGGATGCTGTTGATGTTTTTCTCGGTGAACACCTTGAAGATTTTGACACCGTATATGTGATTGACCAAAACAACAATAATGGAGATTTTGATGAAAGCAAGGTAATGATTGGTTTCACAAGCCCAGAATCAGCAAAACAAGCATATCTCGACAATTATTCAAAAGATTGGAACGGATTCAGGAGCATAACAAGTGTATCAATCCCAGTATTTAAAAAATGGTTATATAGGAAACATAAGCAAAGGAAACCATTTGCTGAATACGTTTATATATTAAAACATAAAATGGAAGAAAAAAAGAGGCTTTAGATTGAAGCCTCTTTTTTATTGTTTTTTAAACACCACTGTTTTCCCAGAATCGGTTCCACCAGCGGTTGCCAAGTACTTATATCCAAACTTTGCCTTGA
>Ga0247609_10007564_pt1 | contig 10335 bp, 6 predicted proteins | sample 172DNAGHGlowgp2_FD_193487 | JGI IMG/M metagenome (GOLD analysis project Ga0247609, IMG submission 193487) | Sheep rumen microbial communities from Palmerston North, Manawatu-Wanganui, New Zealand - 1728 DNA GHGlow gp2 | ecosystem: Host-associated > Mammals > Digestive system > Stomach > Rumen ...
GGCCAGCGTGTTGATGATGCCGGTGAAGCGGATGGCAACGGCATACACGCCGTTGATGTCCAGCCCCAGGTAGTGGGTGATGAACAGGCGGTCGCTGCTGCCCGTGAGCCACCAGCACAGCGATCCGGGCAGCAAGGGCAGGGTGTAACGCAGGATGTCGCGCCTGAGCTCGCGCGAGTTGATGTGCCAACGGGTGTGCCGGGTGATGAGTCGCACCTTGGCCTCGACCAGCACGAGCGCCAGCACACGCGCCACGATGTTGGCCAGGAAGATGCCGCGGATGCCCATGCCCATCTTGACGACAAAAAGAACACTGAACGCGCCGATGCCCAAGGCCGACAAAATGCCCACCGTGACAAAGGCGCGGTTGTTGCCCAATCCCCTGAAGACCTGGGAATACACCTCTTGCAGCGACATGGCGATGAGCAGTCCCAGCACATAGCCGAGGTATTGCACGCTGGTCACCAGCGACATGGCGATGGCGACCAGGACCGACACGGTAATCGTCGTGAGCATCGTGCGCGAGACGAAGGTCACGATGCGCTGGCGCTGGGTGTCGTCGTCACAGTCGAGCAGAAACCTGAAGGCTCCATCGCGCAGCTGCAAGGTGACAAACGGGATGAGCAGCATGCACACCGTAAAGCACAGGTCATAGTACCCAAAGTCGTCGGGTGCGATGAAGTGGGTATATAACGGCACCATCAAGAACGTGATGATCTTGGAGCCGATATTGCCTATGGCATACACGCCGATGTCCTTGATGAATTTGGACGCGCGGCTGGTTGGTTTTTTGTTCCCGTCTGTCGTCATTTCTGTTTTTGCGGGTGCAAAATTACAAAATATTTGGTTTTATAGAGGTTCTTTCGTCAATTGTTTGTAATTTCGCATGGTAATTAGAGACTTAAAACCAGCGGGACTTGTGAGGCCGATGTGCCCGCAATGTGCCCATAATGACTGAAATCTGGCTTGATAAAGACAATCAATTCATGGCGTGGACTCGTGGCTGTGGCGGTGGTGCTGTTCCACTGCGGCGTGGGGTGGATTTATAACGTGGCGGTATCGGGCGTGACGTTTTTCTTCATCTCGAGCACCTTTTTGCTGGCCATGCGACACCCCTTTGAACGCATAACGGCGCGGGACTACGGCCGCTTTGTGCTCGGGCACGCGTTGCGGTTATATCCGCTTCACTGGCTGGGGCTGGCATTGCTGATTGTGATTGCCCTGACCCTGTGCCATTCACCCATCGACTGGGGCGCAACGGCACTCAGTGCCCTGTTGCTGCAGGCCTGGTCGCCCGTGCACGAGGTGCATTACGGGCTCAACTCGGTGGCGTGGTACATGAGCGCGTTGCTGTTTTGCTACATAATATATCCCTTCATGGCTTGCTGGATGAGGCGGTGGCGCCTGTGGCACAGGGCCTTGTTGTCGTTAGTGCTGGCTGTGGCGCTGGCCGTGATGCTCCTGCCGCTTGACATACCTCATCGCGAGGCGATCTTTGTCAATCCTGCCAGCCATGTGCTTGATGTGTCGGTGGGTTTGTTGCTCTTCCACCTTTACCGCCGGTTCAAGGACCGTATGGCCGGGGTGGGCTTTATCCAGGCCACGGCGCTCGAGGCCGGTGCGTTGTTGCTGCTGGCCGCGGTGATTGGCGTCAATGTGTCGACGACCTGGATCAGGCCGTGGGAGGACGATATCATCTGGTTGCTGCCTCAAGGAGCCATCCTTGTGGTGATGGCGCTGCTGAATGGGCGTGAAGGCGCCCTGGGACGGGTGATGCTGTGCCGCCCGCTGCAATGGCTGGGAAGCATCAGTTTCGAGATGTTTGTCCTGCAGTTTGTGGCCTTCAGACTCTATAACTATGTCGTGGCGCCCGCGATAGGGCACTTCACGGGCTGGAACGTGTACTCGTGGCTCCCGTGGATGGCTTTGCCGTTGCTCATGCTCATCTCGTGGGTGGTGAACCGCTGTTTTACACGGCCCTTGTTTGCGATGATTAAACAAAAGCTTTAATGTTGATCCTGTAATGATTAAGTCGATAAATGGCTGGCGCGCCGTCTTCGCGCTGATGATAGTCCTGTTTCATGTGGGTGTGGCCGACCTTGAAGAGATGACCTGGGCGGGTGTAACCTTCTTTTTTATGGCAAGCGGTTTCCTGCTGGCGTTGAAGCATCCGTTTGAGCGCCTCGACGGGCAGTCATGGCGGCACTTTGCCTGGAACCATGCCGTCAAGTTGTTTCCGCTTCACTGGCTCACGCTGGTCATTTGGATTGCGGCCATGGCTGTGCTGGGCCTGCTGGTGATCAAGCCGCTGGCGCTGGTTGCCAATGCGTTGCTGCTGCACAGCTGGTCGCTCAGCCATTCGGTCTATTTTTCTTATAACAGGTTCTCGTGGTTCCTGAGCACATTGCTCTTTTGCTACCTGTGCTACCCGTTGCTGTCCAATTGGCTCTCGTCCATGAGATTGCGGAGCCGACTCGTCATTGCCGCGTCGCTGGCGCTTATCGACATCGTTGTGCTGGCCATCACTGGCTCCAACGATTACTACCGCACGGCGCTCTACGTTTTTCCCCCTGTGCGCATCATCGATTTCATCATCGGCATGGTCCTTGCAGGCACCGTCGCCCGCGTGAGGGAGTTGCCCGTCATCGGCAAGGGCGGCAGCGGCACCGATGCCGAACTGATAGCGCTTGCCCTGCTCTCGGTGGTGGTAATGAGTTACCGCTCCTATGGCTGGTTGCTCCCCTGGAGCGATGCCATCGTGTGGTGGCTGCCGGTGGCAGTGATACTGCTGTCGTGCGTCATCTATGACAAGCGTGAGGGCTTTGTTGGCAAGTTTCTGGCTTCCAGGTCGTTGCAGTGGCTGGGAGACATCAGTTTCGAAATTTTCATCCTGCAAGGAGTAGCTGCACTTATTTTCAACTACCTGTGTGCCCCTGCGCTGGCACACCTGGGATTTGGCCATCCGTCGCCCTTCGACACACCGTGGGACAAAAGCCCTTTCAGCGTCAGCCCTTATAGCCTGATTCCCTGGTTCATACTACCCATCGACATACTGCTCGCATGGTTGGTGAACCGCCTGTTCACGCGCCCCGTGTCGCGGCTGCTGCGCCGCTGAAGCATCCATGCCTCGACGCTGTTGTCCGGACAGTATGGTGCCGGGTTTTCTCACTGTTTTTTGCTTTTTGAGCAATAAGGATGGGAAATTTGCGTTATTAAGGTTAAATGGACCTGACTAAGCTTAGACATATTGTGTTGTGGATAATGCTGTTGTCGCTGGGGTGTGCAAGCCTGCATGCCCAGGACAATGACATGATTTTGAACCGTCCCTATGCCGATACCAAGAAGGTTCACTTCGGTTTCTCGGTGGGTATGAATTTTCAGAATCTTGCCATTACCAACAACGGCTTTATCACCGATGACTGGGAGGAGTGGTACGCCGACGTGACCGCTCACTCGCCAGGCTTCAGTGTGAATGTAATGGCCGACTACCGCATTGCCGAGCACTTTAACTTGAGGATATCGCCGGGCCTGTACTTTGGCAACAAGGTGGTGCGCTACTTGAACCACAAGGGATCCCCCCAGTTGGAGTTGCAGGACCACTACCAGCAGAGCCAGAATATCAAGTCGACCTATATCGTGGTGCCCATCGACTTGAAGATGAGCGCCAAGCGTTATCACAATATGCGACCCTACTTCACGGCTGGTGCCATGTATGCTCAGGACTTAGCCAAGGATCGCAGCGACCAGTTGAAGCTCAAGAACGCCGATGTCATGCTCACGGTGGGCATGGGTTGCGATTTTTACATGCCGTTTTTCAAATTGTGTCCAGAGGTGAAATTTTGCTTCGGCCTGAAGAATCTGCTAGAGCGCAACCGTCCTGATCTGGAAGATAATCCCGAAGAGTACCGCTTCACCCAGAGCGTGAACAAAGTCAAGAGCAACATGGTTGTGGTCACCTTCTACTTTGAATAAAGGATAGAAAACCAGTAATGACGATTAAGTTATTCAACATAATAAGACGCTTGCTTGCCGTGGCGGTGATGACAGCCTGTGTCACACTGGGCGCAATGGCCCAGACCGACGCGGCCATGTCACACTTCTGGGCGGGGCAGGGCTATTATAATCCGGCCGTTGCGGGCGAATTGAGCGCTATCAGGATGATCCTGGGCAGCCGCATGCAATGGGTCGACATCAAGCATGCCCCCATGACCTTTTATCTCACCGTTGACATGCCCTACAAGTTGCTGGAGCAGCGCTTTGGCGTGGGTGTCAAGGCCGAGTTTGAACGCATGGGTCTGTTTACCAACACGCGCATTGGCGCGCAGATAGCCTGGCGCAAGAAGATAGGCAAGGGATATGCCAGCATCGGCATTCAGCCGGGCATCTTCTCCCAGACCTTCCGTGGTGCCGAGAGAAGGATTCCAGAGGATGATGACTATCACCAGAGTAATGACCCAGCCATTCCCAACATGGATGTGTCGGGAACGGTGTTTGATGCCAATGTGGGTGTTTACTACTCGCATCCCAGGTTCTGGGCCGGTTTGTCGGTGACTCACGTGACCTCGCCCCATATCGAAATGAAGTCTAGCCGTGAAGCCGTTGACGTCTACGAATTCAAGACAAGTCCTGGCTATTATTTTATGGCTGGCGGCAATATTCCGATTAATAATACGTTATTTGAGGTACAACCCTCGGGTATGTTTGCATATACCCAGAACTTCTGGACTGCCCAGATTGCGGCTCGTTTGCGATATAACCGCCTGCTCAACATTGGCGTTGGTTACAGGTATCAGGACGCAGTGACGGCCTTTGTCGGCATCAACCTGAAGGATGCCTATATCGGTTATGCCTACGATTATCCCGTATCGGCCATCAGCAAGGCAACCTTTGGCAGCCACGAGGTGTTTGTGACCTATAACGTGAAGTTGGACCCGAAGGAGAAAAACAAGAACAAACAAAAAAGCGTACGCTTAATGTAAGAATATGAAGAAACTAGTTTTGATATTGTTGGTCGCTCTAGCGACAGTGTCGTGCAGTTCTATCCGCAAGGGTGGTTCCGGCGGCGGCGAGGTTACCGGTATCGGTGCCCCCGTGTTTAACGAGACCACGCCCTATGGCATGGTGCTTGTTGACGTTGGCTCGATGCGTGAGGGACCCAATGAGCGGGACTCGGTCTGGGGACTCGACTCCACAGCCCATGGCGTGTCGGTCGACGCGTTCTGGATGGACGAGATGGAGGTGAGCAACTCCAAGTACAAGCAGTTCGTTTATTGGGTGCGTGACTCGATTATCCGCGAGCGTCTTGCCGATCCCGCCTATGGCGGTAACGAGGAGTTCAAGATCGAGGAGGACAAGGACGGTAACCCCGTGAAACCGCACCTCGACTGGAGCAAGTCCATCCCCTGGAAGAACCCCAGCGAGGACGAGGAGCGTGCCATCGAGAGCGTTTACCGCATCAACCCCATCACTGGCGTGAAGGAACTTGACGCCTCGCAGATGAACTATCGCTACGAGGTGTATAACCTGACCGAGGCAGCCAAGCGCAAGCACCGCTTCGACGCCGAGCGCCGCGACTACAACACCGACCATGAGGTGGACTACACGGCTCCCACCATCAGCAAGGATACCGCGTTTATCGATGATGATGGCCGCATCATCCGCCAGACCATCACCCGCGCCTTGCAGAGCGACTATGACTTCCTGAACACTTACATCGTTAATATCTACCCCGACACCACGTGCTGGGTGAACGACTTTGAGAACGCTTACCAGGAGCCCTATGTGCGCATGTACTTTGCCAACGGCAATTACAACAACTACCCCGTGGTGGGCGTGAGCTGGGAGCAGGCCAACGCCTTTTGCCACTGGCGCACCGAGTTCCTCAAGAAGTCGCTGGGCAACCAGGGCATCTATGTGGAGCCGTTCCGCCTGCCCACCGAGGCCGAGTGGGAGTTTGCCGCCCGTGCGGGCCAGAACAAGAACAAGTACCCGTGGGACGGCGACCTGCCCCTGACGGTGGACGAGGGCTGCTTCTATGCCAACTTCAAGCCCGACGAGGGTAACTATGTGAAAGACGGTTACATCATCTCCTCGCCAGTGGGGACCTATGAGCCTAACGACTATGGCTTGTATGACATGGCAGGTAACGTGAGTGAATGGACCTCTACCGCCTATACCGAGAGCATCGACCGAATGACCGACGACATCAACCCTGAATACCGCTACTATGTGGCCCAGGACGACCCCTATAAGATGTCGCGCAAGATTGTCCGCGGCGGCTCGTGGAAGGATGTGGTTCACAATCTGCGTTCCGACCTGCGCATGTGGGAGTACCAGAACGAGCAGAGGAGTTACATCGGATTCCGCTGCGTGCGCTCCAAGGTGGGCATTGTCAAGGGCAAGCGCAAAAATTGCTGCAAGGACTAATCCTACATTGTAATATATAGAAAAAAACAATCATCACACTCATTTTTTCATAGTTCAAGTAACAATGGGTAAAATCAAGAGATATAAAAAGAAAGCTGGTCGTTTCTTGAAGAGCGACAGCGGACAGCGTTTTTTCAACTTTGCCTACAGTATCGGTGCCGCTATCGTAATCCTGGGCGCTTTGTTCAAGATTCTGCACATGCCGCTGGGTAACCTGTTGCTCAGTGTCGGCATGGGTACCGAGGTTCTCATGTTCGTCCTCACGGCATTTGACAAGCCCGAGAAGGAATACCACTGGGAAGAAGTCTTCCCAGTCCTGGCAAGCCAGGATCCTGAAGACCGTCCCGACTTCAGCAGCGGTGGTGGCATCATCATCGGCGGAACCGGTGGCGGCGAAGGCAGCGAAGGCGGCAGCATCAATGTGAGCGTGTCCGAGGCCAAGAGCGCCGTCGGTCTGCCCCAGGGTGTGAACCTGAGCGAGGAGGACACCCTGTCGCTGAGCGAGAGCATCGCCAAGATGGCCGCTGCCAGCGACCAACTCTCGCGCATGGCCGAGCTGACCGACGCCACCCAGCAGTACTTGAGCCAGATGGCCGCCATCAGCGAGCAGATGCAGAAGCTGCAGGCCACGACCACTGCCCTGAACGAGGTGAGCCAGACCCTGCTGGGAAGCTACCGCGCCATTACCGACAACAGCCAGAATATCACCGAGAGCTCCACTGGCTATGTTGACCAGATGCAGGCTTTGAACCACAACATCAGCGGCCTGAACACCATCTATGAGATTCAACTCAAGAGCATCTCGTCTCAGCTCGAGAACATCGACCGCGTGAACCGCGGCCTGAAGGACATCCGCGACATGTATGAGAAGAGCGCTGCCGAGAGTGCCCACTACTGCGACGAGACCGAGAAGATGGCACGCTACATGAAGCAGCTCAACAGCGTCTATGAGAAGATGATCAAGGCGATGACCGTGAACATGTACCGTCCCATGCCCGGCATGCCCGGCATCGAGCCCGACAACGACCAGGAGTCATGACGCTCTCCCGCCAATTAACAAACCCACAACCAACAAGTCCTATTCTAACCCGATAGAGAGAAAAAAGATAGATGGCAACCTCAAAAAATAAGAGCGTCAACCGCATGTCGCCGCGAGAGAAGATGATCAACCTCATGTACATCGTCTTGACGGCAATGCTTGCGCTGAATGTGTCGAGCGACGTGCTCAACGGATTCAGTCAGGTGCAGGACGGTCTGACGCGGTCTAACCGCACCATCACGGCGCGCAATCAGGCTCTCTATGCCCAGCTCCAGGCCTTCAACGAGAAGAACCCCGAGAAGGGCAAGGTGTGGCTTGACAAGGCGACACAAGTGGTAGGAGAGACCGACAAGCTCTACAATTATATCGATTCACTCAAATTACAGATTGTTAGATTTGCCGACGGAGAAGATGCCGATGTGAACAATATCGTCAACCGTGACAACCTGGACGCAGCCAGTGTCGTGATGTTGTCCTATCCCGGCGGCAAGGGAAAAATGCTCAGGACGCGCATCGACCAGTACAGGCAGTTCATGACCTCGTTCCTTGAGGACCCCGACAAGCGCAAGAACCTTGAAGCCGCCCTGTCGACGGCCCCGCCCAAGGCAGCCGGCGTGCAACTGGACCAGAAGAAGACATGGGAAGAGACCATGTTTGACAACATGCCCACCATCGCCGCAGTCACCTTGTTGACCAAACTGCAGAACGACGTGCGCTATGCCGAGGGCGAGGTCCTCAACCAGATGATCACCAACGTGGACCTGGGCGACCTGCGCGTGAACCTGGTCAATGCCTTTGTCGTGCCCGACTCGCGTATCGTGATGCGCGGCACCAAGTACAGTGCCCAGATTGTGCTCGCCGCCATCGATACCACTCAGCGCCCCATCGTCTATGTCAACGGCAGCAGGCTGGGCAACAACAACGGCCTGTATGAGGTGGGTACCAGCAAGGCGGGTAACTATGATTACTCGGGCTGGATCGAGGTGCTGGGACGCGACGGCACGGTGACGCGCCGCGAGTTCAAGTCGAGCTACACCGTCATCGACCCGCTGGCCACCATCAGCGCCACGATGATGAACGTCCTCTATGCCGGCATCAACAACCCCATCAGCATCGCCGTGCCTGGTGTGCCACAGGGCAGCATCAGCGCCACGATGACCAACGGCACGCTCACCAAGAGCGGCGACGGCTGGGTGGCTCATCCCTCCAAGGTGGGAGCCGAATGTGTCATCTCGGTCACCGCCGAGATGGACGGCCAGCGCACCAACGTGGGCAGCACCACCTTCAGGGTGCGCAAACTGCCCGACCCGACACCCTTCATCACCTATCGTGACGCCAACGGCCAGCCCAACCGCTACAAGGGCGGCAAGCCGTTCTCCAAGGCTCTGCTCCTGGCCGCAGGAGGCCTTGACGCCGCAATCGATGATGAAATACTGAATATCGACTACAAGGTCGTGTCGTTCGAGACCGTCTTCTTTGACTCGATGGGTAACGCCATCCCCGAGGTGTCCAACGGCTCGCAATTCTCCGAGCGCCAGAAGACCGCCATGCGCCGTTTGCAGCACGGCAAGCGCTTCTACATCTCCCACGTCAAGGCCACCGGTCCCGACGGCATCACACGCGACATCTCGACCATCGAGGTGATCGTCAACTAACCATAACGAGATAAAAACCTGAACAATTCGGATGATATGAAAAGTCTTAGATTAATCATCGCAGTCGTGCTTGTTGCATTTGTCGCAACAGCCAGTGCCCAGGATTTAGAAAAAAACGGCGTGACCAAGTCGTCGCCCACGGGCGTGACAAGGAATGCCCCGTCGGGTAGCTCCAGCAGCACCTCACAGGTGTCGCGCCGCGGGGCCGGCGACTCGAGGAGGAACAAGGACAAGAACAACAATGCAAGTGGTATATCTGACCGACAGCTCTCGTTCTACGAGGTCAAGGAGCCCAGCGATGCCGACTTGCAGTGGATGAAGGTCATCTACCGCCAGATCGACTTGACCAAGGGCAAGAACCCGGCCCTGTATTATCCCGAGGAGCCCAATGCCGATGGCGAGAACCTGTTCTTCATCATCATGCGCCTGCTGGCCAAGGGGCAGATCTCGGCCTATGAGTATCTGGACGGGCGCGAGATGTTCACCGACGAGTTCAAGATCAAGGTGGACGAGATGTTCGACCGATTCCATATCCTGTACACCGAGGCCAAGGGAAGCACGGCCAAGAACCCGGTTTACGAGTTCGAGAACGCCGACATCCCCAGCAACGAGGTGCTCAGCTACTTCATCATCGAGAAGTGGGAGTTCGACACCCGCAGCAACCAGATGAAGGCCCGTGTCGAGGCCCTGTGCCCCGTCCTGCACCGCATGGACGAGTGGGGTGGCGAGGCCGTGAGGTACCCCATGTTCTGGGTCAAGCTCAACGACATCCGTCCCTACATGGCCAAGCAGTATGTCTTCACCGATGATGACAACAACCTGGCCCGTTACAGCATCGACGACTTCTTTAAGCTGAACATGTACAGCGGCGAGATTTATAAGACCAAGAACCTGCGCAACCAGTCCCTGCGCCAGCTCTTCCCCGAGGACGAGGCCTACAAGCACGCCCAGGACAGCATCGAGCAGCGGCTGCGCAGCTTCAACAAGGACCTGTGGGTTCCGCCACTGGAGGTGCTCCAGGCCCGTGCCGAGGCTGAAGAAAAAGCGCGTGCCGAAGCCGAGGGCGAACTCGCCGAGGGCGGCGAAGAGGGCACCGAGGCTGTTGAAGGCGAGAGCGCCTCGGAGCCCGCCGAGGAGAAGGTGACGCGCAGCACCAAGCGCGGCAGCAAGTCGAAGTCGGCCGACAAGAAGAGCGCCAAGGCCAAGGCCAAGGAG
>Ga0247609_10007565_pt1 | contig 10335 bp, 2 predicted proteins | sample 172DNAGHGlowgp2_FD_193487 | JGI IMG/M metagenome (GOLD analysis project Ga0247609, IMG submission 193487) | Sheep rumen microbial communities from Palmerston North, Manawatu-Wanganui, New Zealand - 1728 DNA GHGlow gp2 | ecosystem: Host-associated > Mammals > Digestive system > Stomach > Rumen ...
CTAAAGGATTAATAAATTAATTTACTTACAATATATAAATAAAAAATCATATGGGGATTGGGGATTGGGGATTGGGGATTGGGGATTGGGGATTGGGGATTGGGCCCAATCCCCAATCCCCAATCCCCAATCCCCAATCCCCAATCCCCAATCCCCAATTTTTAGCCAAAAATTTGGATTAATTTCTTTAAAAAAGAGTCCAAACATTTAGTTTTAATTTAAAATAAAAATGAAACCAATTTATATTTTTATTTTTTTTGTTTGCTTGATTTATACTGATTGCCAATTAAATTGTGATTCAGATTGCATAACTGATGGATTTACTTGCCAGGATAGAGGAGGAGGATTTACATGTAATTCTAATTGTAAACCTAAATATGGGGATACCACAAAATGTTATGACTGTAGTAGTAGTATTTCTAATGATTTTTATAAAATAACAATAAATGAAGGAATTGAATCTTGTTCAGGAGAAAATAGCTGTCAAAATGGTTTCATTGAATCTAGTAAAGAATGTATTGAGTCAACAAATATTAATAATTTATTTCATATTGGTAATGTTTATTATAAAGAATGCCCTGATAATACAATTAAAATATCTTCTAATGAATGTAAATGTGCATATAAATTTTATATTGAAGTGAATGGTTTAAATCATTGCTTATCTCCTACTGAAAATTGTCCCCCTGGATACGAATTTTATGATTATGAAACAGGTGAATGCATTAGTAATTGTGATACAACTAATAATCAAAAATATGTAAAAAATGAGGTAGGTATAAAAAGATGTTAGTTCTTGTATAGGAGATGAATTCTATTATGGAAATTCAGTACCACTTACTTGTACAGATTATTGTGACAAATTAATTTATTTTGATACTAGCAATAGAAAGCATTGTTCAGATAGTTGTCCAGAGAATTACAAGAAAAAAAATAATAATTGTGTTCCAAATAGTCAATGCCAATTTTATGATAGTAGTCATGATTATTGCTTAAATTCTTGTGAAGAGTCAAATAATAAATTACATAAATACCAAAGTAATGAATGTATTTCTATTTGTGATAATGCTGTTAATGGCTATACTTATTTAAAAGATAATATTTGTTATAAAGAAGAAGAATGTAATTATATTCAAGAAGCTTCCCCGAATAAAAAATGTCTTTCTACTTGCAATGTTGAAGATGGTTTTATAGCACCTGATTTAAATACTCCAAATCAATGTTATACTTCCTGTCCTCCTTCTACTGGATCAAATTATAAATACTATAATCATGGAGAAAATAAATGCATGCAAAGTTGTTCAGAAACTGGGAATAATAAAATTTATCATAAAAATGGAGGATTTGAATGTTTTTCCTCATGTAAAGATATTGATGATGGAACATTTATATATTTAAAGAAAAATGATAATGATTATATTTGCTATGATTCTATTCCAGATGGATGCGGTTATTATATAAGAATTAATAATGGTATAAATAAATGCTTAACTGAATCTAGTTGTCCAGGTAATTATAAATATCTTAAAGGACTAGAATGTTTAGAAGAATGTGATGATTATAAAGCTATATATAATGAAAACTCTTCCTCACAGATAACAAAATGTTTTGTTGAATTGAATGATTGTTTTAGTGATTATAAATTTTATAATATTAATGAGAAAAAATGTTGGAAAAACCTACCTTTTGGTTATTGCAAAAAACCAAATAATGATGATACAAGCAACATATTTGAAGTTGTACCTATAAGTGATAATTGTTATTATGAAGATAATAGTGGCGACAAATATTGTGTTAATTCATGTCAGTCTGATAATAAATTTATAGATTTTATTGATAAAAAAAAATGCATAACAGAATGCTCAAAGGGTTCTGGTACAAATAAAAAATTTTTTTATTATGACCCAAGAAATAAAGAATGCCTTGAAACTTGTATAGGATCTGGATTAGAATTTGCTTATAAAGCTACTGATACTGCACAGTCTTGTTTAATATCAAATGGTGAAAAATATTATTTTGAAAATGATAAGTTACTGATAGATTCTTGCACTCTATATAAAGCTCCAGGATCCAAAATATGCGTTTCAAGCTGCCAACCAAATGAAAAAATCAATAATAACCATGAATGTTCTAATGGATGCCCTTCAACAGCACCTTACATTAATGAGAATAATGAATGTAAGTCAATAGGTGATGATTGCCCTTTTATAAGTGAAATAGGAAATAAATGTATTTCTTCCTGTAATGTTGGAGAAGGTTTTGTTATAAATGAAGATTCTAATCATATATGCTATAATGCTTGTCCAGTTGGTACTCAATATCATGATTTGAATAATAATGAATGTATTTCTAATTGTGGAGAGTCAAATACTAACAAATATTATATTAATGGAGAATATGTTTGCTATTCTTCTTCATGTGGTAATATTCCTGCAGGACCAAACGGTAAATATTTATATGAGACAACAATGGGGACAGGTGGTAATAATTATTATAGTTGTTCAGATATTATTCCTCCTACTTGTAATAAATATTTTATTGAAAATGATATAAAGAAATGTAAAGCTGATTGTAATGCTTATAGATTTATGAAAGGAAAAGAATGCTTAAATTTATGCAATGGATATAAAGCTAACTATCAAGCAGCAGCAACAACACCTCAAATATGTTTAACTGATTTAGATGAATGTTTTATTAATAATTATATTTATTATAATACACAATCAAAACAATGTTGGGATAATACCCATAAACCAGCAACTTATTATATTATATCGATTAATTTTGGAAATTATGAAATAGTCACTGAATGCTCTAGTTTATTAGTATATCAAGAAACAGAGGCAGCTGGAGGAAAAAATTATTGCTACTCCACTGAACAATGCAAATCTTTAGGAAAATATAAATGTGGACAACAATGTATAGATACATGCGAAAACCCCAAATTTATTTATAATTCAGAATGTTTGGATTCTTGTGGAACAGGGCAAGGTCATGATTATCATAATTATAATGGTAATTTATGCATTTCTGGATGTTCAGGAGATCATCCATACCATAAAGAAAATGAAAATGAAAAAGTATGCTATAATTCTTGTAATCAAATTGAGCCTACACCAACTGAAACATTTAAATATCTAAGAGGTTTTATATGCTCTAGTAATCCATGCCAATATTATCATGAAATAGGAACTAATATGCTTAAATGTTATGAAAGTGAAGATGAATGTATAAAAGCAGGATATAATTATCTTAAAGGAAATGAATGCTTATTAAACTGTGGATCTAATGATTTCAAGGTGATGCCAGTTAAAGACTCAAATGGAATAATTATTAGTTTAGGAAAATGCTTTGATAATGTTGCTGGATGTAGGTCAAATGAATATTATTTTTATAACCATAATTCAAAAGAATGTTGGTTTGATACATGTAAAAATGATTTATTAATAATGCAACTTGATGCTTTTGGACATCCTGAAGAAAACATAATTGATACAACAAATAAAGAAACATGTGTTAGTGGATGTCCAACTGATTATTATAGATCGGGTAAATATTGTTTAAAAAATAGTCTTTGTTCTAATAGTTTTTTAGATGAAGATTTAGGAAAATGTGTATCAGATTGTGGTGATAAATATCTTATCAGGGGAACAAATAAATGTAAATCTCAATGCAATAATTATTATTTTATAAATAACTCTGGAAAAAAAGAATGCTTAGCAGGAAGTGACAATTGCCAAACTATATCAAAATTTTATTTTCCAGGTAATAGTCCATCAAAATGTATTGATGAATGTTATATATTATTAGAAAATGGATTAAAAAAGTATCTCTTTTATGATTCTACTGATAATAAATGTGTTGAATCATGCTTAAATTTTGGTACTGATAGCTATGCAGATGAACCTACAACCACACATCAAAATTGTAAAGATTCATGCGGAACTAAATATTATTATGAAAATGAGAAAATTTGCAGAGATACACCTTGCATTCTTTTTAAAGATAATACTGAGGGACAAAAAATATGTGTAACAGAATGCGAAGAAGGAAAAAAAGTGTCAGGAAATAAATGTGCTGATTCTTGTTCTGAGAATTTTTTTGTAGAACAAAAAATTGAAATAAAAGGATTAACAAAGACAATAAAAAAATGCGTTAGTGATTGCCTTGGATATTCATCTGAATATGAATTTATATATGAAAATTCTTCTAATGAAAATGAATGCTTAAAAACTTGTAATGAAGGGTTTATAAAAATAGGACATCATTGTTACAAAAACGTTTGTGATAAACTAAATTTAAAAATATTTTTTAATCCTTCTGATAAAACTTGTGATGAAAGCTGCTCTGATGATTATTATGAAAAATTGTCAGATAATTCAGATATATATATTTGTAAATCAGCCTGTGATTCTGAACAATTTAAATATCTAAAAGATGGAAAATATGAATGCTTATCTGAATGTCCTGAAGAAGCTAAATATATTCATCAAAATAATGAATGCAAATCTGATGAATGTAATAATAAAATACTTAAGATTGATAAAGGCTCTTATAAAATATATGAATGCATTGATGATTATAATTTATGCTCTGGTGGTGGCTTTTATTCAGATGCACATAATAAATGTTTTTCGATTTGTAAAGGTAATGATGAAGGCAATCCTTTTAGTCTAACCATAAAAAATGAAGGAAACATAATTGAAAGAAAATGCTTTATTAAATGTAGTGGAACTTATAAATATTATAAAGAGGACAAAAAATGTTTGGAAGAAGGAGAATGTGAGGGTTTATTAGTTGAACATGATACTAATAAATGTGTTGAATCATGCAATGGAATTCAATTTATATATAATAATGAATGTTGGGATAATTGTCCTAATGGCCATCAACGTTATATATCACCTAATAATGAATGTATGGATCATTGTCCAGAAGACAAAAATTATCACCCTTTAGAAGGAGGATTTGAATGCTTTTCAGGATGTAAAGAAGGGGAATATAAAGACAAAATTGCAGTTACAGTCGGTAGTGATATTTTTACGGAATATAATTGTGTTTCAAATTATAGAAATAAAAAATATTATAAAATTGATAGAATTTTAAGAGATAATTGTGAAAATGGACATTACGTTGTAGAAGATACGAATGAGTGTGTGGAAAATTGTAATAAAGCAAATACAGATGATAAAACATATTTTTATTATGAATATGAAGGCTCTTTAGAAGATAATGATTATCAAGTAAATACCTGCACATTAAGTTGCAAAGCAAAAAAACCTTTTTATGAAGATGGTCATTGTAAAAAAGAATGCAGAAATAATCTATATTTTAAAGAAGGTGATAAAATTTGTTTACCTAATTGCCCAGAAGGATATTACAAAAATGGAAACATTTGTGTGAATTCTTGTAAAGAAAAACAAAAATTTTTATATTCTAATAATATTTGTGTTGATTATTGTCCTTCTGGAGCAAATGAAAAAAAATTTTATATAGAATCAGATTATGAATGTATTCAAGATTGTACTTTGCTAAATTCATATTATACTGAAATTCCTGCCACTATTGAAAGTGGAGGTGCAACTATATCTATAACAAAATATAAATGCCATGGAGATTGCAATAATTATTACATAGTAGATGAAAATCCTAATGTAATTGCAAAAAAGTGCTTACCATCTGGACAAACTTGTGTAAATCAAGGACTTTATTCTAATGCAGATAAAGAAAAAGAATGCTATACGGTATGCCCTTCAAATAAATATTTTGATAATGATAATGAACATACTGATTCAGATAAACATAAAAAATGCTCAAGTAAATGCCTAGAAGATAGATATCATGAAATTGGTTCTATGGAATGCAAACACCCAAAAGATTGTTCCACAAAATTTGCAGATTTTGATACTAACAAATGTGTTACACAATGCAATACAACTTATTACAGTGAAATAATAGAAGGAGGACAAGTTAAATATACAGTTTGTTTAAATCAATGCAATGGAATATATGGAACATATATAACTCCAGATAATAGATGCGTAAAAAATTGCATATCAGATTTTGATCCAAATTCGCAAGTAGATGGTAATAGATGTAAATGTCAACATTTATATTATTATGATGATTCCCAAAAAAAAACTATATGTTTGGACAAAAATGATGATACTAAAAAAGATTATTGCTTTGAGGTTGGAGGTTCTTATCCTAATTTAATACAAATTTTTGGTACTGAACAATGTATAAAAACGTGTAATGATTTTCCATCTTTAAATGGTGAATTTTGCTATAAATATGAAAATGAAGCATGCAGATCAGATATATTTGATACAAATTCCAAACTTATGAATGTAGAAAGTAGAAGAAAATGTGATTGCCCATATAAATTTTATATAGATTCTTCTACTCATAAAAAATACTGTTTATCAGAATTTGATACTTGTACTCAAACATATTCTTTTTATGTCCCAGAGACTAGGCAATGTGTTAATTCATGTTCAGACACAACTTATTTCCAAAATATTTTCAAAAAATATTGTTTGAGATCATGCCCAATTGGTTCAGAAAAAGTAGGAAATGAATGTAAATGTCCAAATTATTGGTATTCCAGTGGTAATTCTTTCCATTGTTTGGAAGAAAGAGCATTATGTCCTGATAGTTATCCATTTTATGCACCATTAACTAAAGAATGTCTAAAAAAATGTAAAGGTTCATATTATCCTTATTTATTTAAAGAGAATGAATGCTATACTGGTTGTGAGGAAATTAGCTCTACAATGACGGCTATTGATGTCATTAATAATGATTATGTCATAAAAAAATGTGTATGTGAAAGACCTTGGTATTATAAAAATGGCCAAACACCTCCTATTAATTGTCCTGATGAGGAAGTAAGTAAAAAATATTGTTCAGATTATTTTCCTGGAGAAAATATAGATTTTATGATTCATGATACAAAAGAATGTGTTGAAAAATGCCCCAGTGATCATCCTTATTATTTCAATCAAGAATGCTTTACTAATTGTGAAAATGATGCTGAAATGGAATATCATTATGTAACTAAAAAAGGATCTTATGAATGTCAATGCAAAAATTTATGGCATTATATTGATAGTGAAAGAACTAAAAAAGAGTGTACAACACATGAAAATATGTGTTTTGGTAATAACATTGGTAATGAAAATAAAGATTTTTTAATGTTTAATACAAATGAGTGTATTGGCACTTGCCTATCAGGAACATATATTTTTAATATGACATGCTATAATAAATGCCCAGATTATACTGTGGAAAATACAGAAGATCATCCTACTTATACATGCTCATGTAATAAAGATATAGATGCATATTGGTATGAGTATAAGTACTTAACCCAAACTTTTTATGTTTGTGGTGTTAAAACATGCCCAATTAATAATGGAGATGATAAACATAATAGACCTTATTTAGTAGAAGAAAAAAAGCAATGTGTAAAATCATGTCAAGAAGATGCTAATCAGTATTCATTTCAATATAATTTAAGAAAATTTTGTGTAAAAAAGTGTCCTGAAAATACAAACACAAATGATGTAGATAAATTATGTGAATTTAAAAATTTGAATAGTGCAGAAATAAATAATAAAGAAGATTTAATAAAATATGCAAATGTTCAATCAAAGGAATTATATGAAAGATCAGGACATTTAGGAGGCTTTTTATATGATAAGTTTGATGATGTCTCTCTTCAGATTTATGAAATTAATAAGGATGATACATTAAAAGAATTATCTACAAAATCAAACTTAACTTATATTGATTTTGATACTTGTTTACCAAAGATATATAAAGAAAATAAACTTAAAGATGATGATAATATTATTGTTACTAAATATGATTTGAAATATTGGATCACAAAAAAAGATTCTCTTAGATATATTGACGAACCAGAAGCAAAAACTCCTGAATCAGATAATAAATTTTTAATTAATAGAGTAGAATATGAATTTTATAATTCAAGAACTATGAAGAAATTAGATGCTTCTGTATGTGACCCATATGAAATACTTATATCTTATCCACTCGTTTTTAATAAAAATAAATATGATGACTATGACTCAGGATTTAATAATAATGAGTACAAAAAGAAATTAGAAATGGGTAAAAAGTTGCATCAAAGGAATAATGAATATGACACTTTTAATCCTAATAATACTTTATATAAAGAATTTTGTACTGGAATAGAATTAGATGGGAAAGATTTGGTCTTTGAAGATAGATACAATGTTTTATATCCTAATGGGGCCTTATTATGTGAAACAAATTGTACTTACAATAGTACAGATTTTGAGGAAGAGAGAGTAAACTGCAAGTGCACTTATAAGCAAGAAATTGACTTAGATAGAGTAATAGAAGAAAAAAATGATTTAGTTAATGATCCAAATTTCCATGTTCCTGAGCAAAGTTCCTCTAATTTAGAAATAGTCAAATGTATATCAAAACTACGTATTAAGGATGCAATATTAAATAATGAAGCTTTTTATTACTGTGCCTCAGTTGCAGTTGTGGCAGTTTCTATGGTTTTTGTAACAGCATTCTATGGCATTAAAGCTGTTGGTAGTAATATCTCAGGAATTTTGAATAAATTTATAAAAAAAGGAAATAATGATAATATTATTGATGTCAATGTCTTCCAAAAAAAAAATGTTAATAAATATGACAATAATTTAAGCACATCAAATAGGATTTTAAGTAACCCACCAAGAAAAGCAGGAAACAATATTAAAAATGAAGATGATAAAATAAATACTGGAAATATCATAGAAAATAAAGATATTGCTTTTAATTATCAAAGAAATAGTACGATAGAGAACGAAAACGATAGTAAATTAGATGATAATAATAATATACTTAATATTGATTATAATTATAAGGCAGAATATTTACCCCTACAATATAACTTTAAATATTTTAAATCGAGTGATAAAGGTGTTATTAAAAAAATAGAAAGAAGTAAACTTCCATTTAAAGTAAATCAAAATACCAAATATCTTTTAGAAAGAAAAAATGGAGTAACATATCATGAAAATTATTTAAATGGACCATTTTTATCAAGTCAAAATATAATAGAAATAATTGATAAAGAAAACGAAGAAATTATTATTAAGAATAATAATAATGAGCTATATATTGATAATGATAATAAAAGCCCCACAAAAAATAATGAATCACAAAAGAAAAGAAATTTAGCAAATAATAAGTTGAATTTGAACATGAATATGAGTAGCTATAAAAAAAATCAAGGAACAGAAGAAAAAGAAAAAGATTTTATAAATATAAAAAAGATAAAATTAGGAAAAAATGATAATAACACTGCAGATAATGATTATGAAGAAGAAAAAGATGATAAGCCAGATGATAATGCAGGATTATATACTTTAATTAAAAGAGAACAAATTCTATTAAGGGTGAGTTATAAGAAATATTTATCCAAAGAACATAAAAATATTTTATCAATATTTTTAGCAGAAATTTTAGATAAAGTCTATTTGGTTAAAATTTGCCTTTTTTTGAAAAAATATGAAATTTTTGGTGTGCATCTTACTCTATATTTATTCTGCCACCTTCTATTACTTACTTTATCATGCTCATTTTTCACTATTGGTACTATCAAAAAAATATGGGAGCAGGATAATTTCCCCGGAATTCAATTTTATTTACTTTATGGACTAATTTCAAATATTGCAGTGTGGGCTATTTATAAAATATTTTTGTGTTTATTAGATATGCAAGATAAAATAAAAGAATTAGTAGAATTACAAAATAAAAACAATGACCAAATCAATGCTGATGAAAATATTAATGAAATAAATAATGAAAATGTCCAAAGTAAATTTATTGAGGTTATGAAAAATTTAAAATGCAAGATTATTATATTTTATTGCATTATATTTGTATTTATTATTTTATTTGCCCTTTACCTCATTTCATTCTTCTCAATTTATACCGGAACTAAATCACTTGTTTTAGAAACCTACATTATTAGTATAATTGAGATACTTTTGATAAAGTTAGTATATGGAATTTGTCTTGCTTCTCTCAGAATTGCTAGTGAAGGAAATGAATTAATCTGTCTCTATAAGCTTGTATATATACTTGATAAATATCTTTCCTAATTTTAAAGCCATAAGTATTATTATTTCTCTTTATTATTAATTATTAAATTATTTTTATGAAGTTAAATTTAAAAATGGCAAATTAAAAACAAGTATAATTAAATGATGTTTTGTTTTATCAATTTTTTAATAAAATTAATTTAATAATTATTTTTATTTTAATTTTTTATATTAAATTTATTTA
>Ga0247609_10007567_pt1 | contig 10333 bp, 10 predicted proteins | sample 172DNAGHGlowgp2_FD_193487 | JGI IMG/M metagenome (GOLD analysis project Ga0247609, IMG submission 193487) | Sheep rumen microbial communities from Palmerston North, Manawatu-Wanganui, New Zealand - 1728 DNA GHGlow gp2 | ecosystem: Host-associated > Mammals > Digestive system > Stomach > Rumen ...
CTAAATGGTCATACACCATTTTCTGCAATTGTAGCATTTACATCATATCTATCTGCGTATCTAACTGGTAAAAAGTATATTGCTTTATCTAATGAAGATAGTGCAAATGAATCAAATGTAGATGGACTGAATATAAATCATCAATACTCAAAAACAATTGAGTTTGAAAATGATTTTAGAGAGTTTGCAAATAAGTACTTTGGCTTAGGAATAGAATACTTTAGTTTTTTAAGACCAATTACTGAACTACAGATAGCAATGTTATTTTCAAGAATAGAAAAATATCATAAGATATTCAAGAGCTGTAATGTAGGAAGCAAACAAAAGCCATGGGTTTGGTGCTGCAATTGTCCAAAATGTTTATTTGTATATTCAATACTAAGTCCATTTTTGTATAAAGAAAAATTGGTAGAAATTTTTGGGGAAGACATGTTTGAAAACGAAAATCTTTTATCAACTTTTACTGAACTATGTGGATATGGAGATGTTAAACCATTTGAATGTGTTGGAACTTATGAAGAAATAAAATGGGCATTAACTAGAACAATAGAAAACATCGGAGAAAATAAACTTCCATTCTTGCTTGAATATTATAAGAATAATTTTGAGATGTATCATGCAGATTTATTAAAATATTATAATGAAAATAATAACTTACCAGAAGAATTTGATGAGCTATTAAGAAAAAACATTTTTTAAGAGGAATTTATGTTAGAGAAATTATTAAAATATTTAGAAAACAAAAACATTATCATTTTAGGATTTGGAAAAGAAGGAGAGTCTACTTATAGATTTTTAAGAAGTCATTTCCCTGAAATGAAACTTACTATATCTGATAAAAATACTAAATTATTAGATAGTCACTTAGAACTTTTTGAGGACGAAAATGTTGAAGTCGTTCTTGGAGAAAACTATCTAAATGATTTAGATACTTATGATTTAATTATCAAGGCACCAGGGATATCATTAAAAGATGTAAATATTGATTCATTTAAAGATAAAATAACAAGTCAATTAGAACTATTTTTAGAGTACGTTGATGTGTTTTCAATAGGAATTACAGGAACAAAGGGAAAGAGTACAACAAGTTCACTTATGTATAAAGTGCTATTTGATCAAGGTAAGAGTACTTTTCTAGTTGGAAATATTGGTGAACCAATATTTAATGAAATTGAAGAATTCAAAAAGGATAGTATTCCTGTTATAGAACTATCATCACATGCATTAGAGTTTGTTCATAAATCAACTAATATAGCATTTTTGATAGATATATATGAAGAGCATTTAGATCACTATAAGTCATTGGAAAAGTATATAGAAGCAAAATTTAATGTTGCGAAGTATCAAAATGATAATGACTATTTAATATACAACTATGACAATAAACTAATGAACGAATATGGATTTAATTACAAGAAGCATGATATAGCAGTATCACTAGATGTAGTTCCAGAAAAAGAAAACAGAGTTTATATTCAAGATGATTATATTTATTATAACGAAGAAAAACTTATGAATATTCATGAATCAATGAACTTAAAAGGAATTCATAATATTAATAATATCATGTTTATTTTAGGTGCATGTAAGATATTAGATTTAGATATTCCTAAAGCTATTAATTCAATCAAAGAGTTTAAACCTCTTGAGCATAGAATGGAGTTTGTTGGAAACATTAATGGAGTAGATTATTATAATGATTCAATCGCAACAATTCCAGAATCAACAATTGATGCGATAGAAGCTATTGGAAACATTAATACTATCATAGTTGGTGGTAATGATAGAGGTATACCACTTGTTAGTTTAATTGAATACTTGAAAAAGAGTGATATAGAAAATATTATTTGTCTTCCAAAGACAGGAGAATATATAAGAGATGGCTTGGAAGGATCAAACAAAAATGTTATTTTCACAGAGAAGTTAGAAGAAGCAGTTAAAATTTCAAGGAGATTACTAAGAAAAATACAGTTTGTCTTCTTTCTCCAGCGGCTTCAAGCTATGGATATTTCAAGAACTTTGAAGAACGTGGAAAGTTATTTAAACAGTATGTATTAGAAGGTAATTTACATAATAAATAACTGGTTACAAATAATATTTTGAGTAAAATGTGGCTGAAGATTAATAACTATTTGATGAGGTATGAATGAAATAATTCAAAAATTATAATTATTATGTAGACAAAAGATAAAAAATGTGTTATAATTAAGTTGTTTTTAAGGATAAAAACGAGAGAAATACACATTATTATAAGGCACTATAGATAAATTTAAGGAGGAACGAAAATTGAATACAAATTATTCAGATAACAATCATCTAGTATTAATAGGAAAGGTTGCTAGTGAAAAAAGTTACAGTCATGAGATTTACGGAGAAAAATTTTATGTATTTAATCTAGAAGTAGTTAGATTAAGTTCAACTGTTGATATCATTCCAATCACAGTATCAGAAAGATTATTAACAGGATTCGATTTAGAAATCGGAAAGAAAGTAAAAGTAGAAGGACAATTTAGATCATACAACAACTATGAACAAGAAAGAAACAGATTAATCTTAACTGTTTTTGCAAAGGAAATAGTTGAAGTAGAAGAGACAGAGGAAGACAAAGAAGAATTAACAAACGAAGTAGTTTTAGTTGGTTATATTTGTAAAAAGCCAATATACAGACAAACACCATTTGGTAGAGAAATTGCTGATGTATTATTAGCAGTAAACAGAGCATATAATAAATCAGATTATATTCCAAGTATAGCTTGGGGAAGAAACGCAAGATTCTGCCAAAACATGGAAGTTGGAACTGAAGTTAAAGTAAGTGGTAGAGTTCAATCTAGAAATTACGAAAAGAAACATGAAGATGGATCTGTAGAAACTAGAGTAGCTTACGAAGTTTCAATTGCAAGCATGGAATTAGTTGAAAATGAAAATGAAGTCGAAAGTGAAACAATAGTTAACGAGTAGTCAAATTATATAGATTTTAGCAAATTATATACGTCCGTGTGCTAACAAGAGGTTGGTATGCGGACGTATTCTTTTTGTGTTTTTTTAATAAAATGTATATATTTTTTTTATGTTATTTGATATAATTCTATCTGATTTATAGACATTAAAAAGGGAGAAATTATGAAAGAAAAAGAGGAAAAATCAGAAGAAGTTTTAGATGAAAAAAAGATAGAAGATAACACTGTAGAAGAAACTGTAGAAAACACTTCTGATGAGGTTGTAGAAGTAGCAGAAGAAAATGAAGTTGAAGAGAGTGATACAAAGAAATATCAAAAACAGTTGCCTAAATGGGCTAAAAATTTAATATTTCATTTGGTTGCAGTAATTTGTTTCATACTTCTAGCAATAGGAATATCACCAAAGACACTTCAAAATGACACATATTATACAATTCCTTTGGGAGAATATATTTATAATAATGGTGTTAGTAACCTTACGGAAGATAATTTTTCTTGGCATGAGCTTCCTTATACATATCCACACTGGTTATATGATTTAGGAATATATATTATATTTAGGAATTTTGGACATAAAGGTATTTATATATCAACAATGGTATTTGCAGCAATATTAGGAATTTCAGTATATGCTTTATGTAATATAAAATCTAAGAATAAGGTTGTGTCTTTTGTAGTATCATTATTTATTATGTACATGTTAAAAGACTTTATTGCAGCAAGAGCACAGCTAGTAACATTCATTTTATTTACATGGACTGTAATCTGCATAGAAAGATTGATTCAGACTAATAAGAAAAGATATTGCTTGTATTTACTGATAATACCTTTATTGATAGCAAATCTTCATTGTGCAGTTTTCCCATTCTACTTTATTTTATATTTGCCATATATAGGAGAATTTTTACTTGTTTCACTAGTAGATGCAGATATAGATTTAAAGATAAGAAAAGTATTCTTGAAAGTATTGAATAAATTTACAAAGAAAGAAGAAAAGAAACAAAGAAGATTAGAAAAAATTGAAAAGTTAGCTGAAAATAAGAAAGAAAGAATTAGAAGAAGAGGACTTTTAAGAGCTAACCCATATAAAGTTAGAGTAGAGAAAAAACATATTGTACTTTTGCTTATTTCAGTTATGGCAGTAGCATCACTTACGGGATGGCTAAATCCAGCTGGAAATGGAGCATATACATATCTATATAGAACACTTCAAGGAAATACAACTCATTCAATTAATGAGCACTTACCAGTAACACTTGTAGATAGTGATAACTTTGCACTAGTACTTGGAGTATATTTGTTAATACTAATATTTACAGATACAAAGATAGATTTACATGATTTGTTTATGTTAGGAGGAATAACATTCTTAGCATTTAATTCAAGAAGACAAGTTTCTATGTTTGCTATTTTCTGTGGAGCAATACTTGCAAAATTAATTGCTGAATTAGTAGAAAAGTATGATAAGAGAACATTTGAAAGATTAGAAAATTTTGTCTCTGGATGGTTTGGAGCAACAGTAATAATATGCATAGCGATAATTCTTTCTGTTAATTCATTAAAGACAAAATTAAGAGTTGAATATGTTGATTCAAGCACTTATCCAGTAGAAGCATCTGATTGGATAATTGCAAATCTAGATTATAAGAATATAAAACTATTTAATGAGTATAACTATGGAAGTTACTTATTATATAGAGGAATACCTGTATTTATAGACTCAAGATGCGATTTATATGCACCAGAGTTTAATAAATATAACGATCAAGGAATAGAGGGAAGAGATATTTTCTCTGAAGCATTAGATATAGCAGGATTAGGATTAGACTATAGAGTGAAATTTAGAGAATATGGCGTAACACATGTCATATTATATGAGAATTCAAAATTAGCCATGATTTTAGGAAACGACTCTGATTATAAGACTATTTATAGACATGGAAATTTTATAATATTTGAAAGATTAACAGACGATGTCAAAACAAGTGAATAATTTTGGGAGGCGTTCTTTTGAAAAATAAAATCATTAGAATAATTGTTATTTTAGCTATAGCAGTTATAATTATAGATCAAGTATCAAAGCTATTAATTATAAAAAATGGTCTAACTATGCAAATTGGTGAATTTGTAAAGATTGAACAGACATTAAATACAGGAATGGCATTAGGGTTGAATGAAGGGAATATGAGAAATGCCATAATTATGATACTTGTTTTAGCTATTGTTATAGCTTTTATAAAAAATCAATTAGAGCGAATTGACACAAAAACAGCTGTATCAGTTGGACTTATTCTAGGTGGAGGATTAAGCAATCTAATAGATAGGTTTACAAGACAAGGTGTAGTTGATTTTTTATCAATATATAAATTTCCAACGATTAATTTAGCAGATTGCTTTATTTTCATTGGATGGGTTTTATTTATAGTATTTTTAATAATGTATACAAGACAAAAAGTGGGAGAATAATATTGCGAGATTTAACAACGATTCTTGGTATCAATATTGATAATGTAGATATTGATGAGGCCGGAGAAAGAACAAAACAATTAATCGAATATAGTAATAAAACCTGTAAGATGGTTGTAGCACCAAATACAGAATTCATAATGATGGCTCAAAAAGATAAAGAGTTTTATGATATCTTAAGAAGTGCAGATCTTGCAACACCTGACAGTGTTGGGGTAATGATAGGTGGAAAGAAACTTGGAAAGCCATTTAAAGAAAGAATTCCTGGACAGGCATACTTTAGAAAAGTCTTGGAAATTGGTGAAAAAGAAGGATGGACATTCTACCTTTTAGGCGGAAAGGATGATGTTCCTTATTTAGCTTCTGAGAATATTAAAAAGATTTATCCAAATATTAAAATTGTTGGATATCACGAAGGCTTTTTTGAGAAAGATAGTGAAGAGGATGTTATCAAAGAGATTAATAGTTTAGAACCCAACGTACTATTTGTTGCAATGGGTGCACCAATACAAGAAAAATGGATTGCAAAGCATAAGTTAGAGCTTAAATGTGACTTAGCCGCTGGACAAGGTGGTACATTTGACTATGAGGCAGGTAAGATTAAAAGAGCACCAAAAGTAATTCAGAAACTTGGAATAGAATGGTTCTGGAGATTAATTCTACAACCAACAAGAATTATAAGAATGATGGCACTACCAGTATATTGGATGAAGATTACTTTTACAAAAGATATTACTAAAGGAGCATTTGATAAATAGAGGTAGAAATTGGAAAGAAAAGAAATTGTATTCGAAAATAATCATATAGGTGAAAGAATAGATAAAGCACTAAGTGATGTGGCTAAAGATATCTCTAGAGTAGCTATTCAAAGAATGATTGAAGAAGGTAATATTACCGTAAATGGTAAAACTATAAAAGCTTCATACAAAGTAGCAAATGGGGATAAAGTAGTAGTACTAATTGAAGAACCAAAAGATACTTCAATAGTAGCACAAGACATACCACTAGATATTGTTTATGAAGACAATGATATTTTAGTTGTTAATAAACAAAAAGGCTTAGTTGTTCATCCTGGAAATGGAAATCCGGATGGAACACTTGTTAATGCAATAATGAATTATTGTAAAGATAGCTTATCAGGAATTGGTGGAGAAATAAGACCAGGAATAGTTCATAGAATAGATAAAGATACATCTGGATTATTAATTATTGCAAAGAATGATAAGGCACATATAGCATTAACTGAGATGCTAAAAAAACATGAAATTAAGAAAACATACCTAGCACTAGTTAGAGGAAATCTTAAAGAAAATAATGCAACAATAAATATGCCAATAGCTAGAAGCGAAAGAGATAGAACAAAAATGGCAGTCTCAAGAAAAGGAAAAGATGCCATAACACATTTTAAAGTATTAGAAAGATTTGATGGTTATACTTATATAGAAGTAAATATTGAAACTGGTAGAACACACCAAATTAGAGTTCATATGTCTCAAATTGGATATCCTCTAGTAGGAGATGGAGTGTATTCAAATGGAAAGAATCCATTTGGTGTAGAAGGTCAAATGCTTCATAGTTACAAACTAGAATTTAATCATCCAATTACAGGTGAAAAATTAACTTTAGAAGCAAAACTACCAGACTATTTTGAAAAAGTTCTTGACGATTTGAGAAAGGAATAGATAATGAGTGAATTAAGGCTGCAAAAATACTTAGCAGAGTGCGGTGTAGCATCACGTAGAAAATGTGAGGAATTGATTCAAGAAGGTAAAATTAAGGTAAACGGAAAAATAGCTATTATCGGAACAAAGATTGATCCAGATGTAGATAAAGTAGAATACGAAGGAAAAACAATTAAGAATAATACTAAAGAATTTACATACATTTTACTTAATAAACCAATAGGTGTTGTAACTACTGCAGATGATCAATTTGATAGAGAAACAGTTTTAGATTTAGTAAAGACTAAAGTAAGAATAAATCCAGTTGGCAGATTGGATATGTATACATCTGGAGCACTTGTTCTTACTGATGATGGAGACTTTATATATAAAGTTACACATCCAAAACATGAAATCAACAAAACTTATGTAGCGACACTAATAGGAATTGTTACTCCGGAAGAAATGCAGAAATTAAGAGACGGCGTAATAATTGACGAGGAATATAAAACAAAACCTGCAAAAGTAAGAATTTTAAAAACTGATGAAGAAAAAAACATTTCAAGAGTTGAAATAACAATTCATGAAGGAAAAAATAGACAAGTTAGAAAAATGTGTGAATCAATAGGAAGAAAGGTTATAGCACTTCATAGATCAAAGATTGGAGATGTTGGTGTAAAAGACCTAAAAATTGGTTCTTGGAGATATTTAACAAAAGCAGAAGTTAAGAAAATACTAGGAGAATAAATCTATTTAAATCACGAAAGAGGAGAAAAAATATGGAATATCAAAAATTTATTCCAGAAGGATGGAACGATAATTCTTTAAAGTTTAGTGCAGATTCTTTAAAGGAAGCGTTTGATCAAGGAGAAGTATTACAAGCTTATGTAAAAGAATGTGATACAAATTATAATTTACATGTTGATTTGGGTTCAAATATCACAGGAATTATACCGAGAAATGAATTAGAAGCTATCAACACAGATGAATATGGTTTTTGCAGTCCAAGTATATGCAGAAACAAAGTTAATAGTTATATTCAATTTAAAGTAAAAGAAATCTACGATAAAGACAGAGTTATTCTTTCAAGAAAAAAAGTCCAAGAAGATGCTCTTGAGTGGATTAAGGATGAATTAGAACCTGGAATGGTAGTCAAGGGAATTGTAAAGAACATAAGAAAGTTTGGAGCGTTTGTTGAGATTGGTGGAGGAGTTGTTGGACTTCTTCATGTAGAAGATATCTCTGTTTCAAGAATTAAATCTCCAGAAGAAAGATTTTTTATTGGACAAAAAATAAACGTTATGATAAAATCTATTGATAAAGAGAGCAATAAAATAGTTCTTTCTTATAAAGAGCTGCTAGGTAACTGGGAAGACAACGTTAAAGACTTTACAGAGAAGACGGTTGTTGAAGGAACAGTAAAAGAGGCAGATAAATATAAGAATGGTATTTTTATTGAGCTAAGACCAAATTTAGTAGGACTTGCAGAATATAAAGAAGGACTAGAATATGGTCAAAAGGTTAATGTTTACATTAAGAAAATTATAAAAGACAAAAAGAAAATTAAATTATTAATTATTTAAGGAGGTTTTAGAAAAATGGTAGACGATAACGAAATTAAAACTACCGTTTCTCCATTCGCTATTAGGGAAGGAGAAATAAAGACATTTGATGGCAAAGATGGATATGTTTCAATCAACCAAATAATTCACAAAATCAATCTAGGCCATATATCAGATGTGCATTTCAAAATACTAGATTTAGTAAATGAATTTGAATTTTTAACATCTAGACAAATCTTTCAACTTTTAACATATAAGGGAGTAGAGATTAAGTCTCAAGATAAGTTAAATACCAAATTAGATCAATTAGTAAAAACTAAGATACTAACTAGATATTATTTCACATCAGAAGAAGGAAAAGGAATATACAGAGTTTACTGTATGGAAAAAATGGGTAAATACTTACTAAACTCAAAAGAGGTTGAATGTAAGTGGCAACCAACAGATAACACAAAACCAGTTCCATTAATCAAGAAAAGATTAGCTGGAAACCAAGTTATCATAGCTTATATGAGAAAAGCAAAAAACTTTAACAGTTATAAAGTAAAAACAACCATTACTGCAAAAATGAATGGAAAAACATTTAGAGGTCATGGAGAAATAAAAATAGTAAAAGCAGGAAAATCATTAAGCATGATTTTTGAATGCGTTAGAAGAGAAGAAGATTGGGAAGAGAAACTTGTTGAAAGAATGAGATTATATAAAGATTTCTTAGAAAACTTTGTACAATTTGATTCAGGATATGAAACAAGACCTCAATTAATTCTAGTTTGTGAAGATGACAAACACATGGTAGAAACATTCAAAGCAATGGTAAAGAATAATATTGAAATTGAAGGTTCAAAAATATACTTTACTACAGATTTAAAACAAAATGCAGAATCATTAAATAAATCTTTAACAGAATTTGTAAAGAATGAAGAAGGAAAATTTGCTGCAAAGAATGTTGAATTTAAAATATTAGAGTAATAAAAAAGAATCACTTCAGAAATGAAGTGATTTTTTTTATTCATTAATTAATTTTCTAATTGCATTATGTAAGTGTGGTTTAAATTCTTCTATAGGAAGAGGTTCATCGTAAATGATTGAATTAAAACATGTTGAACTTACAAGTTCTATTATCATATATAGAGTAACTTCTGGATTTTTAACTTTTAAATTACTTTCTTCTATACCTTTTAAGAATAAGGTAAGCATTGTATTTTCATACAGTCCATTATCTTCATATATTTTATTAATAGCTTTGTTATATAAGCCTAAAGATAGATTTTTAAAGAAAAATTTAAGTAATATTGGATTCTTTTTTAAATAATCAATTACATAGTCTACAATATAGATTACTTGTTCTGTTAAATCTTTTATTTCAGTTTTTCTTAAAGACTTAATAGCATCATTAAATAATTTATTTGATTTTTTGGCTATTAAAATATCACGAATTTCATATTTGTCTTTAAAATATAAATAAAAAGTTCCCTTTCCAACATCTGCATCATTAACTATATCTTGTATAGAAGTGTCTTTGACACCTTTTTCGGTAAATAGTTTAAAAGCTGATTTTAAAAGGGATTCTTCTTTATTTGAAGCTACTGCACACATAATAAACCTCCGAATAAACTATAAAAATAATAACATATTACTGACCATTAGTCAATATTTTTTGCTTTTTTATTGACTAATAGTCAGTAAA
>Ga0247609_10007568_pt1 | contig 10333 bp, 4 predicted proteins | sample 172DNAGHGlowgp2_FD_193487 | JGI IMG/M metagenome (GOLD analysis project Ga0247609, IMG submission 193487) | Sheep rumen microbial communities from Palmerston North, Manawatu-Wanganui, New Zealand - 1728 DNA GHGlow gp2 | ecosystem: Host-associated > Mammals > Digestive system > Stomach > Rumen ...
CCTCGTTACGGGATCTTTTCGACAAACAGAATTTCAACAATGTCAAAGAGCTCAATGGTTCAAGTGAACCGAGTTTGTTTGAAAATTTTATTTATTAACCGTCCACAATTTTTAGTGGACAGCAATGGAATGATATAGCCAATGACTCAGACCCTGCGGGGCTAATGCTAATTATGCTAATGAGGTTGATTTCACGAATTAAATTAAAAAACATTTGCAATTTGATGGATTCGTGTGATTCGCATTAAGAACAAGTGGCTAGGATGGCAGCAATATCATGGTCTTGTCTCGTCACAAACTGGCGTAAAAAGAAGGGAGCTAGACGATGTCTAACTCCCATTCCTTGTGGTTGCCTTGCCCGGACTCGAACCAGGAAATGCGGCACCAAAAACCGTTGTGTTACCATTACACTACAAGGCAATCCCTATGTCAATCTGGCGGCGTGCCGCCAAAATTGCGGTGCAAAATTACTGCTTTTTTTTGAATTACAACCTTTTTTGCCGCATTTTTTTAAAATACGGCATTTTGGTGCCCTGTCTATTACTTGACGATGAGCAGATAGTAGTTCTTCTTACCCTTCTGTGCCAGGATGTACTTGTCGTTGAGCAGCAGGTCGGCGCTGGCGGGCATGTTGGGGTCGGCGAGCTTCTCCTTGTTGACGCTCACACCACCGCCCTGGGTCAGCTTGCGCATTTCGCCCTTGCTGGGGAAGACGGCAGCCACGTCGGTCAACAGCGAGATCATCGGAGTGCCCTCGTCGATGGCGCTGCGGGGTACCTCGAACTGGGGCACGCCCTCAAACACGTTGAGCAGCGTCTGCTCGTCAATCTTGTGGAGGATGTCCTTGGCCTTGTTGGAGAACAGGATCTGTGAAGCCTCGACAGCCATCTCATAGTCCTCGGCGCTGTGTACCATGGTGGTAATCTCCTTGGCGAGACGTTTCTGCAGCGGACGCAGACCGGGATCCTTCTCCTGCTCGGCGATCAGTTCTTCGATTTCGTCCTGGGGCAGCGCGGTGAAGATCTTGATGTACTTCTTGGCGTCCTCGTCGCTCACGTTGATCCAGAATTGGTAGAACTTGTAGGGCGAGGTGCGCTTGGGATCGAGCCACACGTTGCCACCCTCGGTCTTGCCGAACTTGGTGCCGTCGCTCTTGGTGATGAGCGGGCAGGTGATGGCATAGGCCTCGCCGCCGTTGATGCGACGAATCAGCTCGGTACCCGTGGTGATGTTGCCCCACTGGTCGCTGCCACCCATCTGCAGCCTGCAACCCTCATGCTCATAGAGGTACAGGAAGTCGTAACCCTGGAGCAGCTGGTAGGAGAATTCGGTGAACGACATGCCGTGGTCGGCATTGGCTGCCAGGCGCTTCTTCACGCTGTCCTTGGCCATCATGTAGTTCACGGTGATGTGCTTGCCGATGTCGCGGATGAAGCTCAGGAAGGTGAAATCCTTCATCCAGTCATAGTTGTTCACTACGATGGCATGGTTGGGTGCGTCGCTGTCAAAGTCCAGGAACTTGGCCAGCTGCTTGCGGATACACTCCTGATTGTGGCGCAGGGTCTCCTCGTCGATAAGCTTGCGCTCCTGTGACTTCATTGAGGGGTCGCCGATCATACCAGTGGCACCGCCGATCAGGGCGATGGGACGGTGGCCAGCACGCTGCAGGTGCTTGAGCATCATCACGCCCACCAGGTGGCCGATGTGCAGCGAGTCGGCAGTGGGGTCGATGCCCACATAGCCGCTGGTCATTTCCTTGTTGAGTTGCTCCTCGGCACCAGGCATGATGTCGTTAATCATGCCGCGCCATTTCAGTTCTTCTACAAAATTCATCGTTTTATTGTATCTCTTTATATGTATGTTGGTTATTACTCTATTTGAGGCGCAAAGGTACGAAAAAGTTGTCAGTTGTCGGTTGCTAGTTGTCAGATTTTTTGGATTGTGGTTTCCATCACCCCGATTCTTTTATTAATTTTGCAGGTCATTAAGTTACAGACAGCGATGCAATTTGACACCTATACCTACGCTCTGTTCCTGCCGCTGGTGTTCTTTGTCTATTGGGGACTGAGACGTCACCTCAGGCTGCAGAACTTGTTCCTGCTCGCTGCCAGCTATGTGTTCTATGGCTGGTGGGACTGGCGTATGTTGGGCCTTATCATGTTGACCACGTTGACGACGTGGGGCACTGCGTTGCTGATGTCAGGTAGCCGTAAGGCTCAGGACAAGCTGTGGGCAACGGTCAATATCGTGCTGAATCTGGGCATCCTGTGTGTGTTCAAGTATCTGAACTTCTTGCGAGACAGCTTTGTGCATCTGCTCAGCCTGTTCGGGGTGACTCCTGACTGGCCGACCCTCAATATCTTGTTGCCGGTAGGCATCTCATTCTATACTTTCCAGGCCATCAGCTACACGGTCGATGTCTATCGTGGTCAAGTCAAGCCCACTCGCGATGTGCTGGCGTTCAGTGTGTTCATCGCCTTCTTCCCGCAGCTGGTGGCAGGTCCTATCGAGCGTGCGATGAATCTGTTGCCGCAGTTCCTGCATGAGAAATCATTTGACTATGACAATGCGGTGGTCGGAATGCGTCAGATCTTGTGGGGTGTGGCTAAGAAAATCATCATTGCCGATAGCATGGGCCGCTGGGTGGACCAGGTGTTTGACAACCCATATAGCTATTCGGCGACGACGATGATCTGGGCGGGTGTGCTGTTTGCGGTGCAGATCTATGCCGACTTCTCGGGCTATAGCGACATCGCTATTGGCTCGGCGCGTCTGCTGAACATCAGGCTGCGTGCCAACTTCCATTATCCTTTCTTCTCGCGCAACATGAAGGAACTGTGGCAGCGGTGGCACATCTCGCTGATGACCTGGTTCCGCCATTATGTGTATTTCCCGCTGGGCGGTTCCCGCAGGGGCCAGTGGCGCACTGCCGTCAACGTGATGATCGTTTTTGCCTTGTCAGGATTGTGGCATGGTGCTAACTGGACATTTGTCCTATGGGGCATCGTGAATGGCTTGCTGCTGTTGCCCTTTGTGTTCCTGCCCCGCAAGAGCTTGAGCGAATATGCCATAGTGCGTGACCTGCCACGTTGCCTGTTGACGTTCTTCTTGTTTGCGATGGTCTTTATCGCTTTTCGTGCCGAGGGTGTGAAGCATCTGGGCGCAATCTGCCGTGTGTTGGCTGGCGGCTCATGGCTGGTGTTGCCTGCCTGTGGCGAGGCTATTCTCTACATCGTGCCGTTCTTTGTCATCGAGTGGGTGGGCCGCAAGCAGGAATTCCCCATCATGCGGCTGCCGTTCCCTACTGTAGTGCGGTGGATGATTTATTGGGGCCTGCTGCTAGGTATCGCACTGGCGAGCCTGGACCGTAGCACGCAGTTTATTTATTTCCAGTTCTGATGGGTTAAAACTACAAATTACACTGGGGCTGCCGCGCATGAGTCTCACGCTAAGGCGCTAAGTTTTATTATTGCTTGCTGGGGCTCGCAAGAAATCAAAGAAAATTTTTTTTGGCGTCCGCTTACTTTTTTTTAGACAACATAGGCAACTTTTTGATTGTTAAAAACAAGAAATACAAGGAGATACAAATAATTGAATATCTATCAATTGTGATTGTACTCCTTGTATTTCTTGTCGCTTCAATAAGTGCGTGTCAGCCCTACTTAAAAACCTGGGCGTGGGGCATAGGGCTGCGGAAGTCGATAATCTCTGATTTAGTTAGTATTACCAGGCTCCAGTGAGCAGACGGTTGATCAGCGTGGTCACATCATTGATGCTGATGGAATCCTCAAGGTCGCAGTTGGCAGCAACCAGGTCGACGCCGGTTTCATCTCCTGTGAGCAGGTAGTTGATCAACATGGTGACATCATCGATGTTTAACTTGCTATCCTTGTTCACGTCGCCACGCAAGCTGGTAGGACCTTCCTCGGCATTCTCGTCAAGGACAATCTGCAGCGTCGATGCAGAGCTGGCGATGACATCTGCAGCATAGGCCTCAAAGGCATTCACTGTGCCACTGGCGGTCTTGGTGAAGTGGCTGCCGTTGGCATTCAGGAAGTAGGCGTTCTCAATGGCTTTCTCGGCGAACTCGCCAACTGTCATGTGATACTTGCCGCTGGTGATGGCGCTGGGATTGGGCTTCACCGTCACGTTAGAGGCGCTGAAGACGAAGGTCTTGCCGCGCATGTCGGTGCCGTTGGCGCCGTCATAGGGAGCCACGAAGTAGGGCACGTTGGCCTCCAGGGCGTTGCCCACATAGTCGGCGAGCAGCATGGCATCGTCGGCGGTGTCCTCTTCCTCGTTGAAGTTGCAGACCCACAACCCCTTGGCGTCGTCCTTGCTGTGCATCCAGTCGATGGCTTCACCGTCGGCAGTCACGTTGGTAGCAGCAAAGGGCAGAACCATCGTGCTCCATCCGCCTTCTTGACCGGCATGGCGGCCCTTGTTGAACTTGCGCTCGTAGCTAATGTTCTCGGCGCTGAAGCGGTAAGGAGCATAGAAGTCATAGCCGTGATAGAGCACGACGTCGCGCTGGGCTACGTTGTTCTGGATGACGTTTCTTGCCTCAAGACCAGCGGGAATGTATTTCTCGCCATAGTCGATGTAGTACAGTGCGTTGGGATTGTCGTTGGGAATCAGTGAGGTCAGGTTAAGGCCTTCAAGGCTGACTGCGGCAGCGTTATCGGGAATGCGGATGCCGTTGTAGGGTTTGTAGCCCGTGCGGTTGCCCTGGCCGTCCCAAACAACCACACCGCGGTTGATGGTGTAGAATTTAGACTCGCCGGGCTTAACCAGGTTAGTGGTCACCTCGTTCTCGTTGCGGCCGAAGATATTGAGGGCATATACCGAGCCGAAAGCCAGATTGTCGAACTCGAAGTAGAACGTCTGGGTCTCGCCTGCGGGGATGACCACGTTGCGGCTCAGGTAGGTCACCATGTCGCCATGGCCGCTCTCGTCAACGATAAACAGCGGGGCCAGGATATAGCGGTTGTATTCGCCCTCGGTATTCTCGTTGGTCACATCGACCTTGAACTTGATGTGGCTGTCATAGATGTTCATGTTCTCATCGGCGTTCAGGGCATTGATTTCCACGCTCAGGTTCATCGGATAGACCACGCTACCAGCGATATTAACCGATCCGTTACCGGGGATTGACGGGTTCCATGACGTGTCAAAGGTGGACAGATGGGCGTTCTTGGTGCCGGCATTCTTGGGGGTGAAGTTGAAGGTGATCACCTTGGTGCTGTTAGCGGGAATCTCGGCCTCAACAACGGTTGTGAACTCGGTGTATTCGTCAAGCTGCTCATTATCCAAGTAGAAATAGAGCCTGCCGCTGTAACGGTCGTCACTGTTGTTCTTCACTGTCACGTGGCATTGCTCGGCAAGGCCGACCTTCTCGCCACCAGTAAATTCAAAGTTGGTGGCCTGGAGGTCAACGATAGGATGGTCCTCGAGGGTTACCATGTTGCCATTGAAGGTAGCCTTGATGTAATAGCGGTCGCCTTCAATCATGGGCATCCACTCGTTGGTACCGGGGAGGGCACAAACGGGAACAATCTTATAGGAACCGCTGGTGATGCCCTTGCCGAAGGTATAGGTGATGGAGCTCTGAGCCTCGGGCCAGCTGTCGGTGATTGACAGGTAGCTGCTGGCATAGTAAGTCTGGGCAATAATGTCGACAAAATTGTTATTGCTGTCATACAAGGCGATGCCGCGCAGGTACTTGGTGCCATCGTCGATGTGGTCCTCGGCAGTCACCTTGATGCGGCGGTTCTTGTTGAGCTTGAAATTGCCGTCGTCACTACGCTCAAAGGTGCGAGTGCCCGTGTAGTACATATTCCATACGGTTAAGCGATGGTCCACCTCCTCGGTGTATCCGCTGTAACCGGGCTGGATGCCGATGACGGCGGTCTGATCGATGTTGTAACCCTCGAGACTGGTTGTGGAACCGATGCCACCAGCATAGGGGTTGAGCACCGACAGGACGAAGTAACCGTCACCCAGGCCACCCCAGCCCCAGTTGATGTGGAACAGGTCGCCGTAGGCATAACCGTCGCAGACGAAGGAATGGCCGCCGCCAGTGCCGGCACGGCCGTTATAGATCATGGGACGTCCCTCGGCAAGCTCTTGGTAGATCAGATCTTCCCACTCCAGCTGCTCATAGTCGCTGCGATAAACCAGCTTGGCATCGTAGTTGAAGTACTCGTTGAGTGCAGTGGGAATATAGGGGTCGCTAGTACTAGAGGCATTGAGACCATATTGCATGTGGGCCGCACAGCCGGCATAGAGCATGAGCTCTGCCACGGCATTCTTCTCTTCGGGAGTCTCGGCGCCGGTGTAGTTGTCGCGCATGTTGTCCCAGTCAAAGAAGATGGGGTCCAGCGGGTCGGTCTCGAATGCACCGTATTCCTCATGCCAATAGAAGGTAACGATATAGGCAGGGATAATCTGAGTGCAGCACATCGGGTGCTTGTGGTAGTTCATGATCTGAGCCATTGACGTGGCAACGCAGCCCGTGTAGGCCAGCTCGCCGATGGTGTCACCATTCTCGTCGATGTCCATGAACTCGGGGCATTTGTCCCAGTAGGGTGCTGCCTGGTCCCAGTGACTGGTAATCATGGGCGAGATGCTGTTGCGGGTGGGGCGGGGCGCATTGGCAGGAGCACTCTTGATGCCCATTCCATCGAGCGCTGCAATCTGCTGTTCGTAGCCCTGAAGCCAAGCCTTCATGTTGGCAGGCATCTTGTTGGCATCAAAGTTGCCATGGTCAACGTAGCCCAGAATCTGAGTCGTGCGGTCGTCACCCGAGACGATGACATAACCCTTGTTACCAACTGTGTTGAAGATATAATAACTCGGCTGGCTGGTGTTCTGGCTCGCCATTATGCGATGAGTGTTGGCTGGAGTGGCCTTCAAGGATACGCCAGCGTGATTCTTGAGCATGAATGCATTGGCTGCCTTTAGCGCGTCGGTCTGTGAAACGGTACCGGCGATAGCAGACACACTTAGCAGAAGAGAGGCTAAGAATAAGATTTTTCTCATGTCTTTTTGGTAGTTAATGATATTATTAATAATGTGATGTTCTAGGTTTACGTGCTATGGTAGGACGCAATAGACTGCAAAAATATAATTTTTTTGAAAAATATGCAATTTTGGGCACAAAATTAATATCTTGTGCCCAAAAAAATTTATTCTTTTATAAAATGCCCTGAAAAACTGAAAGTCTTTTTTCTTGTTATGCTTTCAGATTGTTAGTGTCTTCTTGTTTGTGTTCTTCATGAGCCTTCTTAGAGTGGACGCGCACCTTCAGTTCGTCAAAGCCGAAGCCATAGACGCCATTGACGTTGCTCTGGGTGATGATGGCCTCGCGGTCGGTCTCCTTGATGATGCGGAAGATGTTCACGCTCTCATGCTTGCGGCACATCACCATGACGATCTTGACCTCATCCTTGGTGTACCAGCCAGTGCCTTCGAGGATGGTGCAGCCACGATGTGCCTCCTGGATGACATTGTCGGCAATCTCCTGCCACTTCTTGCTGATGATCTGGAACTGCACACTTTGGCGCGTGTTGTTGATGACGCGGTCGGCAGCTACCGAGTAGATTACCATGAAGATGAGACCATACACGATCTTGTCGATCGAGTGGAACAGCAACCAGGATGAGCAGATGATGAGCACGTCACAGTACATCATCGTGCGGCCGAAGGAAATGGTGCTGTACTTGGCGACCATCGCGGCGATGATGTCGGTGCCACCGGTGCTGCCGTTATGGGTGAAGACGGTGCCCAGACCCAAGCCACACAGCACGGCACCCAAGATGACGTTCATGAAGGTCTGCTGTTCGATGATGGGGGTGGGGAACATGGGCTGCAGTGTGCCGATGAAAATGGTGGAAATCGTCGCGCCGATGATGGTGCGCAACACAAACTGCTTGCCCACACTGCGGAATGCGATACACAGCAGGATGATGTTGATGACATAGTAGGTGACAGCCACATTCCACCCCAGGGCAAAGTGAATCAGCGATGACAGACCCGTCACGCTGCCGATCACAATCTCCTCGGGCAGGATAAACGCGGTGAAACCAAAAGCGTAGCAGAACAGTCCCAAGGTAATCATCACATAGTCCTTGACCGTATTTAAAATCTTTCTTGTCTTGTCAGTCATAAGTGGTTGCCTTATTAAATTTGTTTGAGGTTGCAAAGTTAACCAAAAAAACTCAATGTCGCACGCTTAACCTGATTTTATAGGGCTAGACGCAGGCCCATATAGTTGGTTCCGTTCATCGTCCAGTGGTAGCGGCTTGACACTCGGCAGTTCCTGGCATAATTGAACCAGCTGCCTCCACGATACACACGGTTCGAGCCTGTAGCAGGACCGGTTGGGTTGGTCTGTGCTTCGCTGCTGTAGCTTCCATACCAGTCTTGGCACCATTCCCAGACGTTTCCGCTCATATCATACAGACCAAGTTCATTGGCTTTTTTGCTGGCGACGGGATGGGTACCGTAGTCGGGACTGTCGGGGCCCACACCGTCACCGGCATTGGTATCCCACCAAGCCACCTCATTGACGTCATTGCTACCTGCGTACTTATAGCCCTGGGTCTTTTTGCCACCGCGTGCGGCATATTCCCATTCGGCCTCGGTGGGCAGTCGGAAGTTCCTGCCTGTCATCTGGTTGAGTTTGACGATGAATGCTTGACAATCGTCCCATGAGACCATCTCGACGGGACGGCTCGGGTCACCAGTGAAGTCGCTAGGGTTATTGCCCATGACGGCTTGCCAAAGGGCCTGTGTCACCTCAGTCTCACCGATGCTAAAGGTTGATAGTGTCACCTCGTGTGTCGGGCGTTCGTCATTCCATGGGTCGCTCGTGCCTTGCTCGGGTGTTGCGCCCATGGTGAAGGTGCCGCCCTCGACAGGCAGCATGGTGAATGAGACGCCGTTGACGGTAAAGGTCTCGGCTCCATCGATGGGTTCCTCTTTCGGGTCAAGTTCGTCGCCGCCCAGGAGATAGCTGATGAGCCTGGTGACATCCGAGATGTTGATTTTGCCGTCATTGTTGGTATCGGCATTCACTTCATTGATCATATCTTGACCGCCGAGCAGGTGGTTGATGAGGCTTGTCACATCGCTGATGTTCACATAACCGTCAATGTTGACGTCGCCGCGCAAGGTATGGACTTTGACCACGCAGGAATCAGCCTCGGCATAGCCATCGGTAGAATTGACCTTGATGATCGTCCTGCCTTCGGTAATGCCGACTACCTGTATCTTGCCGTTTGCCAGGCGTGCTGCAGCCACATTGGGGTTGGTTGAGGTCACGGTGAGGCTGGTGTTCTCGGGCATGACAGATGGTGTCAGGACAATCATGTGGTTAGGTAACAGGCTCACCTCGTGCTCATCGAGTGTGATAAAGATGAAGTGGTCAACCACGATGATGTGGCACATGGCCTGATTGTCGCGGCAGTTGGCGATGATGAAACATTCGCCAGTGCCGACGGCGAGCACGTTGCCCAGGCTATCGACAGTAGCGACAGCAGAGTTGGTGGTGGACCAGGTCACATATTTGTCGGTGGCGTCATCGGGCGAGACGGTAGCAGTGAGGGTCAGTTGAGAGCCGACTTCGAGTTTGGCGAATTCCTGGTTGAGGGTAATCTGGGTCGGCGCAATCTCGGTCACCGTCACGTGGCAAACGGCGGTCTTGTCCAGCAGGTAGGCGGTGATGTCACACTCGCCGACGTGTAAGGCTGTAACAACACCGTTGGTTATTGTGGCGATGCTCTTGTCGCTCGATGTCCAGAGAATTTCGCTGGGTGTAGCGTCGGCAGGGATTGCTGTGGCGGTCAAAGTCAGTTGGTTGCCGACGAGTACTTCCACGCTGTCCTTGTTGATGGTCAAGCCAGTCGGCTCTACCGCATCGCTGGTGATGTTGATGAAGTTGTTCCAGTAGGGGGCGGTGAAGTAGGCTGCCAGAGCAGATGCGGGTACATGCAGTGCTGCATCATAGCCAGTAAATGACCCATCGTTGCAGGTGGGTGGCAGAGTTGAGTAGGAATAAACCGTCGTCGCGGGATTCACCTGCAAGCCCTGGATGCCCGTCACCGTGCTCATGACGTAGAGGTTGTCGACCTCGCAATTGATGGCACCTGCTGACCATGTTCCGTTGCCGCTGATGATGAGGAAGCCAATATGGCAATTGTTGAATGCAGTGTTCCCAATCGAAGTAATGGATGTGGGTAGTATCAGGCTTTGCAACGTCGCATCAGTAAAGGCGCCATCGCTGATGCCGGTGACATCGTAGGTCACGCCATTATAGGTCACATTAGTCGGG
>Ga0247609_10007569_pt1 | contig 10331 bp, 13 predicted proteins | sample 172DNAGHGlowgp2_FD_193487 | JGI IMG/M metagenome (GOLD analysis project Ga0247609, IMG submission 193487) | Sheep rumen microbial communities from Palmerston North, Manawatu-Wanganui, New Zealand - 1728 DNA GHGlow gp2 | ecosystem: Host-associated > Mammals > Digestive system > Stomach > Rumen ...
TGCGGCGGCGAATATCGCTGCCGCAACCGCAAAAATACATTTGACGTGGATATGCTTAAAGTTGATCATGCGCACAATAAATGAATCCGACTCACTCGGCCAAACGATAATGCTCGTCTGTTATATTGAAGTAAAATAACACATTTAGACCTTCTTCACTGACTGTTTGTTGATAAGATCCTAGCCAAAGAGGATTACTGCTATCCTTGTTTGATCCAGCATCATTCAAGTCATACACGACCTTCTTTCCATCATCAAAGGTAAAAGTGCATGAGGACAAAAAAGGGTCGAAAGAATGGACCCTGAACATTACATCCGCCCTAGGCGGGATTTGAGCAGAAGTTCCCTTGGAATGCAGTTCTTCCCCTTGAAGTGTTACGGTTACGGGATGATCCGTTTGATTGACATAGACGAGCCCTCTGAGTATAGGTTCATCAATGTCTTTCTTGCATCCTGTCATTATTAGAACGGCGATAGCCCCTATAATAGTTGTTAATTTAAATAGTTTCATTTTACGCGCTCATTTTTTATGTTGTAAACACAAATCTCGGGCCTAATCATTCGTCCAATTGGCCAAACGATAATGCTCGTCAGTTATAGTGAATGTCCAAACACATATTCCATCAATAAAATCCTTCGAATATGCAGGGATTAGTTGACGTGAACCATTGTTTTCTCTCGGATATCTTAGGGATCTTCCATCGTCAAATACGATAGAACAAGATGAAAAAAGCGACGGTGAAAAGAATTTATAATAGATAAAATCTTTGGCTTTATTTGCCCCCGATGGAATATCAAAAGAACAAAACAACTCATCCGTCTTCTCTTTTATCCACATATCCAGATGTAATGAGTGTTCCGTCTTATTCACAAAAACAACACTATCCATAATGTCATCTTCATAATACGCCTCGTGTTGACATCCAATTAAACACAAAGCAATAAATGCAACTGAAAACAAACCCAAATAACTGATAAATCTTTTCATCCCTATTCAAATAATTAAGTCATAATTAAGATGCACATTTTCAACTGAACCCTGCATCACTCTGCCAGTTTATAATGCTCATCAGTAAACGTAAATGAACGAATAACCATATCACCATTGACTTCAACAGAATAGGCGTTGGGAGAAAGCGGACTCAATGGGTCCTTGCTTATAACCCCTCTTCCATCGTAACCATTTGGAATATCCACGTGGTATTTCAAAACCTTACCATCGTCGAAAGAAATGGAACAGGAAGAGAAAGTGGCACCGTGGTAAGAACCAAGTGCGAAATCTATATAAGACTGGCTACCTGCAGGGATGTCAACAGATAAAAACTCACGTTCTGGACAAGGAACAGTATTAGTCTGTAGATACCACGACATTTTCAAATGCATGGAATGATCAGTATTGTTTATATACCTCAACTCAATAATAGGCTCTTCCTCAACTATAGTCCCCTTGCAGCCGGTCATAATTAGAACGGAGACAACTCCTAAAAAAGATATTAATCTGGATAATTTCATTCCTATTCAACTATTTACGTTATTATTAAGATGCACATTTTCAATAGAATGCTGCATGGTGAATCTAATCATCCTCAACCCAATCGTTTTCGTACTCAAAAAAAAGCATCGATTTGTTCCGTCGTAACTCCAGCTGGTAACGGAGTAAGATTATCTTATAATTCGGAAAGTCCCAAAGCCATTATCTCATCAACGAGCGTATCATTGAATTCAAACAAATAATATACTTGTCCATTAGGAGATGATGCCTTCCATGTAAAAGAATCATATATATGTGTAGACGCCTCTGTCCGTGGCAAATAGTATTTTTCCCCATCGATGGTAATCTCTCCGGACCACCATATTGCCAATTTGTTTGGTATAGGAGAGGAATCATTATAGATAATCCTTTGTTCAAGTTCAAGGGATTCTCCAGAAGGCAGGTCAAACAGTATAGAGCCTCTATCAAATTCCCCTGCCAAGCTATAGGAGGAATGGTTTGCCAATTCATACCGGGCAATTACCATTTCATCCCTATCGCAAGAGGTAAATGCCATCACAAAGACAAAGAAGAAAAGAGACGTAATGTGTTTTTTCATAAAGCAGTTCACATGTTGATAGAAATCTGAGGGTCTATTGTTGCCTCATCATAGAACTCGCGAGTAATCACTAATGACTTACGACCATTTTCATACTTATAAATCATCGGATTAAAGAGATTATAAGGGAGATCGAAAAGAATCTCTTCTTTTAGGTTATTTGACAATAATACCATGCCATCATCAAAAACAAGTTCCAACGTAGATAACCCATCAAAAATGTCTTCACCAGCTGGAACCATTTCCGTGTGTTCCGCGCTCCCATTATTTGGGACAAAAACAGCCCAAGATTCCTTTCCCAAACTATATGCTTTTATAGAAAAGTTCAGTCCAGATGCATTCTCAAATAAAACACTCTTCAATTGAGAATCATCACCAATACCACCAGAGCAAGAAACAACACATGCCAATAAGCTAAAGAAAAAACAGATCTTTGGCATACATCTCATTCTATAATTAGTAATAATCATTAAGCAATAAAAAAAGGTATCAAATGATCGTTCTTATTTATTCGTAATTCATCAAATACTGTAGTTGCGAATAATAATAATTGCAGCACTCATTGTTTTTATAGTTTTTGCAAAGTTATCTAAACCTTTGGTTCAAATAAAAGAAAGCCTGTTACAATCACGAATTGCAACAGGCTTATTATAAGCGATTTATAACAATATCGATGTTACATGGGCTAAATTAAGATAAATCTCTCCTACTAACTATACTAAGACTAAAGATTACTGAGAAAGAATTCTTTTTCTTTACTGAAAGACTCATCTAGCGCTTGTATTTTTTGCTTCATTCTGGTTTTACGCACTCTTAGTGAGGGCTCCGTAAAACCTGTTAAATAACTAATAGTCTTAGACTTCAAACCTGAAAAGAAATATGGCGCCAAATCTATTTCTTCGTTCGTCATATGAACATTCCCTGTACCATTCTCTCCAAAAATGCTCCTAAGCTTTCGCATGATTCCATCCTTCCAGGTATCAAGAGTTCCTTCCATTGAAAGAGCAATATCTTTGTCTTTACGAAGATATCTCATATTATTCCGGAACATATCGATTATCTCGTCCCTTGAGAGCTCCATTCCTTTTTCCCGCATTTTTCGCTGCTGATTATCTTCCAACAAATCATATTGATCCGAAAGCCTCTGAAGGATATTCATGCGGTTCTCAAATAGATTGGCCATAGCGCGATCCATTCCCTCATTTCTATCTCTCATCTCAGATAACTCTTGCTCAACTTCTGATGTACGAGCAATTTCATCAATAATCTGTTCTTTCTGCCGTCTGATTTTCACCACGAGGTTAACGATGGCTATCAACAGTAAGAGGACAATGATTCCAGATGTTAAGAAACGATTCCTTGCTTTCAATGCGTTGATTCGAGCCTCATCATAATAATGGTCACTTTGATAATATGACACAGACTGTTGCAAAGCAGCATAAACAGATGAGTCCTGAGATTGAAATGAATGCATCAACATATCATATGCTGAATTATAGTTTCCACGCAGGGCCTCAATCTGAGATTTGTCATATTCGAAGACTACAGAATCCCCTTTCGTTTTAATTATTGTTCGAGCTAAATCAGTATAATAATCTGCAGAATCTCTTTGCTCGGCCAATTGATGAATTACAGCGCGTTTGGTTACACGATTCACAGTTATTGGCAGAATCTTTCCAATACCGGCATCATTAAAGTCAGACAGAATCTCATCGTAATTGTTAAATCCGCTATAAAAGGACAGTTCTGCACGTTTTAAGGCCACAGAAGCAGACAAATAAGAATCATTAGTGTTTTCAAGTTTGTCCAAAACCTGTTTTGCCTCCTCAAATAGTTTCTGTTTTAATAGGCAAGACACCAGCGCCAATTCACTATAGGCAGCATACCTGTCTTCCTTAGCGACTTGAAATGCGTTGACGGACTCTCGCAGTTTTTCCGTTGCATGATAACTATCCCATACGGAGTCATATGCATTCGCTATCTCCCTGTTAATCAAACCTACATAGTGGTAATCGTTCAGCTTTTGAGCATACTCCAAGGCTTTGTTGTAGCAGATGACCGCTTCGGCGTAATTGCCTGCGTTGAAGCGGATGCGGCCAAGGTAGTACCAAGACTTGAGACGGTGGAGTTTAGAGCCGTGCTCGCCATAATACTTATTAGCGGCCAGGGCGAGGGAGTCATCCGTCAGGTCGATGTAGTTCTTATCTAGGGCTTCGCTGAGGAGGAGGGCATGGAATGGCCGGACATGGAGGCCCGGCAGGTCCCGGGGCTGCAAGCCCCGCAGGACTGCCAGGGCACTGTCCGGCCTCTCCGGCATCAATGCCTCCATATCATTCAGCGTCTGGCGATCCCGCACCGGAGCACAAGACACCAGCAAGACAAGAAGAAAACACGCTATAGGGACTAATAACTGTTTCATAACCCTTTCCATTATCAATTTGACACTCTTACAAATCTCGCAATCCGTTCGCTGACCGTCCTCAGATAGTAGCGTTTCATTATGTCATCGAGGAAGCTATGGCCGACAAGGGTGCCGGCAAGTCCTGGTAAAACCATATATCGGTCCAATATCCTGTCAACACGAGATTTCACTATACCGATATTCTCACCAAACCGTTCGAAGTCAATGCGGCACGGATGTCCGCTATTGACATAGACATCGCTTTTCTCAATACTCGGAGACAAACCTCCGTCGAGGCCGAAATCCTCGCCTTTCACATGAAGGCTGGTATTGATGAGATCATATGCTGGGGCAAGACGATAATCCTGGCCCTGTCTTATCAAGGAGAAGTTCTTCAAATGATCATCCCCGTTCGCATATATGTAGTTGAACACCACGAGGTCGAAAAAGCGTTCCATATCCACCATCCATGCCTGGACATTCTTCCTGATAGCATCTGCGATATCCTCATAGCATCCGTTGTACTTGAACTCTTTTCCGTCTTCCTGTTCATTCTTCCCTATGATTGCAGCAAAGTCTTCCATTGGCACTTTAGTGTTATCGGGAAGGATGTCAAAACGCTTGGTTATGTACACGGCCTGCCCGTTTTCAGTGAAACACAATCCGTTTGCGGCAGTGGCGATCCCATACACCTGGGAAGCGATCTGCATCGTAAGATGCTCGTTGGCAGGAATCTGTTTCCTTGCCTGAAGAGTCTGATCCCAAGGTGCCGGTTTCAATATATGTGTAGAGCGCTCTTCGTCCCCGGAAATCCTGATCTTTCCCTTCCCGATGACTGCCGGGAACTTCTCCTGGACTCCGGATACGGAAATCCTGTGCATAGCGGCCGCCATCTCATCCGCGTTTTTGGACCCATCAAAACTGAAATCAAGGATATGGCTTACCCTATGACCGTCAAAAAGCAGTTTGACGGACTTCTGGCTATATGTAACGTACCCTTCAGCAAGGGTGGACGGGCAATTCTTTATATCTATCATATGCCAACAGGTTCAATATGTACAGCACCTATGAAATCCTTCCCCGCCATCGCGGAAAGCAGTCCGAAGAAATCATTCTCGTCAATCCTCAGAGATCTGCATATCACCTTGCGATTGGCACCCTCAGGAAGCATGTTTGTAAAGAAAGGGAACAGAAGATCGGATTCGAATGCTTCTTTTGACTTCGGCAATGTTACCGAAACCGACGGGCTGTCAGATGAAAGATAATCTAAATCATACTGAAAGACATAACCCTTGCCCGGGTGTTGCTCTGTAAGCACACCCGCCTTGCGGTCATTCATGTAAACTTCAAGTTGTCTCATGTCCTATCATCAAACTGTTTGACGGACCTTGAATACGACTTCCATCCCCAGTACATCCAGGATCCTGGAGACCGTGGACAACGAAGGATTACCCTTCCCTCTCTCAATATCCTTGACCGTCGCTAAGCCGACACCTGCCATTTCGGCAAGGTCCTGTTGGGAAATGGCAAGGGTCCTGCGGCGCGATTTCATTACTTCTTGTAAGTCCATAAGTCCAATAAATCATACTTTCAGAGCAAAAATAGGAAGAATAATCCAAACGCGCAACAAATAGTTTATTAAATTGTACTTTTTGCGTAAGATGACAAGAAAAGCGCGGATCCTTATCGGAATCCGCGCTTATTCCATATGGTCGGTATCAACGCTACAGGAGGCGGGAAAGATCCTTCTCCTCGATGACGTTCAGACGGTTGGCGGAGATGATGTCGGCGGCTTTCTCGGCATTGTCCGTACGGAAGATGAGGACTCCCTTGCCGTTGAGCAGGAAGGAGTACAGGTAGGCGATGCTGATGCCCTCGCCGGCGAAGATCTCGATGGCGTCGGCGGCCTTGCCGGGACGGTCGTCGAGCTCGATGGCGAAGACTTCGCAGAGCGAGACGGCCACACCGGCCTCCTTGAGGACCTTGTAAGCCTTTTCGGGCTGGGAGCAGATGATACGGCAGATACCGTAGTCGGCGGTATCGGCGATGGTGGAGGCGATCAGCTGGATGTTCTCCTGCTTGAGAAGCTGGAGCACTTTCACGAGGGTGCCCGACTTGTTCTCGATAAAGACGGAAAGTTGATGGACTGTCATAGTTCTATAGATTTAATATTTCTTTCTGGTATCAACGACACGCACGGCCTTGCCCTCGCTCTTCGGCAGGGTGTTCTTGGGCACGAGGCGGACCTTCGGGGTGATGAGGATCTCGTCGCGCAGCTGGCGGGTAATCTCCCGGCTGAGTGCCTGGAGCTTGGAATAGTCATCGATGTAGAGGTCTTTCATTTCCACATCGACAATCATGGCGTCATTGCCGTCCACGGTCTCGAGGGTGATGAGGTAGTCGGAGGCGAGCTCCTGGAACTGCATCAGGATGGTCTCGATCTGGATCGGGAAGATGTTGACGCCCTTGAGGATGATCATGTCGTCGCTGCGGCCCTTCATGCGGTCGAGGCGGATATGGTGGCGTCCGCAGGGGCACTCGCCCGGCAGGATGCGGGTCAGGTCGCGCGTGCGGTAGCGCAGCAGCGGCATGGCCTCGCGCTTGAGCGTGGTGAGCACGAGCTCACCGACCTGGCCGTCAGGAACGGGCTCGAGAGTGTCGGGATCGACGATCTCGACGATGTAGTAGTCCTCCCAGATGTGCATGCCGTTCTGCTCGGGGCACTCGAAGGCAACGCCCGGGCCGCACATCTCCGACATTCCGAAGGAGTTGTAGGCCTTGACGCCGAGCATGTCCTCGATGCGCTTGCGCGTATCCTCGGAATGGGGCTCAGCGCCGATCACGAGTGTGCGGAGCTTCGTGTCCCTGCGGGGATCGATACCCCTCTCGACCATCACCTCATGCAGGCGGGAAGCATACGAAGGGATGGCGTGCACCACGGTCGTACCGAAATCCGTGAAGAACTTGAGCTGGCGCAGAGTGTTGCCGGCAGCCGCCGGAACGGTCAGCATGCCGACTTTCTCGGCGCCGTACTGGAAGCCGAGGCCGCCGGTGAACATGCCGTAGCCGGAGGTGTTCTGGAACACGTCCTCGGGGCGGCAGCCCACCATCCAGAGGCAGCGGGCGACGGCATTGGCCCACTCGTCAAGGTCCTTCTGGGTATGCAGGATGACAGTGGGATTGCCGGTGGTGCCGCTGGAAGAGTGCAGGCGCACGCATTTATCAAGCGGAACCGAAGCCAAACCGAAAGGATAGGTATCGCGAAGGTCCTGCTTGGTGGTGAAAGGTATCTTCTTGAGGTCATCAAGCGTACGGATGTCCGAAGGCGACAGCCCCGCCTTGCGGAAACGCTCCTTGTAGAAAGGTGAATCCATGCAATGCTTGACCGTGGCCTGCAGCCTCTCAAGCTGCAAGGCCTCTATCTCGGAACGGGAGTATCCTTCCTCCGGATTGAAGAACTTCTGGTAGGACATAACTTTTGTTTATTGTAGTTTTCTGTTGTCTATGACGAATTTGCTCTTGCCCTGGCTGCGCTCGATGGTGTTCGGGGCCTTGATCTGGACCTTGACGCCGATGCTGAGAACGCTCCTGATCTTCTCGGCGATCTTCTTCTCGAGGTCGGTGATCGGGGTGAGGGTGTCGAAGCCGGAGTCGAAGTAATCCTGGCGCACCTCCACCTGGATGGTGAGGGTGTCGAGGTTGTTGACGCGGTCGACGATGAGCAGGAAGCGCGGGGCGCACTCCGGCATGCCGAGTATGACGCTCTCCACCTGGGACGGGAACACGTTGATACCGCGGATGATGAGCATGTCGTCACTGCGGCCCATGATGCGGCCCATGCGCACGGAAGTGCGGCCGCACTCGCAATCGCCCTCCATGAGGGAGCAGAGGTCGCGCGTGCGGTAGCGCAGCAGCGGCATGCCCTCCTTGGTGAGGGTGGTGAAGACGAGTTCACCGACCTGGCCGGCGGGAAGCGGCTCTAAAGTAGCAGGATCGACAATCTCGGGGAAATAGTGGTCTTCGCAGATATGCGAGCCGTTCTGGCACTCGCACTCGTAGCTGACGCAGGGACCCATGATCTCGCTCAGACCGTAGAGGTTGTAACCCTTGAGGCCAAGGCGTCTCTGTATCTCCTGGCGCATGCTCTCGGTCCAAGGCTCGGCGCCGAAAGCACCGACCTTGAGCTTGATCATGTCGGGGGTGATACCCATCCTTTCCATGGTCTCGGCGAGATACAATGCATATGAAGGGGTACAGGCAATGCCGGTAACACCGAGGTCGCGGAGAAGACGTACATGTTTCTCCGTATTTCCGGTTGAAGTGGGCAGCACGGCGGCGCCGAGGTGCTCGACACCATAGTGAACGCCAAGTCCGCCGGTGAAAAGGCCATACCCGTAAGCGACGCTGAACACGTCGTCACGGGTGATGCCGTAAGCGGTGAGACAGCGGGCCATGCATTCACTCCAAATCTCGACATCCTTGCGGGTGTAACCGACTATCGTGGGATTGCCGGTAGTGCCGGACGAAGCATGGAAACGGATGATCCTGTCCATGGGAGCGGCCTGAAGCCCTGTAGGATAGTTGTCCCTGAGGTCCTGCTTGGTCGTGAACGGGAGCTTGACTATATCATCGATGGAGGTGATGTCACCCGGGGTAAGGTCCATCTCCTGCATCTTGTGCCTGTAGAACGGGACATTGTGGTACACATTGTCCACAATCTTGTGCAGGCGCTTGCCCTGAAGTTCGCGCATCTGCTCCCGCGGCATCGATTCTTTGTTGGGATTCCAGATCATATATATAAGTTCGTTTATTCTGTACTATTTAAGTCCGGCCTCGAGGCCGATATCGAAAGCCTTGCGGTTGGCGGCGACGATGGCTTCGCCCTTGCGGGCGAACACGCGGCCGATGGCCGCCCTGAGGGCATCGGCATCCAGGATGCCGATGGCGGGAGCCGCCATGCCGAGCAGCACCATGTTGGCGCCCTTGGGGTTGCCGCAGGCACGGGCAGCCTCCTCGATGTCGAGCATGACGACATCCGGAAGGGATGAGAGCTCTGCCATGAGGGCTTCCTCCGACGGATAGTTCGGTATGTTCACGAAAGGCTTGGCCGAAGTGACGACACGGCCGTCAGCAGCCAGGTACGGGAGATAGCGCAGCGCCTCCATGGGCTCCATGGAGATGATGAGGTCGGCCGATCCGCACGGGATGAGGTCGCTGTAGATCACTTCCGAGGAGAGCCTGAGGTTGGACTGTACGTCGCCTCCGCGCTGGCTCATGCCATGGACTTCAGCCTGTTTGAGGAATAGTCCCGCCGCAGTCGCGGCCTCACCTATGACGGTGGCGATGGAGAGGATGCCTTGGCCTCCCACTCCTGAGAGTATTATATCCTTTTTCATTTCTTGTGGCGTCTGAGGGTCTGCATGCATTCGCGGCGCGGGATGATCACGGACACGCCGTCGTATTCGATCTCCTCGCGGATGATACGGGTGATCTCCGGCATGTTGGCCGGAAGCGGGACGACTACCCGCACGTGCTCGGGCTCTACTCCAAGGCCGAGGCAGATGGCCTCGAACTTGTTGGTACCGGCGGAATCCTGGCCGCCGGTCATGGCCGTCGTGAGGTTGTCGGAGATGATGACCGTGATGCGGGAATGGTCGTTGACCGCATCCAACAGGCCGGTCATGCCGCTATGGGTGAAGGTGGAGTCGCCGATGACTGCAATGGCGGGGAACACGCCGGCGTCGGCGGCACCCTTGGCCATGGTGATGGATGCGCCCATGTCGACGCAGCTCGCAAGAGCGCTGAACGGAGGAAGCGCACCCAGGGTGTAGCAGCCGATG
>Ga0247609_10007570_pt1 | contig 10330 bp, 9 predicted proteins | sample 172DNAGHGlowgp2_FD_193487 | JGI IMG/M metagenome (GOLD analysis project Ga0247609, IMG submission 193487) | Sheep rumen microbial communities from Palmerston North, Manawatu-Wanganui, New Zealand - 1728 DNA GHGlow gp2 | ecosystem: Host-associated > Mammals > Digestive system > Stomach > Rumen ...
CAGATAACACTGCCTTACGCCTCCTCACGCCATTGGTTACTATAGCTCTTCATACACAGCCCGCCCCCGAAGACATCCGTTTAGATAACCTTCGGGGCCGGAGCTCTACTCAAAAGGCTGCCACACCGTTTAGTGTGACAGCCTCTAATTATCTTCATTACTGCACATTATCTTTTTTATCCATGATCATATCAACGCGTCCTGCGTACTTGATCTTGTAGATCCTTCTGAGAGATTCATTGATCCTGTCCTCGGATATCGTTCCATCCGCAACAGCCTTCTTGACGCCCTCGTATGCCTTCTTGAAATCTTCCGGAAGATATATCATGTCGGCGCCTGCCTTAATTGCCGCAACTGCCGCTTCATCCGCCGAATAAAACTTTGTTATCGCTGAAGTGTTAAGTGCATCCGTAAGTATGATACCGTCAAATCCAAGGTGATCCCTGAGTTGCCCCGTAACCATCTTCTCCGAAAGACATGCAGGTGTGTCATCTCCGTCCACATTTGGATAAGAAGCACCAGTAACCATGATCGCATTTACTGAATCATTCTTTACAGCTTCCTCAAATATTTTGTACTCAGAAGATTCAAGATCCGTTACGCTCTTTTCCACTTCAGTCTTTCCATGCGACGTATCGACCTTAGCAGGGAAAGCATTCAGACATGAAGTCATTCCTGCGTCTTTCAGACCCGATGAAAAAGATACCGCTATATCCTTAACCTTATTAAAGTCCTTTTCTTCCTTATCATTACTTGATGAATCCATCACAGGTGAGATATTGAAGTTGAAGCCATACTTATACATGGCACTTCCAATTGCTTTCGCATTATCTCTCGCAGAATCGGAATCGGTAACATCTGTTACGCCTTCAATACCGAGATTTGAAGAAATCGCGCCGTTCTTGCTTCCGTCTTCCGCAACCAAAGTAAACACGGGATACTTACTCATTGAAGAAGTTGTATCCAGCATCTCTGTGATCTGATCTTCATTTTTAATATTTTTTGAAAAATAAGCCATTCCGCCAACAGCATAATTCATAAGAGCTTCCTGTGTTCCGCTCCCTGCCTTGACGGCTGTAGACACTCCCGTAAGCTGTTCGGGAGTTACGATAAAGAGTCCCGCAACCCTATCTTCCAAACTCATCCCCTCGATGATTGTATCAATACTGTCATCAAGCAGATCATCATACGACATCTCCTGCGTCTGCGATGTCTCTCCTCCCGATGCACCCGGACTTTCGATAATAACTTCCTCCGAGCTCATCTCGGCAGCCGCAACAAGATCTCCTCCGTTTGGTTTAACAAACTTAAATACTCTATTTAGGGAATATACCGTTATGAAAATCAGGGCAGATGCAACTACCATTACTCCTGCCAAAATCAAATAAGCTATCCTCTGGTTTCGCCTTCTTCTCCGTCTCCTCTCAAGTCTTCTTTCATCTAAAACTTGCTCATCCATTACACTCATATCCCCATTATTCATTTATTTCTTCCCCATTATTTTAACACATAAATATGCATAATCAAAGGGCAGAAGCTTCATCTTTTTACCTGCTTCTGCCCTATACCGAGTACTCTTCTGAACTAAAATTTTCCATGTCCAATGGACTGTCCTCCAATTTCCCAGCTACTATCTTTCCATTCATTTTTGCATTCAGATGCTGTGGCTCAAGAATTAAATATTGAAAAACCACGAATCATGTACCGGAAGAGCTGACTTTAATTAAAATCCTAAACAATACCTAATTAGTTAGTTCAAAATATTTTGGTGGTCTGTACCATCCTTTCCCTGAATATTTTAATTAACTATCCCTTTGGACCGTACCTCCTATTCTTTCTCCCTGCTCTTTCGATCTAAAGAACTCTCAGGAGAAGTATTCTTTATATTAATTCCCTTTTCTTTATCTGACTCCATTATATTTATAGGGCATTAATTTGTCAAGACATTTTATATTTTTTCTTTATTTATTTTGATATTTTATTTATAATTGTCAAATATTCTGTGTATATTCTTAATTGTATGTATATTACAATCAATTCTGCATATTCATTTGCCGTCCAAGAAATCCCAGCAATAAAGAGCCGTATAAAAGAAAAAATTGTCGCACATTTAAAAAATGCCGACAATTTTCCATAAAATAATTTATGATATCTTATTTTATTTTTTGACAATATAATCAAAATCTCAATCATAAATGCAATCAAATAGATGGAGAAACCAAAAAACCATGTAGCCGTATAAAGCTACATGGTTTTCAATCTTTATCTTATTCTTATCTGTATGTATCAATCAAGCGGATACTTATCTGTGAGCTTCTTGATGATAGCGCGAGCCTCATCGTTCTTCTCACCCTTGTTCTTGATGACAACGGCGATGGCTTCAGCAATCTGATCCATATCTTCTGTGTTCATTCCTCTTGTTGTTACAGCAGGAGTTCCGAGACGGATTCCGCTTGTTACAAAAGGTGACTGCTGTTCGTTAGGGATAGTATTCTTGTTAGCTGTGATGTGAGCATCATCAAGCCAAGCCTCTACTTCCTTACCTGTAAGGCCGAAGTTTGTAAGGTCGACAAGCATAAGGTGGTTATCTGTACCGCCTGATACGATCTTAACACCTCTCTTCATAAGGCCGTCGCAAAGAGCCTTTGCATTTGCAACAACGTTCTTTGCATACTCTGTAAATTCAGGAGAAAGAGCTTCCTTGAAGCAAACAGCCTTAGCTGCGATAACATGCTCAAGAGGGCCACCCTGGATTCCGGGGAATACGGCCTTGTTGATCTTGAACTTGTCCTGAGCAGACTGATTCCAAAGGATAAGTCCTCCTCTGGGTCCTCTGAGTGTCTTATGAGTTGTTGTTGTAACAACATCCGCATAAGGGAAAGGACTTGGATGAACGCCTGCAGCAACAAGACCTGCGATATGAGCCATATCAACCATAAGGATTGCTCCGCATGCGTCAGCAGCTTCTCTGAACTTCTTGAAATCTATTGTTCTGCAGTATGCAGATGCACCTGCAATAATAAGCTTGGGCTTGTGCTCTACAGCGAGTTTGTACATCTCTTCGTAGTCAAGCACTCCGTTATCATCAACTCCGTAAGGAACAACCTTGAAATATGTTCCTGAAATATTAGCCGGGCTTCCGTGAGTAAGATGTCCGCCCTGGCTGAGATTCATACCCATGATGGTATCACCGGGCTGTAAAAGAGCAAACTGAACCGCAAGATTAGCCTGTGCACCTGAATGAGGCTGAACATTTGCATAATCGCAGTGGAAAAGCTCTTTTGCTCTCTCAATGGCGATCTTCTCAACTTCATCAACTACGTGACATCCGCCGTAATATCTTTTTCCCGGTAATCCCTCTGCATACTTATTTGTAAGCGGGCTTCCCATTGCAGACATAACAGCCTTGCTTGTCCAGTTCTCTGATGCGATAAGCTCGATGTGGTTATTCTGGCGCTCTACTTCCGCCTCAATCAATGAAGCGATCTCAGGATCAATCTTTCTGACTTCATCCAATGAATACATTTCAACTCCTCCGAAATAATAGGTTAAATTCGACAATTTAATGTGTTAAAGCAACATCTTGCATATCGTACCATATATACAAAAAAAATGCTATAATGTTGGGGATTAATTATTTTTTTAACAGAGGACTCGTATGTATTACTGTATAATCAACCCATCGGCAAGATCCGGAAAAGGAAAAGATATCTGGACCGGACTCGAATATAAATTTATTTCTGCAGGAATAGAATACACTCCCGTCTTCACCGAAGGTCCGGGACACGCATCCAAACTGATGTCACAGTTCATCGCAGCCGCAGACAAAGAAGATCTTCCTATAAAAGTGATCGTACTTGGCGGCGACGGAACCCTCAATGAAGCAATAAATGGAATCACCGATTTTGAAAAAGTAATTGTCGGCTACGTTCCGCTTGGTTCAAGCAATGATTTCTCAAGAGATCTGAATTATCCGAAAGAATATGACGACCTTCTTGAGCGCATCATAGACGGAAAAGTTATCAGAACCCTTGATGTTGGAAAGCTCACCTACGGCTCAATGACAAAGCCCATATCCAGACTTTGTAAAACAACGCCCGATAAAGTCAGATATTTCGGCGTAAGCTCAGGTATTGGATTTGATGCTGCCGTGTGCGAAGAAGCTCTCTCATCCGGAACAAAGAATTTCCTTAATAAAATAGGTCTCGGAAAGCTGACCTACGGAATGATCGCGATAAAACAGCTCATAAAAGCCGATAAGATACCGTGTGACATCGAATTTGAAAACGGTAAGCAGGTGCATTTGACGCATTTCTTATTTATCGCATCAATGATACACCGCTACGAAGGTGGCGGATTTAACTTCGCTCCCAAAGCAAAACTTACCGACGGAAAATTTGACCTGTGCATTGTAGGCGATATGAAAAGAGCCATGATGATGCTCGCTCTTCCGTTCTCTTTCTTCGGACTTCACTACTACTTTAAGGGCGTATACAAATACAGAACTTCAAAGATACGCATAAAGACGCTTATTCCAATGTGGGTTCACACAGACGGTGAAGTGTCGGTAAAATCAGACGACATAACATTGGAATGTCTTAAGCAAAAACTTAAGCTGATGACATAATTTATATGTCAAAAGAATCAAAAAACTCCGTTTTTACCGAGTAATCAAGGTAAAACGGAGTATTTTTTATTCATATCTGAAAGCAAGCTTCTCTTCTTTTCTTTTGCAGAAATTCTCCATTGCCGATGTGCGGTAATAGAAAATATAGAAGATAACAGCCATCAAGATTGCGGTCGCAACATCATAAACCGAATGCTGCTTCACAAACATGGTTGAAAGAATAATAAGTGTTCCCAAAATGTCACTTGAGATCTTTAATCTCTTATTAAATTTCTTACTTTTTCGGACAGCAATCATGGTTCCGATTGAATTATATACATGAATACTCGGCCAAAGGTTTGCCGACGTATCTTTGCTGTATATGATCTGCACAAGCGCGGTAAAAATATTATCCCTTGGCATAACAGCCGGCCTTAAGTGCTGTACATTCGGAAAAAGAGTCGATATTACAAGGAACAATGTCATTCCCGTAGTCAGGAAAAAGAAGTTCTTGTAATAATCCTCCACTTCCAACGTCAGTATAAAGAAAACCAGCGTAAGTGATACGTAAAAGAACCATAAATAATACGGAACAATAAACGCTTCTATAAATGGAATCCTGTCATCAAGCGCCGTATGTATAACGGCATAGTGTGAAAATCTGTGTTTCTCTATTATTGAGAACCAGGTAATATACAAAGCACCATACATAAGAAGCGGCATTGCCATTCCGAATACATTCTTTAAATAGCCCTTGTCAGGCTTTTTTCCAACAAGTCTTTCGAATATATCTTTCATAATTTCCTCATAGGTGTATTTGCTACTTCTGTATCTCAAACTACTTTATCACTTTATCGTTATTAATTAAAGTGAAAAATTTTCTGTAATAATTTATATCCGGCCAAAGTTATCTTTCTGCCGCCTTTTCCGGGCAAATAAATATATGTGCCTTCAATACTGTATCTGATCCTTACATATAACCAGTAATTCTTGTCCTTGATGTAGTTTAAGAGATCTTTTCTCTTAGCAAGATTTTCCGTTGTATCTTCCGTAATAAGAAGAACCGAAGAAATCGCCGTGATAATCTCCAGATAATTAAACATATATCTGTATCTCTCAGGCTGCGACTTGATCATTCCTATATTCTCAACGTAATAATCGATCATAAGCTTATTCACTCTGATCTGCTGATCGATACGTGAGAGCATGATCTTCTGATTAACGGACTGATCCTCGCGCCCGATGTAATAATAATAGAAATTTACATCGAGGTAGTACATCGTCTTTACAAAAGGAAGCGGATTGAACACATAGATATTATCAACATAGAATGTGTGCTCGGGAAGCTTTAATCCGCACTGCTTTAAAAGCTTCGTCCTGAATATTACAGAATGCATGAGAAGATAATGTCCCTTGGGAGTTCTCTTTATGTCTTTCCATGAAAAGAGCTCTTCAACAGGAAACATCGTGTTGTAGCGCATAACCTTATGTCTCTTCTCGCCCACTTTGTTATATACAAAATTGCTGATCAAAAGATCAAGCTGAGTATCTCCGCCCGCAAGATCTGCAAGTGTCGACAATATTTTTCTGTAGGCAATCTCTTTTACCCAGTCATCCGAATCAACTACCTTGAAGAAAAGACCTGTAGCATTCTCAAGTCCGGCATTTACGGCACTGCCGTGTCCGCCGTTGGGCTTATGGATTGCTTTTACGATCGTGGGATACTTTGCCGCATATTCATCGGCTATCTCCGCTGTTCTATCCTTTGATCCGTCATCAACGACTAAAATTTCTACATCCTCACCGCCAACAAGCAGCGATTCTATGCATTTAGCCATGTACCCTTCTGAATTGTAGCAGGGAATCGCAACTGAAAGTAATTTCATACTATATTTAACTCCTTAATCTGGTACTTTCATATTTTTCCATCGTTGTCAGGCAGTTTCTAAGATCGTTATATCTGCCGTCTACATCCCCCTCGTTAATGACAACGCCAACCGACATCGCCATTATATCAATCATATCGTTAGTAATTATCGGATGAAGCTTACACAAAATATCATTCTTTTCGGAAGCAAGGTCTGCGTCCAAAAATTTTATCACAAGCGGATCAAGGTTAAGATCGCGCGCCTCATCATCAATGCTCTTCTCCATAACTTCAGAGCGTTCGTAAGAAGTATCTACTTTAAACTTCGGTGCTGAAGTTACTTTTTTCTCATCACTCATCTTTCCTGCCTCATTTCTCTCGTTCTTTACCGTATCTTCGGCTTTTTTATTTTCCGGAGTTTTCTCAGGTTTAATTACATTTTGCGTGTCTTTGGTAATTTCTTTTTCCAAATTCACTTTGTTATCCTGAACAGCTTTATTTTCATGAATAACTTCTTCTCCCTGAGTCTCCTCTTCATTTACAGCGTTGGTGACCTCTTCAAAACGGTATCTCTGTTTAACATCGGGGTACTTATTCCTGTCAACTTCCGACATAAACATTGAAAGCGGTCTGCAATAAACCGAATAATCACCGTAAAGAGCCTGATAGACCACCATTTTTTCCCTTGTTTCGGAATGCGTCGCAACAGTGACTATCTGATACATTTTCCCCTTAAAATGTCTGTATAACTCCTGTGGTTTTGGTACTGATCTTTCCAAAATCTATCCTCCCTTATAAGCGTAAACAAAATTAAGTATAAGCCCAAAACACTTCTTTTTCAAATATCATTTGGGAAGACGGTTGTCGGCGTGTTTGTCGCGGGTGCAACCTATTATGACCATCTCGACACTGATAATATAATCAAGTTTTCCGGTCTTAACAGCTTCATCATTTGAAGCACACAACTCAAGGGCATCTCTCAGCTCTTCAATTGTATAATTGCCTGCCCATCCCACGTATTTACCGACAAGAAACGGTGCCAACCCCACGGCAGCCGCTATCTGAGCCTTATCCTTGTGATTTTGGGTCATCTCTTTTATCTGGAGCATAAGATTAAATTGCCTGGTAATAAGAGCAAGTATCTTTGCGGGTGGCTCCTTAAGTGCCAGAAGATCGTAGTAGAGATTTATCGCCACAGTCCTTTTTCTCTCAACGATTGCATCCGTCATGGCAAAGATACGTCCTGTAAGCCAGTTTGCACATACAGTTTCAACATCTTCATCAGTGATCTCATTTCTGTCAATGCAGTAGCAGACAAGCTTCTCTATCTCAGTGCTGATATTTGACATATCCGTTCCTACGCGTCCGAGAAACAATGCAAGGGCACGCGGAGAAATAGTCTTCCCCTCAGCCTTGAGTTTACCCGCGATCCACCTTCTCAAGGTATCTTCGCTCTGTTCATCGCAGCTGATATCAAGTCCAAGCTTAGAGGCAGCTTTAAAAATATCTTTTCTCTTATCTACTTCCTTTTCGACAAAGATAAAACATGTAGTCTCAGAAGGATTCTTCAAGTAATCGGCAAGTTCGGGACAGCCGCTCTTAAAAAAGCCGCTGTTCTCAACAAGGATTACTCTCCTATCCGACAAAAAAGGCATTGTCTCAGCCATATCGATTATCTCAGCCGGATTGCAGGCATCGCCTTCATATCTGGTGAAATTCATCGAAGAAGCGTCAACCCCCATTGCCTTAATGAGTTTGTCCTTATTCTGAAGTCTCAGATAAGCCTCATCCCCGTATAATAAATAGCAAGGCTTAAAATTCCCGCTCGCTACGTCTTCATTTATCTGTCTTTGTTTCACAGGAAAATCCGATGTTTTAACTGCCATATATAATCACACTCCATTCAATATGTTACCACAGATGTATCAAAAACTCACCTTAATATATGGACATTATAATGATGTGATTGTATAACTAACTCTGTATAGATAATATAGGCATCATAATTTGTGCTTAAGTGAGGTTGTCATGAAAAAAGATCTTTTTGTCGTGTCAGGTTTTATCTTCGCAATATATTTTATTTTTCATATCACCGGGATCGGATGTCCGATAAAATATCTGACTGGCGTATCCTGCCTTGGATGCGGTACAACGAGAGCATGGCTTGCTCTTCTTAAAGGTGATGTCGCCGCAGCGTTCAGATTCCATCCACTCTTCTGGATGCCTATCCCTGCTGCGTTTATCGTTATTTTCAAAAAAAATATTCCACATAAAATATATAATGCTTCCATATTTTTTTCTTTTACCTTATACTTACTCGTGTATGTTTTTCGTATGTTGTACTCTGACGGATCGGTAGTAACCTGTATGCCGCGTCACGGTGCTATATACAAAATAATAACTTTACTTTAGGAGGAGAATTTTTATGTTTTGTAAGAATTGTGGGAACGAAATACCTGAGGGATAAAAAGTATGCCCTGCATGCGGAACAACCGTAGAGTCAATGGCATCAGATTTCGCAAATACTTCCGGACAGACTTATAATGCAGCCGGCCAGGAAGTATCAAACACTTATGTAGGGGATTCATTCAACGGAAACAATCAGTCATACATAGGCGCTGTACCTCTTAAGACAGACAGAAGCCTTCTTATTTATATCCTCTTATCCTTAGTAACATGTGGTATCTATTCATTATTCTTTATTCACTCACTTGCAAAAGACGTTAATGTAGCATGTGCCGGAGACGGAAAAGAGACTGCGGGGCTCCTTAAGCTCATTCTTTTATCTATCGTAACATGTGGAATTTATGGTGTTTACTGGTACTACTCATTGGGTGACAGACTTCACGAGAATGGCCCCAGATACGGTGTCAACATCACAGAGACCGGTACAACAATACTTCTTTGGATTCTTATCGGTTTGCTTTTCGCTTGTGCAGGTTCATTTGTTGCTATGTACTTCATTATCAAGAATACAAATGCCATTTGCGAAAGTTACAATCGTATGAACGGAATTGCATAATTACTGCATATTTCATAAATATATAAACATAACGATTAAGCTACAGCCTCTATCTAATGAGGTTGTAGCTTTTTATATTATAGAAAATGCTTTTTTTATTGAAATTCCTTCCCTTGATTTAAAAAGCACTCCGCTTCCATCCTGTCATTTTTAATCCTGAAGATAACCGCTCCGGATTCGTCGGTCCTGTATATCTTCGAGCCAATATTTTCAAGTCGTTCAAGCACTTCCTCGTGAGGATGTCCGTATCTGTTATTCTCTCCGCAGCTAATAAGCGCTATCTTAGGTTCGATAAGACTTAAGAATTCTTCATCAGTTGTATACTTCGATCCGTGATGTGCTACCTTAAGTAGCGTAATATCTTTGAAAATCCTAGGATTTTTTCTTATCAGATCTTTGATATTCTCCTGCCCCTCTTCTTCCACATCTCCCGTTAAAAGAGCTTTGAACTCTCCGTAGCTCATAAGAAGAACCGTAGAATATGCATTTGCGCCCTCAGTAGTCATTCCCTTGTCCGGATTTATGCATAAAAACTTTGTTTTTCCAACAGTAATCTCCTCTCCTGTCGAGATATAAGAAACAGGAATGCCAAGTTCCCCGGCTCTCTTCTCAAGTTCTCTGTAGTTATCACCTCTTGATTTTTCCGAGACATCCGGAAGTATCAGCCTTTTTATCCTTATCCCGCCTTTTTCCATATCATCCATCATTTCCAAAAGTCCCGAAATATGGTCATTGTCTTCATGTGTAACAACCGCCGCATCAAGGCTTCCGATCGCTCTGTACTTAAGATAAGGGATTATCGAATACCTTCCGACTTTCTTTTCCGAAGTACTTC
>Ga0247609_10007571_pt1 | contig 10330 bp, 9 predicted proteins | sample 172DNAGHGlowgp2_FD_193487 | JGI IMG/M metagenome (GOLD analysis project Ga0247609, IMG submission 193487) | Sheep rumen microbial communities from Palmerston North, Manawatu-Wanganui, New Zealand - 1728 DNA GHGlow gp2 | ecosystem: Host-associated > Mammals > Digestive system > Stomach > Rumen ...
CACGGTATTTGTTGAGCTGGGCAGCATTGCCGGGCTTCGGGGCCTTCTTGCTGACCTTCTCCAGTTCCTTTTCAGCGTCTTTGACACTGTTGGCGACAACCGCGTCGGCTTCCTCGGGGCTCAATCCGGCTTCATCATATAGGAAACGGTGCCCACGCTCTGGAGTGGTGGCAAACCAGTCCACCTCGTCACCGTTCATCGGCATGGCGTCCTCGTCGGGCTGTTCCTCCTCTGCAGGTTCCTCGGTAACTTCTTCTTCTGGCTGCACATCCTCGGCTTGCTCGGCAATGGGTTCCTGTATCTCTGCTGCAGATTCTATTGCTGCCTGCTCGGCAATGCGGGCCTCGCGCTGCGCGTCGGCGGCTTCCTGGATCATCTGCATGGGCATGAGTTGCTGCTCGCCGCCGTCAACGCTGACGACGGTATTCACGCCGTCACCGGCATCGCCAATGATTGTGATTGTGTGCTCCTCCTCGCCAAAGGGCAACGTGTATTCGTCGCCAGGCTGGAACGGCAGCACGCCGTCAATGCGGTCTGCGGCACCTTGCGCTATCGTCTGGCGTATATCATCAGCGTTTTGCCGCTTGACCTGTTCAGCCTGGATGGGTTCATCGGCTTCTGCAAGATCATTAGCACTAATCATACGCGGGTTACTGTCGGGATCTGCAGCGTAGATGACAATAATTTCGTCCGAACTATTCTCAACATCAATAGTATTGTCGTCGTTCAGCTTCAATTCACCACCGACAACAAACACTTCATCCCCGGTCTTTAGTTTTGCGCGCTGCATCATGCCGGTGTCTTGATTTGTCTGCCGGTCCACCAGTTCATCGCTGGCTTGCACCTGGCGTTCCATTTCATCCTGCACATGCTCAATCACGCCGTCATACGCAGCCATGGCGTTGCGGTACTCCTCTACAGCCGCGCGCTGCTCGTCATTGAGCGCGTCAAGCCACGACTCGGGTATTTCCTCGCTGTTAAGGCTCTCAATGTTGCTGTCGTCAAAGCCCAGGTTGTACAACCAGGCACGCGCCACGTCAACACGCTCCTTCACGCCGGCCTGTTCTTCGTCAGCCGCGTTGTAGCCCTCGTCATGGGCAGCATCGACTTGCCGCTGTACCTCGCCTTTCTTCCATTCATCGTAACTGAACGTGAACTGGTTGCTGATTTGGTCAGGGTCTACGGTTTCGGTGTTGTTGCCTCTGATGATGGTAATTCTACCCTCAGCATCCTTACCAAGTATCTCCACCAACTCTCCATAACCGTCCTCATCCTCTACCGTGCCAACACTCACATAGCCGGCCTTTTTACGTCGAGCGTCTGTCTGAGCACTAGTGGCACCAATGCTAAGCACACCCATACCGGCGCCCATAAACACGCCACCCTTGGCACCTTCCCAACCGTCGTTGAGAATCTCCATAAGGGTAGGGTAGTCTTCTGGGTTCTTGTAGATCATCTCGCACATCTTCTGCAGGGCACCAGCTGCAAATTCACTGCTACCCTCGGCGAGCACATCGCCTGTGTATGCTTTCAGCAGATCCTTTGTACTGCCGCCAAGGTCCTTCTTCACAGCCTTCAGCAAAGTGTTCAGTTCATGGGCCGCGGCGCTTCTGCTGTCGCCCACGGCCTCCATCATGCGCTGAGCAACACTGGCACGCACGCTGCCAAACACGCGCTTGGTGTATCGGTCAAACGGGATCTTTTCAGTTGCCCATTCCCAGAAACCGTTAGCAATACCTGTGGCCCATATCTCGCTCTCGCTGGCTCCATACTGGCGGGCCTCTCGCATGGCGCTACCTGCAGACGACAATGTCATTGCTCCCATGCCGATATTACCTATTGCGCTGGCGATGGTCGGGTTTTTAGTGGTGACACCAACTAAAATTGCGGTGGCACTTGGTATCATCTGGGCGAGTTGCTGTCCTACCCATGCCCCGTTCCCTTCTGCGATCGGGTTGTATGCTGTGCCGTAAGCCGCTGACCTTATCTGCCTGTCTCCATAACTGAAACTTGCCTGGTTGAGCATGTTCTCAAGCATCTTGTTGGCCTTGGCTATATCATAATGGCCATCGGCACCCTTTGTTTCCTCAAGAACGCTATGCAATAGCATAGCCACATGGCCGGCATTAAGGTCGCCGTCTGGATAATCAACGTCGCCGAATAACGGCTTTAACAAGTCTCCAATTATAGGAAGCTCCCTTACAAGGTTCATGGACGCAAGCCCAAGCACGGTAGTCTCAGCGGTATCGCCGTACTTATTCAGTGCCGTAATGGCGTCGGTGATATCGTTTTTTGATCCGGCGACTACATTGGCAACCTCTCCCCAGAAGTGCTGGATGTCATAACCCATCTGCGACAATGATTGCTTGAAACCGGACCAGACGCCTGTCTCGGTCGGAATATTGTTCTGGGTTGCGCCAACAATCTCATCGTATGCCTTCTCAGGCAAGATGCCGCGCTCTCTGGCGTGGATCATCGTCGCGGCCAGTATCGCCGTATCGTATTCTTCCGACCTGCTTCTATCCCCAACAGACTCCAAACCCATTGAGCTGTTCATGTCTGCTGCTTGCTTTTGCTGGTAATGTTGGGTAAGATAGCGCAACCTTTCATCCCAACTCATGGCTTCCTGTTTGGCGATCTCGTCGGCAATGTCAGGCTCCATCATGGCGGCATGGTAATGATAATCACCTTCGCGTATGTTACTGCCATGGGTGAGGCCAACGTCACGGGCACGCAATTCACGGCCGTAAGCCTTCAATTGGGATGCCATCTGAAAACCGTCCGGCGTTGATGCGAGCGCCTGTCTGTCCTTACCGATTTGACGTGATAGACTGTTAAATGCTGCCACAAGTTCCTCGTCACTCATGGCTTCTGCTTCCTTCTCTGCTTTCAGGAAATAGTCGTTGTTGTATCCGCCAGTGGCACCCATCAACCACACGCCATTCTGGTCAAGCCCTTTGACGCGCTGCCCACGCTGCCAACCGAAGCGGAGCTCTCCACGCTCGTTTGGCCGCCTTGTGAAAATATCTTCGGCACTTTCCTTGGTCACGTCATATCGAGCGTTCGTTGACGATGGCGTGTATTGCGGTCTCTCAATCTCGACGGTTGCAACCTTTCCACCGACCAGCTGCGATGTGTCGGCCTGCAGGACGTTACCCTGCGAATCAACGTGGGTCGCTTCAATACGTTCACCGGGCTTTGGCACGCGGGCGGTCTGCATCCTGCGCTCCTCGACATCAGCAGGCAGTTGAGACTGCGGCAGAACACCATACTGCGAATATCCGTTACCGGCACGCTTATATCCGAACGACGCAAGCCATTCGTCGCGCGTTCCCTGTCCGAAGTCGATTCCTTCCTCGTCAGATATAGTGCTTAACGTGTTATACAGGTTCTCAATACTTTCGGGGCTGTTGAAATACTTCTTCTCAAACTGCTCCTGGGTATAGTTGCCCAGACCGAAGTCAACGCCTTCCTCGTCAGAAATCTGCCCCAGCGCCTGGTAAACCTGCGCCGCTGTACGTCTTTTGTTCTCTGCCATTATACTTTGGTCTTTGATGTTCGTTTGGTTTTGTTTTGCCGGTTGCCGGTATTATACCGATTGTTTTTACGTGCTGCTTCCGCGCGCTTGTCTTTGCGGCTTTCGCTATCGTTATGGCGGGCATTACGTCCAGCCTCGGCTTTAGCGGCACGCGCGTCTGCTGCTGCTCGATTCTTGTCTGCAGTACGTTCTCGAGACAGACGGTCCTTGTCTGCTTTTTCTTTTGCGGCCTTCTGTCTCTCGTTAAACTCGCGTTCTTTCTCTGCGGCTTTCTGTCTTTCGAGATCAGCTTGGTTTTTCCACTTTTCAGCAAGACTTTCATAATACCTTGCCTTATATTCATTACCTTCAGACAATGCTTTGATTCTTGCCTGCTGGTACTCTTCGCTCTTCTCTGCAGCCTCCCTCGCCGCCTGAACTTTCAGGTAGTTGAGATATTTGTCGCTGTCGGCCTTGCGCTGGGCCAGCATGCGGTCGTTGCGGCCCTGTACCACGGCGGTCATGTCCTTGCCCTGGGTGTAGGTCACTGGCGCGCCCTTGGTCGTCTGGTACATGCTCGACAGCGCGCTGATGCCGTCGCCGATGGCCGCGAACATCTCACGGGCTTTCGCGTGCCTGTCGGCATTGGCGTCAACTTTGCGCTGCGCGTCGAGGTACTGCAGCATCTTGTCATAACTGTCAAGCTGCGGCGCGGCTTCCTGAGCCGGGGCCGTGTTGGCCGCGGGCATGCCGGTCACCGCGGGATTCTGCTTGTCGGGCGCGACGATGTTGGGCGACATCTGGTTGGTTGGCGAGTCGGTGTTGTCCACCGCCTGGAACTGCCTCAGTTGCCCGTAGGTCATCCCCGTGTCGCGCTGGCGCTTCTTCTCGATGGCATCGAGATAAGGCTGCACATTGCCTATTAGCCTGTCAAACGTGCTCATGACGTCCTCTGGTTTTGGTTGCCCTTAATCAGCTGCTCAATCAGCGCGTTGTCCTTGCCTGCCTGGCGCCACTCGTCGACGGCCGCGCCCGCGCCAATCATGGCACCAGCGGCGCCCTGGGTGGCCTGCGCGATGTTCGCCGCCTGCTGCTGGTGCAGTCCCATCTGCTGCTGCGTCAGGTTGTCCTTGCGCTGCAGGTACTGGCCCTCCACCTGGTCCTTGCGCTGGGCACCGGCGGCGGCGATCTGCGACGCGGTGTCGGCGAGTGCCTGGGCGTTGGCCTGCTTCTCGGCGGCCACGGCCTCGGTGCTCGATCCCATCACGGCCGCCGTGCCCGCCGCTGCGCGGTTCCGCTGGCGCATGCGGTCCATCGTCATCTGCAGCATGCGCTGCGCGTCGGCGCGCTGTGTCGCGTCCTCGTTGTAGCGGCGGTCGTACCACGCCTGGTTGTCCGCTCCCATGCGGTCGAGCATGCGCCTGGCTTTTCGCGATTCCTTTCCCGCCTTGATGCCGCCGATGATGCTGGCGGCAGCGCCTAGTCCGGCGCCAATCAATGATCCGATCATGTCTTTTCCTCTCTGTTAACAGTTATAGTTCTGGCACAAAAATAAAGCGCTATATTTGCACGCGAGTTTTATCCGTTAACAAAGCATCACATGGCATTCAAGAAAGGACACAAGAAGGTCGGTGGGCGCGTCAAGGGCACGCCCAACTACACGACGCAGCTCATCAAGGAGCATCTGCTCAGGGAGACCGGCGAGTATGTCAACAGCGGGATGCTGCACGAGGACATCTGCAACATCGAGGACCCGTCGAAGCGTCTTGACCTGTTCTGCAAGATCGTCAACTACATCCTGCCGAGGCAGTCCTCAGTCGACTCCACCGTCAACGTCACCAGCGAGGCCCAGCAGTCGGTTCTCGACCGGCTCAGCCAGCTCGCCAAGGACAACGAGGAGTGATCACTACTTCGTACTACAATAGTGTTGGGGCGGCGGCCATCAAGGTCACCGCCCCGCTTCATCATTTTTCCGCCCCATTTTTTCGTGCTTCAGGGGGTGGAAAATCCACCCCCGCCACCCTAGTCGCCCGCGCGCCCCAAAAGCCTTTCTTTCAGCTGTTTGCAACGTGTTTAAAAACCTTTGAAAACCTAAAAAATCCTCACGCATGCGCGCGCACGCGCGTACATCAACGCAACGATTTTTTCTTTTCTTTTATATTTCTTTTCTTTATAGGGGGTGCAGGGGGACTTTTTCTTTTCTTTGCTTTTCTTTCTTTTTGCCGCGAAGAAAACGGGGGTGGATTTTCCACCCCCTCATGCGCATCATTTCTTGCCGTAAAGGACCCAGTCGATGACGCGCCGGTTCGCCTCGTCGACGCGGGTCTGGTCCTTGGCGATGTAGATCTCCGTCACCCTGCGCTGGCTGTGTCCCATCGCCTGCCCGATCACGTCAATCGGCACGCCCAGCGAGTAGGCGATGCTCGCCCAGGTGTGCCGCGCCCAGTAGGCCGACAACTCCGGCCACGTCTTGCGGCGCACGGCCACCAGCCTCACCTTGCCGTCCCGGGTGACGCGCTCCTCGTTCGTCACGCCGCCCAATGTCTTCATGGCGCGGTTCATCTTCTTGAGGAAATCGTCATAGTCGCGGTAGCTGTCCAGGATATCCAGCAGCTGACCCTCGCCACGGTAGCGGCCGATGATCTCCATGGCCTCCGGCTCCACCTTCACGTCCACGGGCTCGCCCGTCTTGCTGCGCCGCGTCGCTATGCGCCCGTGGCGTATGCCCTGCAGCCTGAACAGGTCGACCGGCGCCATGCCGCACAGCAGGAACATCAGCTTGAACATGTCCAGGTACCTGCGCTCATGCGGCAGCACCGGCGTCTCCCACAGCGCGCGAAGCTCGTCCACCGTCAGCGCACGGTGCCGCGTCGGCTCGCTCCTGATCCTGAAGCGGCGGAACGGATAGTTGGTGGTCAGCTCGCGGGTGATCGCGTCGTTCATCACCGCGCGGAGGTTGCGCAGATGTATGCTGCGGGAGTTAGCGCTCTTCAGCGTAATGGACAGCCAGGCCTCATAGCGCATCAGCCACTCAGCCGTGATGTCGTCAAGCAGCAGCCCGTCACACGCGGGGTCATACTTCCTGATACGATCCATCGTGAAAAGATACTGCTCCCTGGTGCGGCCCGTGTGCCTCTCGGCGAACTCCAGGTAGCATGCCATCAGCCTCGGCTTGTCGCGGCGCGTCCAGTCCTCGCCGCTGACCGTGCACGACAGCCTGCGCTTCACCTCGTCGAAGGGAAGACCCTGGCCCATGAGCGACAGGCACAGGGCGTCCACGTCCATGCGGATCTTGCCGAGCACCATGTTGTACTGGTACTGGTGCGGGTGCCCGGTCACGCGTTCCGAACGCGGGTCCCAGTGGCACGGGGCGACGCAGATGCCGGTGGCCACATACATGCGCCGGCCCTCGTAGGTCAGCGTCACTTTCAGCGGATATTCTCCGCTCACGCGCTTCATGCGCGTGTCAAGATACAGTTTGTGTCGCATAATCAAAACGTATTGACACAGTTATTGACACATTTTTTGTGGCCATTTGTGGCCATTTGTGCAATCTTGTGCCGTTTTTTTTATCGACACGGGAGATGGGCTCCCAACAAATAAGGCATTTAATATATTTAATATCAAGCCTTTAATGTTTTGAGCGGTAAACGGGACTCGAACCCGCGGCCCTCAGCTTGGGAAACCAAACTCCCGTAGGTCATGTTGTTGATAATTAATTGGTTATCGTTTCGTGGCGGTTGAACTTACTCGTTTGTTGACAACTATTTTTCCGCCAAACCGCTGCCTTTCATGAGGATAGTTATCAGTCGCTCCTTTTCCTCGATGATCCGCTCCAGCAGGGATATCCTGTCCTTCAGGGCGTCCTTCTCGCTGGAGTAGATGTTGCCCGTGTTGTTGTTCACGGCGACGCTGCTGTCGCCGTTCGCGATCGCCGTGTGCGACGAGCGCAGCATGTCACCCTCACCAGAGAGCAACCAATCGCCGGACAAGTTTTCGCATTTTGAATAAATCAATTCAATGTCGAATGTACCACGCAGCAGCCATGTGTTGATGGTCTGCGGCTTAACCCCAATCATATTCGCAAATTTAGACTTATTACCGCCTGTGTAATAGTCGATTATCTGCTCCAACATGTCTCGCTTGTCCATAGCACTGAATATTAAATAATGTTAAATGAATAAATTAATTAGCAAAATGCTTGCACAGTTTATTCAAAGCGCTTACCTTTGCGTTGCTAATTTATTAATTAATTACGATATGGACAAGCAAACGACCGAAAAAAAACCGATACTCCCGACAATTTCCGCTTTGGAGGTCGACGAGACCACATCTTTCCCCGTGGAGAGATTCAATGTCGTGAGAGCGACGGCGACACAAGCCGGACTCGCCCAGCACAAGACATTCAAAACGAATATCAGTGACGACCGCACGGTCATCACCGTCACCAGAACAGCGTAATCAACTTTTATCAACCAAATATCAACAATCATGAGAACGATAATCATTACAGCCTTATTCGCCATCGCGCTGTTGCTGCTGATGGCAGAGAGCGAGGACGTCGCTGTCCTGCTCGAAACCAAGGCCGGCGCCTTCATCGTCGGCTACGCCGCCGTTCGCCTGAGCGGCAAGTGGGCATTGTCTGACTACATCAACGCGAGGGAGGACTGACCATGTCGCAGAACGGAAAACCCATGGACCTGCTTAACAGCGCCGATGTGTTCGCGGACACCATGGCAGAGCGCTACGACCGGGGCAACAACAACCTGACGGTCATCGCAAGCGACGGAGAGCGGACGCTGTGCAGAACATTCGGCAGCAACGAAGACGTGATCGACGCGCTCTCCAGCGCCATCTATAACGACGACGAGTTATTCGCAATCGTGCAGTGCTCGCTCGCGTTGGCCATCGTGCACAAACTCAAATCAGAGGACAGCCATGACACCGACTGAACCGAACATCAGCGACGGCGCCCGCTACGGCCTCAAGGAGGCGGCGGAACTGCTCCAGGTACACCGCAACACGCTGTACAACCACACCAAGCGGCGGCTGATCAGGTGCGGTTACCGCAGGACCAACGGCAGGCCCTTCTACACGGGGCGCGAGCTGAAGCGGTACTGGAAAGCGCAGTGGTAGACCAGCACAAGAAGTCTACATAGGAGCCGACGGATGGTGTGACCCACCTTAAAAGGCGATAAACCGGTGGCTTCGGCCGGGAACAGAACGGCCCCTCAAAAAACAAACCGGTCTCCTGCGATAGGGACCGCCCCAGTAGCTCAACGAGCAGAGCCCCCGGAAACGGGACGACGGCGGTGCGAGTCCGCCCTGGTGGAACAAACGAGATCCTTGACATGTTGGGTCACTTCCGTAAATGGTGACCGGTGTAGCCAAAGCGGGAAACCGCGGTCAGATGGAAGACCTTGGCTAAAGCGGTGGAGCCCTGCGGCACCAACACCACACTTGACGAGCGCTGGTCCGAGTCCAGCCACCGGTCCTACACAGTCTATTTGTATTACTAGGCACTTACTCTGGTTTATAGATTACATCTATCATTCATTCATTCTATTCAATTTTAGGGTTTCCCGTCCGCGTCGTGATGACGCGGCGGGTTTCTTTAAGAGACATCATGGAGGCGCGGGCCGGCAGTAGGCGGCCTGGAACGGATAACCATCTTTATACCCTCATGGGTGTATAAAAACACCGTCGCCCAATGCGGTTCGAGTCCGCTTCGCGCCACTCACTTCAACCTGATATTTTCTTATTTCTGCAATACCTTTACTTTTGTTTTGGGCCGCTAACCTGGGAAGGCAAACGCGGCCGGCATCACGCGGCCAGCGTATGGCATCAAGGTTTGAATGGATTAGTTATTTGGATTAGTAGTTATCTATCAGTTTTCAATGGATTGGAAGGTTTGAAATCAAGTTGTTAAACAATCCCGCTCCCCTGTGAAGGCATAGCGGGTAAACATCACCCGGCCCTGGATTGGGCATAAGACTAATAGTTTCTCATAATTTTCCATTGTGAAACGTGTGTTTCTGTCAACCCCGCCTCGCTGCGACGGCGCGGCGGGTTTCCTTATCACCCTGCCCGGGTAGGGCAACCTGCGATACAAGCGTAATGATTTTTTTTCATAAAAAGGCCGTCCGCCAAGTCGAACGGGGTATGCTCCGTAATGATGGGTACTTACTCCCCTAAGCGGTCCACCGGGCTGAAACTGGCGGCGGTCGTAATGCGAATGTAAGACTTTTCCCGCTTCGCTGTGAAGCGCGGCGGGTTTCCTTTGAACTCACTTTTATAAACAATATAATAATCAACAATCATGAAGAAGATTTTAATTCTTTTATCAGCGATGATCATCGCAATGTCGGCAATGGCCGAAACCAGTTTCAAACTTATCGAGCGTGGCTACCCTGCTGGGCAGGTTCGCATCAGCATGAGCGACTGGGAAAAAGTCTTGTACATCCCTGTCTGCATCACCAGCGACTTGTCCTACGATGAATATCACATCAACGTGGTCGAGGCTTCGCCCGGCATAGACGTGCTTGGCTGGGTCATGGGCGAATGGGCTTCCGACCCCGTGTATCTCGATGCTCAAGGCGAACCGCACAATGTGGTTCCCTATTGGGAGTCTGAGGGTAGTTGGTGTCGCTCCAAGTTAATGGAACTCGGCTATGAGGCCGATGGCACACCCTACGGATCGGTCAAGTGGCAGGCTGGAATTGGTCTTGAGATGGCAATCCTCAAGGTCAAGGTCGAGCATGGCTTCGTGGGCGGCTCGATTAGGCTCGCTGGCTATCTTGCCGCTGGCCCCGA
>Ga0247609_10007573_pt1 | contig 10329 bp, 5 predicted proteins | sample 172DNAGHGlowgp2_FD_193487 | JGI IMG/M metagenome (GOLD analysis project Ga0247609, IMG submission 193487) | Sheep rumen microbial communities from Palmerston North, Manawatu-Wanganui, New Zealand - 1728 DNA GHGlow gp2 | ecosystem: Host-associated > Mammals > Digestive system > Stomach > Rumen ...
TAAAGCGCCGTTTCCGGAAAGGCCAGTGGAACTACTGCTCGATAAGGGAACATTCAAAGCGGTGATCGCACCAAATATCTTTGTCACCATATCGGTTAGCGATCGAGTCATCCGCTCGAAATTTCGGATTGTTCCGGCTCTTTCAAGTAATTCTTCACCTTGCGCCATAAACTTGTCTATAGCACTCAGAATCCGCACAAGACCTTTCGAATAATCGCTGAAACTTTGCCAAACGGCATCAGCATAATCAAAGGATAGCGTCCCACCTGTACCGAAAACACCGTATCCAGTGGCGATTCCACCTGCGGCGTTTCCTTCAAGACTTGATTCGCTAAGCTTCGGTGACGTAAGCGCACCTAAAGCATCGACGAGGGCTATGGCTCGATCCACATGAGAACGTATTTCTTCTGGACTGTGGTGAATATCGTCGACTGCTTTTATAAATTCACCTATGGAATCTACAACAAGCTTAAGACCTTCTGTATAAGCAGTAAAGGATTCGTTTTCCTGAGAGAGAAAACTTCCACCACCGCCTCCACCATTGATGAACACACCGAATCCAGATGCAGCACCGGCACCAATACCGCCACTTCCAGACAGAAGTTTCTTCGTCGGCGGTTGTAAAGCACCTATTGCCGCGACCAATTCCGTTGCCCGAGTAACATGCTCCCGAATCGTCTCTGGACTGCTGTGAATGTCATCAACTGCTTTTATAAAATCACGTATGGAATCTACAATGAGTTTGAGACCACCTGCATAAGCAGCGAATGACTCATTCTCCTGAGACAGGAAACTGCCTCCGCCTGCTCCGCCTTGAGTTCTGACGTTGAACCCGCCAAACGCACCAACACCGCCCAAAAGGTTTCCGGATACGAGTTTCTTTGTCGGGGGTTGCAATGTACCGAGGGCAGTAACCAATTCCTTCGCCCGAGTAACATGCTCCCGAATCGTCTCTGGACTATGGTGAATGTCATCGACTGCTTTTATGAACGCACCAATAGAATCGGCAATCATCTGTAAGCCTGCAGCATATGTAGTGAACGACTGATTTTCTTTTGACAGAAAACCTCCGCCAACACCACCGGCTTTAATGGGACTTGCAGAAATCGCACCACTCCCTGCGCCTGCTCCGCCACCGCCGGAAGTTTCTGATTCCATGACGCCATCAATTTCTCCAATCGCGGAAATGAGATCAGATACAGCTGAAACTTTTCCGGACAATTCTTCTGGAGTTCCTTTCAGGTTGTCCAGGGACTTTAAGAATCTGCTAATACTATTAAGAATAACATTAATGCCCTTCGCATATTCAAGGTAGCTTTGCGAAACTATCTGAACATTTCCTGCAGCAGCTCCGGCCTTCAAACCTGCCGTTTTGGCAAATTTACCGCCGGCCCCACCTGCAGAGAAGATTCCAGACTGCAATGGCGCCTCCAACATATTTAAAACAGGAACGAGTTGAGACACAACATCGACTGCTTTTCCAGCATTGCTTAGCTGTTTCGTATCAAGGCTGGATACGGTGACAATAAAGTCTGAAATGGCCGTAATGATCTTCTTGATGCCTTCGGCGTATTGCCCATATTCCTGCTCAACTTGATCATATGCTCCTGACAAATTCCACGATTTCCCGGCTTCTATCGGTAAATACTTATTAAGCGTTGCACCAAAAGAAGTATTCGTGGAGAAATCGCCATCCACATGAATCGACTTTGTGGCTCCGGCGAAGGCGCCCATAGCCTCTGCGAATGTTGCGAGTTTCGAAAAACTTGCAGATGGTATTGTATCGAGCAATGGAAGGAATTCTGTTATAAACGGTTTTGCAGTTTCGCCAAATTCCGATAGATAGGTACCAAGCTTTCCAAGTCCGCTGAACGCCTGGTCAAAGAATCCTTCAACCATCGCCCCGCCGAATCGGCCAAGCCCTTCTCCAATCTTTGTAAGGATACGGATACCGTTATCGATAAGCTCTTCAAACCCATCTAATTGACTGAGTGCACCAAGTGCAGCCATGACAAGTGTCATACCCGCAACAAACGCAATGATACCGGCCGTCATACGCAGCGCAAATCCAGGAATTTTCCCAAATAACACGCCAAATACACCGATCAGAACTGCTGCTGCGCCGAGAGCGGCATAATTGTCAGTATCAAATACTTTGAATATCCCTTTGAGAAAGTCTCCGAATGCATTCCCAACTTTGCCGATCATGGAGGTGCCTTTTTCCATTGCTTCCTCGCCCCAGCTAATCTGAGTCATGGCCGCACCGATTGCAAATATAACAGCTGCAATTGAAGCCATGAGGATCGGAATTAACAGCACTCGTTTTAGTGCTTTCTTGAAGTTGAATCGTCTCAATCCTTTGCCGGTGAGAGCATAAATAACTATGCCCAACGCTGCAATGAGCCCGCCAAGCGAAGCTGCCGAAGCAACTAAAGACTTTGAATCGAGCGTGGACAATTGCTTGATCATATGTCCGATGAGCACCATCGTTCCGACAATGGCGACTATCATGGCCACTCCAAGCCAAGAAGCTTTGCCATTACTGCTCACTTTATTCGCCTGTTTCATAACAAGTGCAAGCATACCCATCATTATTACAAGCGGAACAAAACCTTTTGCAATATCGCCTGGGCTCATTGTTGAGAGTTGTTGAGCTATAGCGGCAAGAGTGACAATATACATGATGATAGAAGTGACCATAGCAACGGTGCCTTTATCAATATTATTCCCGTATTTTGAGATGAGCACCAATGCCGCAGTAAGAGAGGCCATAAGCAAAACTACGCCCCCAACACCCTTACTCCATGAGCCAATATCCATTTTGCCTAAATGCATCGCGATGACGGATAGTATCGAAACCGCTGCTGCAAATGTTAGAAACGGAGCAACAATATCTTTTGTTCTCTTTCCATTACTCCTTACGTGAACGTTATTAAACTTAGCGAGGAACACCATTGCTGTGGTCATAGCAGCCATTATCAGGATGATACCACCTATAGCCTCAGCAATTAATCCATAGTCCGTACCACTACCATCTGTATGTTTTGAAATAGCGATTATAATGCCGACAGCGCCAGCAATAAGTAAGACAGCCCTTGCAAAGTCCATTACCGGTTTTAAAAGGTTCTTATCGAAATGTTTACCATTTTTTATTGATCCAAATTTGGCCATTGAAGCGGAAACAACAGTAAATATTGCCATTAAAGCAGCAACCGCTCCGACAGCAATCCACAGCGATTTGGGTTTCAATTTACTCAACAAAGCAACTGCTACGGAAGTAATAAGCATTGCTTTTGCCATTTGTACGAACTGATCAGCGATTTTGTAATCTGTTTTATTACTTTTATTACCCTCTGCTGCTCGTACAGCCGATTTATATGTACCATACTTTGCCAAAACGATCATGGCGGTCGTCATCAGTGTCAGAACTGCAGCTATACTGAGAAGGCCCATGCCAAGTTCCCCAATATCAAGCATCGAGAATAGTTTTATGGCTGCCCACATCATTAACATCGCTTTTGCCATATCAAGAAACGGACTGAATAATTTCTTCTCGCCTTTATGCTTTCCTGCTTTCTTCTCTCCTACAGAAATGCCTCTATTGAAGATGCCGACAAGAACATAAGCCGCCGTCATAATACCGATTGCGATACCCATCCGTTTAAGCCCGGTTTTAAAGGGTTCCGCATCAATGTGATCGAACAACATGATTGCGCCTGCTATGACTGCCATGGCTATAGCCATATGGAACAATGGTTTTCCTGCATTACTTAACTCATCTGCTCCGATCCATTTTCCAAGCAAAGCCATAATCCCAGAGAAAGTCGCAAGAAGCGCTGCTACAATCGCAATTCGACTGACGCCTTCTTTCATTTGATCGACAGTTAATGTACTGAATTTTTCCAAAGCAGCCGCGATAATAAACACGGAAGCCGATAACTTTAAAATTGCAGTTGGCCACGAATCGACATGTTTTATTGTCTTCTGTCTATTAAATGTAACTGTAGTATTACTAAGAGCCTTTAGACCTTTTTTCATATTACGGCCAAAAGACAACATACCCCAACCCAATTTCTTTGCCATTCCACCTAATCTGCCAATTAGTCGTGCAGTTTTAAACATAGTATAAATCTGCATCAGATCTCTTAAAAGAGGAATGAACATAGTAAGAGTATTTTTAAATCTCTTTATAAGATTGGGCAGTGTATCAGTCAAAAATGACCAGGAATTCGTTGTAATCCATTTAAGGCCTGTCCAGATTCCTTTAAATATATTTCCGATAAATTTCAGAACCGGGATTAACCAACTACCTATATACTTTGCAAGCCATGCTTTTGTTACGCTCCAGAATGATTCTGAACTGCTTTCCATAGCATCCGTAGAACTTTTTGAGAACTTCGAGGATACGGATTTTACAGTTTCTTTTACACTCCCGACTTTCGATCTGAGATTCGAAAACCCGCTCATTATCCAATCGACAATTGAGAGTATTCCCGACCAGATTTTCTTGCCGAGTGTTGAAAACCATTTCCCAATCTGAGGAAGCTTTGACTTGATCCACGACCACACATTTGAAAAGAATGCACCGAGTCCAGTAAATATGTGATTGGCCAAGCCTTTGAAATCCGCCGACTTGACCATCTTCCAGGTTTCTTTAAACCAACCAGACACTCTTGACAAAATATCTTTAAAGTCCAACTTTTTAATGAAAGAAATGATTTTTGAAAATATCGGGCTGATTTTATTCAAAAAGCTCGCAAAGAATTTTTCAACGCCAGTAAAAAAGCTTCCAAGCTTGCTATTTTTTAATGAAGCCCATAACTTAAAGAATAAAGAGCCGATAACGGGCCCAATCTTTGACGCCGCATCTTTGATCTTACTCCAAATATTGGACAACAACGAAGACCAATTAATATTTTTAAGAGTCTCCAAAAACTTCGAAAATTGCTTTTTTACGAACCCAGTAGCGATACTGAAGCCGGTTTTGATTTTGCTCCAGACAGATTGAAATATCTTTCCAAAATCGAAAGACTTTACTCTTGATATGATTCTAAGAGTTATGTTTTTTATAACCGACCATGCAGCATTCAAATACCCAGTCCAATCAATCTTCTTTATACGTTCAAATATCTTCGACATTGCATCTTTAATACCATTCCAAATGTTAGGTACTAAAGAAGACCAATCTATATTTTTAAAAGTTTTTAAAACTTTTGAAAATTGCACTTTTACAAAACCAATCGCGGCACTGACACCGACTTTTACTTTTTCCCAAATACTCTGAAATACGCCGCCAATGTCAAATTCCCTTAATTTACTCCATAAATCTGCAAACCATTTTCCAATTCCACTAAAAATCTGTTTAAAGTTTATAGCTTTGAAACGTTCTCCAAGCCATGAAAACGCGTTACCTATGGCCGCGATGACTTTGCTATTCTTAAACCAGTTTTTAGCTACTGAAAAAAACTTTGAAACTGAGTTAACAACCCATGATAAAGCATCGCTGATCCAATTGACAGCATCGGATAAACTCGATGAACTTGAAAACCAGTTCAATATTGTATTAGCAGTCTTCTCTATCCAACTAATTCCAGTTTTAGCCCACCCTCCTATTTTACTGAAGAAAGAGCCTATTTTATCAAAGACCCCATTCTCTTTCAATTTCGAAGTGAGCTTACCAAACATATCAATAAGCCAAGTAAACCCACGAAGTACAACATTGATTACAGGAACTGCTATTCTTTGTACGACGCTTGCGATCTTTTCAATAATGTGCAGGTCTCGAATTTTGCCTAACAGTTTTCCAATCAATCCAATAATTGTACCTATCGCGCTTCCAAAACTCTCAGAGAATATAATTTTTCTTATGATACCAAAAGCGGATGTGACAAGCGATTTGATCGTGCTCACAACACTCGCAATCGCATTTGCAACTCGCTGAATAAATGGTGTCAGCTTGCTTAGCTTCGACGGCGCTTCGTCAGTCCCGTATACGAAGTCTTTAAAAGCCTGTGACAGGTCAAGAAGTTTGTTCGTACCGTCAACGAGCATCTTTGACGTGATTGTGCCAAAGGTGTCAGTAAATATCTTCTTTACATGGCCGGCAATGCCTTTTATGCCTTGATAGAAGTTGGCAATAGCATCAAAGATCTTATAGGAAGTAATAATCGGATTGCCATATTCATCCGTACCCCATACTGCAGTTTGCTCTTTCCATTCCTTTAAGATCTTGTTGCGTCTTTCAGCTGACCTTCCAAGTATTCCACCTATCTCGTCACTTACTGCAGTCCATACTTTTTTGGCTTCTTCAATATCGCCAATGATGATCTCCCAACTCTGACTCCACCCGGACTGCGCGGCTTCTTTTACAGCATCAACAAGCTTGGTGAATGTTGTAACCTCTTTCGCTGCTTCATTAGCGCGCTGCATCGTTTTGTACAGCTCTTCGGCTTCTTCAACAGTATAACCAAGATGATGCGTAAGATAGTACATGGTCTCATCCGCGCGTTCAGCGACATCGAGGTTTGTTATAGCCGCTGCGATAGTAGCGTTACGTTCCTCTTCAGTCATGGCGCTCAATTTTTCCATTTTGAGGCCATACTTCTCCATTGTCTTTCCGCCGTCCTCAAGAGCCTTTGAGTATAGCTCGGCGGCGTAGCCGGAAGAAATAAACTGATCAGTCATGTCCTGACCGAAGTCGCCAGAATACATGTTCAAAGCTTGAAGAAGTACATCTGTAGTCAACCAACCTTCAGCAAGTGATTCTCTGAAAGAACCATGCTTCTTAAACGCCTTATCATAAGCATCTCCTTGCTTCTTAGCAATGGAGATCAGCATTTCCTGAAAGCCCTTACCAGCCATACCGGCATTTTCAAGACTCTTCCAGTCCATTAATCTGACTGTGCCTGTTGACAATGCTTGTGAAATCTGATAAGTTGCCCTGGCCGCAGCGCTTGAATCTACACCCTGAAGGGCAGCCAAGTTGCTTAGGCCTTTAATCGCTGATACTGAAGTATCAAGATCAACGCCAGCGACAGTGAAATAACCAATGTTTCTGGTCATCTCACCAAAATTGTAAATGGTTTTATCTGCATACACGTTCAATCTTTCCAACGCTTCAGCAACGTCGTTTAGCGACTTGCCGTCTTTTTCGACATTGGAGAAGATTGTGCGTACTGAGTTCATCTTTAATTCGTATTCCTGAAAACCGGAAGCCATAGCCCCGCCGGTAATCTCACTGACAAAGCTCATCATCTTGCTTTGCTGAGATGCCCACAAAGAACCCAATCCGGTAATCTGCAATGCGAAATTCTTAACGCTCGAAGCGGCATTTTTGAATGCTGATGCAATACCTTTAGTGACATCCCAAATGCCGCTTATCACTTTCAGAGCGCTATTAAACTTTGTAGCTGCCGTGTTCAGATCGAGGCTTTGCTTTAATTCATCAAGTGATTTAATACTGTCTTTAATTCCGCTTTCAAATTGTGCACTGTCAAATTTCATTTCAACAACGCGTTCATCAATTGAAGCACCCATTAGCCCGTCACCTCTTTCCACGCGCTATCTGCTATTTTGGTAAATATCGGCTGTATCGCCGGGTTGATGTAGTCTATTCCTTGTACATACCCTCCGGTCCCAGTGCCATGACCATACTGGAGGATAATAGCGATATTCACACCTTTGTTAATGTGCGAATTTGTGAAAACAATAGAATAAGAATCTCCATTGCTCTCTATTTCATACCCCCAACTTGCGGCAGTAGCTCCACTCCTTACTGGCGTAGCAGATGCAAGAGCCGCAACCCCCTGTTGAGCGTATCGTGCGAGGACCTGATAAATCTTCCATCCTCTTCTTTTACTTTTTGCGAATTTCTCGAACTTTGTAAATCCGCCTCTGTGTTTAAAGGAGATCATCTTCGATCATCCTTTCGTATTGTATTTGGCACGCCTCGCATTATTCAATGCAGTATTTCTGCGCATCAGATCCGCCTTACTCATCTTCTTTTTTGGTGAGTTCTTTACATCGCAGACGTGGATCAATGTCAATAATCGATTCAGATGCCAGTTCTCGCATTCAAAAGGTATTTGAAGAGAGATCATCCAATAATATATTAGTTCAGATGTTATAATCTCTCTGCTTCCGCCTTGTTTCCCTTTGTCACTGAACCATGTTGCTGTCATTGGATCTTCTATATACTCATTGATCTTCTTTGCAGCTTCCAGTGGTAAATACTTCAGCATCTCTGGGTCGATATTCGGCGTAAGCAACATGCACCGAATATAGTCGATTGTCTCCTCTTCTGTTTTCGCATCTTTTGAAAGGAAAACTTTATGCCATTTTGACTCCCACTTGGAAATCGATAAAAGGGAATGCTCGAGCTGTACATCTACTGAATCGTAATGAATAAACGTCTGCGTTTTATCATCATATAAATCAATTTCAGGAATTGTAAGCTCGAGCATTCTTTATACCTCATATATTACTGAGCTTTATCCTGAGAATCGGTCACGGAGAAAGAGATGGTACCATCCAGTTCAGGATGAGCAGCAAGCTGCTTCTTAACTTCCTCATCAACCATAGCCTGCTGTTCAGGCGTGAGCGTAGGCAGAATTCCGGTCAGAAATGCGGTGGCTTTATCAGGGTCAGACAGAAGTTCAACGAACAGTTCAGAGTAAGCCTCCGTTTGCGTAAACTCTTCCGAGAGTTCCTTACTCTTAATGAAGCGTTTGCCATCGGCGCTTTTCACACCGTAAGCACGAAGGATAAGGTCCTTAAAGGTGGCAATGATTCGACTGTTGTCTTCAGACTTAATGAGGTCTTCAAGCATCGCCTGCATACCACCGGGAATTTCCATTTGCATTTCAATCAATTCCGTCTTGGAAAGATTGAAGAAGTAATCTTCAGTTACCTTGTTACCATCGAAATCGGTATAAGTAATAGTTTTCTTAAGCATAATTTTATTCTCCTTTGCTGTTTTTGCCGACCCCACCATCGGCAAAGGCTGTTCCCATCTGAATAAATCAGATCACTCCTATTAATTCAATCAGGTAAATTCAATCAGGTACTCGGGGTAAGAAGCGTGACGACTTCATCAGGAAGAGGAAGTCTCGGATCGGTGTTGCCGGAACCATACAGAATTGCCTCAAGAGCCTTGAGCTTCGTAGCATCGACATAACGACTGTCGATCGTAATTTCGCTGGTGGGCTTATGACCGGTAACGTTCACAGGCGTAGTCTCGCATTCCCAACTGAAGGTGATCGCGTCGGGACTATCATTTACCGTCGCGTAGTCCTTCTCAGAGGGAGATGCAGTAGAATTGTAGATCAGATGCAGCTTGTAGCCGTCATCAGACTCGGTGGCGGTGTCGTTGCCGAGCTTGGACCTGTAGCAGAAGCCGAAACCTCTCCTCGGCTGCTGACCGATATACGCGCCCTGTACGATTTCGACAGAACCATCGCACTCCATGAACTCCTCAGGATAGGTGTATGCCTCAATGGTGTACTTGAAGGTCTCAGCGGAACGGAGTGACGCATATTTAATATTATCTGCCCACAGATCAGTCGCTCCAGCGCCTTCTGGAGCTTCATTTACGGCAGTAAGGCCGTTCCAAGCGACGCCCTCACCATAACCGCCATTGTCAGTCATCGGATAAAGGACACCCTGATCGGTACCGGTTTCATACCAACGAGTACCGGTTTTATCCCAAACAAGAGCCTTGCTGTTCTCATCAGCCATAATAATTTCCTCCTAAAAGTGTATTGTGTAGACATAGTGATGTAAGTTGTCATTGATGAAATGCCGATCAAATCTGCAGCCCTCGAGCAAGCCGATCTGATCAAGTATTTCATCATCTGGCGATCTTGAAATATAAGTAAGATCGTACAGATTCTTCCATCCATAAGGTCTATTATTTGCATACCTTGTGGATTTATCGGACAGGTTATAAACGATGCAGGGGTACGTCAGTTTCATTCCCTCAGGGGGTTGATAATAGACCGGAATAGATGTGTCAAGAGCGCATAACACATTGTGGAGATCAATCCTCTGGCCCATTGTATACCTCCCCGAGCGTAAGATTCAGCCGTGGATATTGCACGTCCACGTGAGACACCTTCCAACGCACCCCTTGCCATCGTGCATATCGAATGGCAAAGAAATGTTCATTGGCGAACGGATCGGCAACAATGCTGATAATGTTGTCAACAATGACACTGTCATTAACGTTCTCATTTGAAATAAGCTTTCGAGCGTAGCGTATAATATCGCCTCTATAATTCTTTTTTGTGAACGTCTCTTTCCATATGCCACTGCCTCTTGATGTCTCTACTG
>Ga0247609_10007574_pt1 | contig 10328 bp, 3 predicted proteins | sample 172DNAGHGlowgp2_FD_193487 | JGI IMG/M metagenome (GOLD analysis project Ga0247609, IMG submission 193487) | Sheep rumen microbial communities from Palmerston North, Manawatu-Wanganui, New Zealand - 1728 DNA GHGlow gp2 | ecosystem: Host-associated > Mammals > Digestive system > Stomach > Rumen ...
ATGTCATTCTTCGTCCATGCCAGACCGATATGTAATGGTTCGCGTACGGCTTCATAGCCCGTTCCGTGTCCGCCGATATAGGTCATCCAGTGTTTTCCCTTGTATTTCTGCATCTGATAGGTGCCGTTCCATGTCCAATCTATCAGCGCAGGAAAACCACCACGTTGGTTGCCGTCCCACAAGGTAGTGTCGTTACGGAAGGAAAGGATACGCCCTATGGTCGTCCACTCCAAGAGATTGTCCGACGAAGCCAGCCATGTTTCGTAACCACGGCCATCTAATCCGTCCTTTCCGTTATAGACCACATAGGTCATGTACCAGCAGTTGCCTTCGCGGAAAACCGTCGGACAGTCTATCTTGTGGTAGTTGTCAGAAGGGGCAACCACCATACCATATTTATAAGGTGTGCGCACTTCCTCGTAGATACGTTGCATCTCGTCCTTGCCGATGCCCCATACCGCTTGCGCAATACAGCACATCCAGACCATCACGACAGCTATTCTTCTTTGATCCGTCATATCTTTCTTTCTCAAATTACAAATCAGTGACGTCGCCTTAGCGTTGGAAAAGCCAATCCACCTCATTGTCGGCACTGTTTAATCCCACATCGCGCGGTTCGATATCCGATGTCGTAAAACCGAGAACCATGATGATTCCCTTCGGAAGATTCAACGTGTGGTGACCGGCGGGAAGCTGGTATTGGTGTACGTTCACCTTCGGCATCTGGCGCAGACTGATAGCACTGGTGAGCACAGGCTCTGCCTGTCCGTATTCGTTGCCTGTGGCATCGACTTCCAACTTCGGCGGTTTTGCCCACTTGGGGTCGTCGTCTTGGAAGAAACCCACCAACATCTTCACGGGCTGTTCAGTATTGAACTCGACGGAAGTACCCTTGATGCGCGTGGTATCACGATTCAAAACCAATGCTTGCAAGCCCTTCAACTCGGGTGCAAGGTCGGTTACACGGGTGTCGGCACGCTTCTCAAAGAGTACTGCTCCTTTGTGTAAGGTCACCGAAGTCACGGGATGAAAGAGTTCAACCGTAGCAGGTTGGGCTGGAAGAATCTCTACGTTGGTATGCTTAACAGGATGTTTCAGCTTGGCTATATTGAACTTTAGTGCCTCCAACTCTTCTTGATAAACGGTCAGCAGCTCGCCCCACGTCTTCATCTTTCCATGGTCTCCCCCTACGGGAATACGACGCTGGGCGGTCTGCATGGAGTTGGCGTAGAGATAAGTTCGGTCAGCCAATGCTGTCAACTGACGCCAATAGTCGAGACTTTGTTCAAAGAACGGGACGGCAGCATCCAGATAATGAAGATCTTGGTACCACTTATAATTCAGTACCTGCAAGGCACCCAGCACCTTATAGCGGAACGACAAGGCGAAAAGACGGTAGCACTCCATGTCGTTCTGCACCCGTTCCAGTTCGTCACGATGGCGGGTTGCGGCGTCAACAACCCCCTTCATCGCCTTCACAGCCTGCTCGCCATGTGCCACACACTGTTCCACAATATCGACAGGTAGTTCACCAACGTGAGGTTGGTTACGGTATTCCCGTTCTGCAAATTCAATAAGTTTCTCACCTTTCGGACCACAACTCTCATAGAAACCAGGATAGACGGTAAACTTATAGGGATTCACCAACTGTGCAGCCTTCATGCCCAAGAGCAGCGTCTGACGATTGCCTTCAGTTATACCGAAGCGCCGGAGCAACTTAGGAGCGATCTCTCCAGCCTCATCATAAGCTTTTAATAGACGACGGGCATGCAGGGAATCCAAACCGTAATGGTTGGAAAGGACAGCTATCCAATAGGAGGTTTCGCCATCGTCCTTACTCCAATAGGAAGCGGGAGCAGGATAGTTTTCCTGCGGTTCAGTCGGTTCCGCAGCCGACAAGGAACCTTGGGTTCCCCAAGAATAGCGTCCCCAAGCTTTATACCACATCCAGTCACGGTCCAATTGCTTCATCCTACTGCCGTCAGTCATACGGTCGGCGGTATAGGGCCAGTCCCAATAGGATGCCTGCGGATAGAGATGGAGGCCTTTGGAATGGTGTATGTCGTGCATGGCACACACTGCTTTCTGCACAAAGTCGGGAGATGACCAGCGCCAAGGTTCGAGGTTGGCAAGGATATGGACGTTGTCGATATGGACGGGAGCCGCTGCAGCCAGCTGACGGTGTGTCTCTCCCCACGGTCCTCCAGGCTGATAGGTGGTCAGAGACTCACCTGTATATTTCGACATGGTGTAGATATTGGGATAAAGAGGCAACGATTCTTTCAGCACCAATGGTCCGTCGGTGTCGTGGGAACGCAAGACGATGGGCGGAGTGTCGGTTCGCCCACTGGCAGCCAAGCCGTCTTTGATACCTGGAATGATGGTTTCTTTCATCCATGTGACATCATCGTCGATAGTTGCCATCGCCTCACCGAGGCACACGAGGAAGCCAACGTTGGGATATTTCTCCACGAAAGCCGCGATTGATTTGCGCGTATAGTCGCTGATCAGGGGGGATATAGGTCGGTTACGGTCTTGCGTCTTCAGTCCGTAATGGTCCGCAAAAGGTTTGGAAAGAATGATATTATAAAACATCTGGATAATGCAGATACCGCGCTTGTCGGCTTCCTGTGTCAGGAACGAAAACATGTCCTCGTTCTTGCGGAAAGTTTCTTCATCCACTTCCAGGGCAAAAGGATAGTCTTTCAGCTTCACCAACGAGGCAAAGGGGTGACCATTCCAAAGGTAGAGAGAATTGAAACGGTTATCCACCATCATATCCAAATAGTCTATCCACTGTTCTTTGTCGTAGAACCACGGAAAGTTTTCAGGGGTATAAGGGTACTCATACACCGTATGACCAGGCAGATACTCGGTTTTCTGCATGCCGATACAAGTACCACGCATCACCATCTGCGGGTTGCTGGTAATCGTACCGAAACCCGTCAGTTTACCACTATTCTTGGCACGGTCAGCCAATTCCACCGCACCATAGATAACTCCAGCGCCATCTCTGCCCTCAATGACGACGGATTTTTTCTTTCCGATGAGACGGAAGCCCTCCTTTGACAGTCCGGTCGTATCACGGGCGATGGACAAGGTAATCTTGTATTTGCCTCTTTTCGGCGTAACCTCATAACCTAACTCTGTGAGTTTCTGCCGCAAATAGTCTGCAGCATACTGCTCACGTGCAGATATTTGTTTCTGGGTTACGATTCTTACACGTTGTGCTGTCGATGTTGCTACGGTCAGGAACAGCCCTATAAACAGGGCCATGTATCGTTGGTTCTTCTTCATTGCTTTATCTATTCTTTCTCAAATCAAGGTTGTAAGCGACTCAGGTCTATCTGCTTATATGCCATCCGCTGTCGTCTCCAGGTGTAGAGACAATGCAATGTGCCGTCTTTTCCTTCAATGATGGCAGGATAACTATACTGGCTGATGGGTGAATCTTCCAGAGTCAGCACATGATGCCAATGGCTTCCATCGTTGGAAAGAGCTATACTGACGGGCGTGCGTGGTCCTTTCTTCGTGCCAGGCAGCGTCTCGAAGTCGTTGTAAATCAACGCATGTCTGCCGTCACGGAGCGTAACAGCATCCGTACCACTTTGGTTGTTGGGCACGTCGGTGAGTGTTACAGGTGTCCAAGAGTCGCCATTGTCACTGCTGAAGGAGGTTGCCAACTTACCGTTACGGGTACGCATGAGCACCTGCAGTCGTCCGTCTTTCAGTTTCAGAATACTCGGTTGAATGCAGTCAATAGGGTGTTTGCCGCTGGCATCAGCCACTCCACCGGCATCAGGAGCTTCTATATCCTCTACCCTAGTTGCCGTTCCTGCTTTCATGTCTTCTGTCCGCATGGCTGGAACAGCAGCAACCGGACCGACATACTTCCATTGTTTTGTTGCCAAATCATAGATTTCCATGTGGAATTTCCAACCATTTCCTTCTGTACTCGATCCACAAAGGAGTCTGTTGTCAATGATTTCCGGTTTGTTCTTCACAGGTCCGATAAACCCTTCGGGCAATGGTTCACGCTGACTCCACGTTCGTCCGCCATCTTTCGACTTCACCAGCCACCCCGTCCAGTCTGCCACTTTCAGTCCTATCTTATAGAAAAGCCACAGCTCGCCATCGGGCATCACTGTGAGAACGGGGTTCCAACATGCCTTACGACGCAACCGACTAATAGGAAAGTTCGTGTCGAACGACTTGATAGGACCCGCCTCTGCCACCGTACTCTCCTCCGTTATACCTGCCAAACGGGCATCGGCAGTACCAAGTTCAAATACACCGTCGCCGGCAAGGATGGGCAGACTCCACTCCTTAGAACCTTTCTTCTTGATGCTCACCCAGATACAGACGTCGGGGTTACGCTCATGTTTGCCACCGAAATAGGAGGCGACCAAGTCTCCATTCTTCAGTTCTACAATAGTGCCGGCATGACATTGGGGGAAGGATACACGCTCATAGAGGAACTCATCCTTCACAATGGCAGGATGAGTAGTCGGTATATCGCACTTGAAATGGTAGGCTCCAGAACCTATCTCCTGCTTCGTACCATCGGGCAGACATACCACAGCCTTCGTATTGGCGGGTATCTCTACATCCCATTCCATCTGTTGAAGCGTTTTCTTCCATCTGCTCACCACCTTTCCGTAAGGAGTTTCATAATCGGCATTCACCCATTCGCAGTCTGGAATATCGAAAGCGGGTTTCAAAACGAGTGTTTGATAGGCTATATTATCGGTACAGTTTTCTGAACTGGAAACATGGTTTAACGGACAATCCTGTCTGATACCGGCAAGATACTGGTAGCACCACGTCAGCAAGTCGCCCAACAACATGACGTGATTGCCGCTGTTCATCGCCGGATTAGCCTTGTCACCATTCCACAACTCCCATATCGTCGTTGCCCCGTTTTCAGCCATATAGCCCCAAGAAGGATAACTTTTATTCGTGGCCAACAGGTAGGCAACGTCGGGAAAACCATGATCTGAAAGACCGCGGAGCAGCCATGAGATTCCGATGACACCGCAGGTGACATGTCCGTTGCCTGTTGTCATGATGTTAGTGACCAGGTTTTTCACCACTTCCTCTTTACAGTCGTCGGGAACAATACCGAAAGCCAACGGCAGCAAATTGGCTGTTGCGGTGTTGTTGCCGTAGAAGACGCTGTCGGGATAGAGCACATGACCGGGCCTTACAGATGTTCCTCGCTTTACAGTCAGGAAGTGCTTGTTGAACGCTTCCTTCATGAACAATGCCTGACGGCTATATTCCAAAGCTTCCGCCTCCAGATTCTGCATAGCTGCAAACTGCTGCATCAACTGGGCGATACGAATCATGTAGGCGGTGGAAATCAGCGAACCGTCGGTCTGACGTGCAGGATCCTGACTATGAATCAGTTCCAGTTTCTCCGGCGGCACACACCAATCACCGTATTTGTCTTTGGTGACAATGCCTTCCGCGTTGCGATATTCGTCAACTACATGGGCAAACCACCGTTTCAAATAGGGATAGCTGTCGATAACAGGCTGTCGGTTGCCAAACTGGCGATACAACATCTCGCAACCGAAAGGCAAGGCGGCAGGCCAGGTGACATCATCATTATAGTAGTTCCAGAAAGCAGGAGCCACATCGCAGAAGACGCCATCACGCTGCGATTCACAGATGTCACGCATCCACTTCGTATATAATCGTTCGTTGTTGAAAAGGAACGACTCACCCAAAGAACCCACCGTGCGATCGCCAAGCCACGGTTGCCGCTCGTTGCGCTGGGGACAATCAACAGGCATTCCCTTGTAGTTGGACTTGATACCCCACCATGCATTTTTCACGATGCGGTTCAACATGGTGTCGGCACATTCGAAATGTCCTATGGTTTTCATCTTGTCACTGACGACAAGGGCTTCAAAATCATCCTTTGTAGCATTTTTCAATCCCGTAACTTCTATAAAGCGGAAACCATGATAGGCAAAACGACCATGCCACTCTTTGTGGGCTTCCTTTCCATTGCAGACATAGATGTCACGGGAAAAAGCGTTGCGCAGATTGGCAGTATAAAGCGTGTCAGGCGAAACGAGTTTCTCAGCATAACGAATACGAATCGTGTCACCGGCAGCTCCACGTACCTTCATCGCCACGAAGCCTGCTGTATTTTGTCCGAAATCAACGATATAGCGTCCGTCTGGTGTCCGATGACCACTTACGGGTTTTACACGCTGTTCTTCAACCATGCCTTCGGTCATCTGACCACGCAGCACCCCATCAGGGAAAGCCACACGTTGCACGTTCTGCCAAGAGGAGTCGTCGAAGCCTACGCAGTTCCATCCTTGCAGTTCCTTGCGTGCATCATACTCTTCACCGTCGTATTCATTACTCGAACGTATCGGACCATCGGTCGTCAACTTCCATTTGCTGTCCGTTGCCCACGTTTCCTGCCTGCCGTCAGCATATTCCACGATGATGTTGATTCTGCACTTAGGATAGCCGAAAACAGGTGATTTATAAGCTTTCTCCTGACGCATGGGGAAGAAACGACCACTAGCGAGCGTGATACCGATGGCATTCTGTCCTTCTTTCAACAGACGGGTGACGTCGAACGTGTTGTAGTAAACGGTTTTCCGATAATCAGAAGGAACAGGCGACAGCATCTGCTTGCCTCCCAGGCGTTCACCATTGACATAACATTCATACAACCCCAATCCGGCTATGTATGCCGTTGCACGACGAATCTGCGCATCAGCCTTGAACTCCCGCCGAAGGTATCGGGCAGCCAAACGCGTATGCAACCCCGCCTGTTCGCCTTGCTGCAAGCCGTCGAGACCAATCCATTGTCCTCGCCACTGCGGCTCCGTCAGCAGTCCGATTCCGAACTCCTGCGGCTCACTCCATTCGCTTTTGCCATGATTGGTTGTGATGCGCACCTTCCAGAAAGCACGCTGGTTGCTTTTCAACCGAGCACCTTGGTAACTAATCCACAACTGATTGTTGCTGACCACCTCGCCACTATTCCATAAATCACCGTCATTCCGCTGCAACTTCTCCATGGACGATGCCACCAGAATCTGATAACTCTTTTGAACAACATTGCGTTTGTCACTCTCTATCTTCCACGAAAAGCGAGGAACCTGTGTGTCCAGCCCTAACGGGGCATGCAGATTCTCCACACGCCAGTCGTAAGTACTCACCTTCGCCATGATGGTCATGGGTAACAGCAAGCACACTATCAACAGTTGTTTGAAACTCCAGTGCATCATTATTCGTTCAAGTTACGCGCCTTACCAGCCAACGTATGGTCGGAAATCTCCGTCTGTTCCTTGGTAAGATAGTCCTTCGACGCATCCACGGCTATCAGCACTCCATCGTTGGGAATACCATGATGTGGATTCTGCTGACTGAAGGTGGTGGGTTTGTTGTCGAATTCACCGATATACGACAACCTGCCCGTGGCAGCATCAAACCACCATACGTTTTTCTTGTCGCCCGACACTTTCGTCAAGTCTATCTTCATGGGTACGGAGTTATAGTTATACACTAAGATATAATCATTGCCTCGTGTTGCCAACAAACGGTTATATTTCACACCATTCTTGCCGGCAATAACACTTTGGTCGGGCACGCGCTCAAAGTATGGAAACGACAGCATGAGGTTTTTCAAGTGCTTCATCTGGTTGAAACCCGGGTCGTTCAACGCCTGGTACCATGATTTCTCTGCACCGTCTGAGCCATAGGAAGTAGGATAGCCAGGCTTCAACATCTGCATAATGGCATTATGTCCGTAGCTATGACCGCAGGAACCTGCGAACACCGACCAATAGGCATAGCGACGAACATCATAGTCCTGCCAGCGAGCCTCGTTCGCGTCATGCAGTCCTTTGGGAATGTCTTCATAGCTGGGTTCGTCATCCAACACGGGTTTCATCGGTTGATAAGCCCATGTGGAATCAACATACATCCAGTTGTCTTCTTCCGTATCATCGGGTATGGGATAATCCTTGTTGCCCATACGCTGACCATACTTGCGGTGCCCACTTTGGAACATGTGGAAATCCATCCACGAAGCCTTGCTCCACCACTTTGCCGACGTGTAGCGTCCACGCGGATGGAAGGTCATCAGGTGGTTCTTGTCAATAGACTTAATGGTGGTTGCCAGCGCCTCCCACACCTCTGGCCGGATGTCGCCCTGAATGTCGCCACCCATCATCCAGATGATGTTAGGACGATTCTTGTAACGCTCAGCAAGAAACCTGCCGTATGCTTTGGCACCCTTCACGTCGATGAGTCCGTCCTTCACCAGTCCACCCCAAATCGCCACCATGCCTACATAGATGCCGTTCTGCTCTGCCAGCGAGATGATATAGTCCATGTGGTCCCAATAACCATAGACTCCTTTCTGGTTGATCTTCTCAAAATTCCAGCCATCGACCAGCGAAGGATGTCCGTAGATGTTATAGGCAGGAACGCCATCCATGACCTGTACCTGTACCATGTTGTAACCAGCAGCCCTGCACTTCTGCAAGTAGTATTGTGCTTCTGCACGGTCCAAGCGTTCGGGTAACAGCCAGCCCGTCTCACCCAACCAGAAGAACGGTTTTCCGTTTTCAAACTGCAGATAACGTTGGTTGTCCGATACTTTCAACCTTCCGTTGTCCCAAGGTTTCTGTGCCATCGACAACTGGCAGGCAGCGACGGCCAGCAAAAAGATCAAAGATAGTTTTTTCATAATATCCGATATGTTTTGTTTGCTTTAGTTTTCAATTCTCTTTTCTTTCCGTTGTAACGCAGCGACATGACGTTACCCGCATCAGACTTCACCGTCAGGCGCACCACCCTGCCGTCTTTCCATGCCATATCGGCAATCTCAAAGCCTCCACGCACCCGCAAGCCTTTCACCTCACCGTCTTTCCACACGTCGGGAAGGGCAGGCAACAGCTCTATATATCCTTCATGACTCTGTACCAACATTTCGGCAATACCTGCCGTACAACCAAAATTGCCGTCAATCTGGAACGGAGGATGGGCATCGAAAAGATTACGGTAGGTGCCGCCCCGCTTTTTGGTGGTCCCGTAGGCAAGGAAACGGTCGTCGGTCAGCGTCAGCTGGTCGCGAATGAGGCGATAGGCATGGTTTCCGTCGTGCAGGCGCGCCCATAGACAAACCTTCCACCCCATCGACCACCCCGTAGAGGGATCACCCCGATGAATCAACGAAGTCTTAGCCGCCTCATACAACTTCGGCGTCTTATCTTTGGTAATCAGACTACTGGGGTAAAGCCCGTACAAATGACTCACATGGCGGTGCACGTCGTCAGGGTCGTCCCAGTCATACAACCATTCCTGCAACTGTCCCCATCGTCCAATCTGCATGGGCGGCAGCTGTTTCATACGCTCCGTATAGTGCTTGGCAAGGTCGGCATCCACACCCAGTATGCCGGCAGCCTGCGCCACTTCCGAAAAAAGGTCGGTCAGCAACTGGTTGTCCATCGTTGTCCCTGCCGTCAGGGCATTCTTCTTTCCGTCAGGCGTAGGATGGACATTCTCTGGCGATACCGCTGGGGCTATAACCATATACCCCGTCTTGGGTTCTTTCACCAACATTTCGTCGAGGAATTGTGCTGCCCCTTTCATCGTCGGATAAACTTTCCGTAGGAACTCCTTGTCACCGGTATAGAGATAATGCTGCCACAAATGCTGGCACACCCATGCACCACCCGTCATCCACATCCCACTCGGCGATCGGTCGATACCCCCCGTGACACGCCAGATGTCGGTATTGTGGTGCAACACCCATCCGTTCTTGCCATACTGTTCACGAGCCGTAACCGTACCCGTCTGTGCCACCTCGTCAATTAACCTGAACAACGGCTCATTCAGTTCACTAAGATGAGTTACCTCAGCCGGCCAGTAGTTCATCTCCATGTTAATATTCGTCGTGTATTTCGAGTCCCACGACGGGAAAAGCTTGTCGTTCCAGATGCCTTGCAGGTTGGCAGCCTGACCACCTGGCTGCGACGAACAAATCAACAGGTAACGCCCAAACTGAAAATAGGTAGCCACCAAATAGTTGTCATCACGCTCGCTGAAGCGTATCAGGCGTTCGTCTGTAGGTTCATCGCCATACCTGTCTTCTCCCAGGTTCATACTCACGCGGTTCATCAACGACTGGAAACGGGCAACATGCTTCGCGCGGCTCTGCCCGTAGTCGTTTGCCATAGCCCTGTGGAGATACTGCTCCGACAACGCTGCCTCGTCACCCGAAATATCTTTGTAGTTCTTGAAATTCGTTGCTATCGAGATGTAGAGTGTAGCCTCGTCAGCCCCCG